>Ga0105048_10008602_pt1 | contig 16323 bp, 10 predicted proteins | sample MAT05_FD_78382 | JGI IMG/M metagenome (GOLD analysis project Ga0105048, IMG submission 78382) | Freshwater microbial communities from Lake Fryxell liftoff mats and glacier meltwater in Antarctica - MAT-05 | ecosystem: Environmental > Aquatic > Freshwater > Ice > Liftoff microbial mat | place...
GCAAAGACTGACCGCCTGAGCGGGGTAGGGATATAGTCCAGCCACGGGTCAATCGGGAGAGGCTTAAGTGGAGAGAACACGGCGTGAACTGTTAAGGGATGGATCGATGGTGGCGGCAGGACTGGCTGCGGCTGGTGCCCTCGCGCCGGGTGGCGCGGTAAACGCTGCCGAATCGTTTGCCGCTGCTCCGAAACGGCTGAAGCGCGCCGGATTCAACCTCGGCTTCAAGTCGCTCACCGCCGAGACCCACCTGACCCACCTCCCCGTCGACGGCAAGTTGCCGGAATGGCTCACTGGCACCCTGATGCGCAACGGCCCGGCGCTGTTCGAGATCGGCGAAGAGAGTTTCAACCACTGGTTCGACGGCCTGGCGATGCTGCATGCTTTTTCATTCACCGGCGGCAAAGTGAGCTATCGCAACCGCTTCCTCCGCTCCAGCGCCTACAAAGCCTGGAAAGAAGAAGGCCGGATCAAGTACTCCGAGCTCGCCACCGACCCGGCCCCGGACCCCTGCCGCCAGATCTTCTCCGGGGTATCCAGCCTGCCGGTGCTCGGTCGGGTGCCGAACGCCAACGTCTCGATCGAAAAACTCGCCGGCGAGTTCCGGGCCCTCACCGAGATTCCGATCCCGGTTCGATTCAACCCGAAGACCATGGGGACTCTCGGCGTGGATGGCGACCTCATGCAGGGCCGCCTCAGTACCGCCCACCCGCACTTCGATCCGATTACCCGGGAGCGTTTCTCCTACGAAGTCGAGCTGGTGCCACCAAGCGGTCTGCGTATCGTTTCCGAGAAAGGCGGCAAGCGCCGGGAACTGGCTTTCATCCCTCAGGCATCGCCGGGCTACCTCCACTCCTTTGGTCTCACCCAGCGTTACGTGGTCATCGTTACCCAGCCCTGGAACTTCAGCCTGGCGAAATTCCTGAGTCCGGAGCGCGGTCCGATCATCACCAACTACGAATGGCAGCCCGACCTGCCATCAACGTTGGTCCTGGTCGACCGCAAGCGTGGGGGCGTGGCGGCGACTTTCGAGACCGACGCCTTCTTCGCTTTCCACCACATCAACGCCTACGACCAGGGCGACCGGGTCGTGGTTGATGTCTGTGCCCACAAGGACGCGGGCGTGATCGAAGCGCTTTACCTCAAAAAGATCCGCAAGGACAACCAGGTGCCGCAGGCAAGATATCGCCGCTTCGAAGTCAATCCTTCGACCGGCAAGATGACCCAGCGTGACTTGATCGAAGCCGTCTTCGAACTGCCGCAGAAGAATTACGACATGGTCAACGCGCGTCCTTACCGATACGCCTACGGAGTCGGGCTGCGTGGCCGGAGCAGCGGCTTCATCGACCAACTGGTGAAGGCCGATGTGAAAAAGGGCGAATCCAAGATCTGGCGTGAGCGCGGGGCTTTCCCGGGCGAGGCGGTCTTCGTCCAGCGGCCCGGTTCACGCGGCGAAGACGACGGTGTGGTGCTATCCGTGGTGCTGGATGGCCTGCGGCGGAAGTCGGCGCTGGTCATCCTCGACGCAAAGACGATGCAGGAGATCGCCAGGGCCGAAGTGCCGCACCACATTCCTTTCGGTTTCCACGGCCTTTACTCCCGCTGATTCCTGTCAGTCCCCGATGTTCACCACGAGCTTGCCGGTGTTCTCTCCGGCGAACAGCATGTTGAGGGCGTTCGGCAGTTCTTCGAAGCCTTCTACGATCGTTTCTTCCGACTTCAGCTTGCCTTCGCCCATCCACTGGGAAAGCTGGCGGATCGCTTCACCGAAACGTGGGTAAAAGTCGAGGATGATGAATCCCTGGAGTTTGACCCGCATGGTCAGCAGGCGACCGAAGGATTTCGGTCCGGGCTTCAGTTCGGTGTCGTTGTAGCTCGAGATCAATCCACAGAGGGCAACCCGGGCGTCCTTGTTCAAACGGGAAAAAACCGCCTCCATGATTTCTCCGCCGACGTTCTCGAAGTCAACGTCGATTCCGTTCGGCGTGGCGTCCTTCAGTTGCTGGCGCCAGTCGTCGGCTTTGTAGTCGACGGTTTCGTCAACGCCCAGCTCGTCCTTCAGCCAGGCACATTTCTCGGGGCCGCCAGCGATGCCAACTACCCGGGCACCCTTGATCTTTGCGATCTGGCAGGCAATTGAACCGACTGCTCCGGCTGCGGCGGAGACGACGACAGTCTCGCCTTCCTTGGGCTGACCGATGTCTTCGAGGCCAAAATAGGCAGTGCAGCCGGTCATGCCAAGGGAACCAAGGATCGCGGACGGTGGCGCGTTCACTTCGGGCGGCACGATCATCAACGGATTCGAGTCGCTGATCACGGTGTAGTCCTGCCAGCCGGTCAGGCCCTGGACCCGGGTGCCGACCGGAAAGTCCTCGTTGTTGGATTCGACCACTTCGCCAAGCCCGAGGCCCCGCATGACTTCGCCGATCGCGACTGGCGGCAGGTAAGTCGGCTCTTTGCCGATCCAGGCCCGGTTGGTCGGGTCGATCGAAATCCAGGTGACGTGGACCAGAGCCTCGCCGTCACCGATGGCGGGAACTTCCTCACGCACCAGGTTGTAGGTGTTCTCGTCAATCGGTCCGGTCGGGCGTTCGGCGAGCAGGAAGCGGCGGTTCTCTTCGGCCATGGGTGTCTCCTCCGGTTTGGACTGGAAGTCCGGTCTTACTGAAACCTATTCGCTGGTCGTTTCCAGGGTGGGGCCACTTGGATGGCGGGTCCGGCCCCCGCAGGCAGTTCGACCTCCCGGTGGGCGATTCGTCCGCACGGCTGGCTTAACCTGCGGTTGTGTCCGCGACCGTGCCTCAGGCTCTGGCCCGACTGGTCGGTCGTCTCGACCGCGATGTCTTTGACGTTCCCCGGCGCACGGCGCGGATCCGGCTGGAGGTTGACGGCGGTTTCGACTGGGACGTGATCATCAGTCCGGAAGGAGCCGCGCTCTACCCCGCCGGCAGTTCCCGGCCCGATGCCGAGATTGGTGCTGACGCGGCAACCTGGAGTTCGATCGCGGACGACCTCGAGTCTGGAATGGTCGCCAATCAGGAGGGGCGCCTGCGGGTCAGGCGCAACCTTCACTTGGGCATCGGGTTCCTCGCGGCAACCAGCGGCCAGACCGAACCTGGAAGGCTCGAGTTCTCGTCGGTCGAAACGAGTCAAGGAAGCATCTCGGTGATGTCAGCCGGTGAAGGCGACCCGGTGGTCTGCCTCCACGGTCTTGGCGCCACCAAGCAGTCGTTCATTCCGACCCTCGCTGCGCTCTCCACGCAGCGGCGGGTGATCTCCTTCGATTTCCCCGGATTCGGTGACTCCGCCAAGCCCCTGGACGCGGCATACGACGCCCCGTATTTCGCCGGAGTCGTGACTGAAGTCCTGGATGCGCTTGAAATCGGGAGTGCGGATCTGATCGGCAACAGCATGGGCGGCCGGGTCGCGATCGAGACCGGGCTGCTTTATCCGGAAAGGGTGGACAGCCTCGTCCTGCTGACCCCCGCACTCGCCTGGCTTCGTGACCGCCATTGGCGTCTGCTGCTGGCACCGCCGCTGCCCAAGCTCGGTCTGGTCCAGCCGACTCCGCGTGCCCTGACTGAGATGCTCGTCAGAAGGGTCGTGCCTGGTGGCCGGGATGGCTGGGCCGCCGCCGGGGTCGACGAGTTCCTGCGTTCCTTCCTGACTCCCCGCGGCCGGGTCGCTTTCTACGACTCGGCCCGCAATATCTACCTCGACCAACCGCACGGGGAAGAGGGCCTTTGGACCCGCCTTGAAGGACTCGATCCACCGGCACTCTTTGTCTGGGGAAAGCACGACACGCTGGTCCCGGTCGGGTTCCGCAGGCACGTGGAGCGGGTGCTTGATTCAGCGCAGCACCTTGAACTCGACTGCGGGCACGTACCGCAGTTCGAGATGCCGGTCGAAACACATGAATCGATTGAAGAGTTCTACGAATCAGTTCGAATCAGGGGCTGACTTGCCGGGCCAGGCTAGATCGCGACCGCGGTGCTTTCGATCACGGTGCGTTCTTCCGGCAGGTTGAAATATTCGATCGAGCTGGATGAGTTTCGGACCATCAGCATGTAGAGCTGCTTGCGTAGCCGCAGCATTCCGGTCTCACCGTCGCTGGCGATCGACAGGTTAGACAGGTAGTACCAGGCACCGTCGATTTCGATCGGCCGGCCAAGCGTGACCTCGTTGGCCAGTTGGAGCAGCCGTGGTACGTCCGGGCTGTCCATGAACCCGAGCCGGGCGGTCAGGTGGGTGATGCCCTGGCCGACGTCACCGATCCCATCGACTGTCAGCTGGTCTTCGTCCTGAACGAACGGCGTTTTCGTGGTCATGATCGAGAGCACGACCACACGCTCGTGGATCACGTGATCCCGCTCAAGACTGGCGCGCAGGGCAAGCGGGGTGGTGTCACGCCGTGAGTTCAGATAGATCGCAGTGCCTTTGACCCGGTGGACGGGTGGTTCGGCCAGACGCACGTTGTGGACGAAATCACGAAGCGGCCCTTCCCGCTTGACCCGGATGCGGGTCGTTTCTTTGTGGCCACGTTCCCAGCTGGTCAGCAGCAGGAAGATGATCAGGCCGACCGACAGGGGGAACCACCCGCCATGGAGGGCTTTGGTGAGGTTGGCGGCGAGGAAGGTCAAGTCGATCGTGAGGAAAACCGCGGCGCCAAGGAAGACCATCCACAGCGGTTTCTTCCAGAGCATGCGGGCCACCACCAGGAAAAGCAGAGTGTCGATCGTGAGTGTTCCGACGACGGCGATGCCATAGGCCGAAGCCAGCGCGGCAGAGGAACCGAAACCGATCACCAGCGCGATCACGGCAACGAAAAGGGTCCAGTTGACCGCAGGAAGGTAGATCTGCCCGATCTCCTCTTTCGATGTCTGCCTGACCGTGAGCCGCGGCAGGAAACCCAGCTGGATCGCCTGGTTGGTCACCGAGAAAGCACCGGATATAACCGCCTGCGAGGCGATGACGGTGGCTATGGTTGCCAGGAATACCATCGGAATGTGGGCCCAGTTCGGGAACAGCAGGAAAAACGGGTTGGAGATGTTCGACGGGTTCTGCAGGATGAGCGATCCCTGGCCGAGGTAGTTCAGGGTGAGGGCGGGGAAGACCAGCAGGAACCAGGCGCGGCGGATCGGCTTGCGCCCGAAGTGGCCCATGTCCGCGTAAAGCGCTTCCGCACCGGTGATGGTCAGCACGATCGCTCCCAGAGAGATGAAAGCGATCGTCGGGTGGGCGGTGAAGAACTCGAATCCGTAGGTGGGCGACAGAGCCTTGAGGATCCCGGGGTCGCTGACCACCTGGCTGAGGCCGGCGGTCGCAAGGATCACGAACCAGACCACCATCACCGGTCCGAAAAGGCGCCCGATTACATGGGTGCCAAACTGCTGCACGCCGAAGACGATCGCCAGCACACCGATCGTGATCGGCACCACCAGGTGGGAGAGGCTGGGCGCCGCGACCTCGACGCCCTCGACCGCGGAAAGGACCGAGATCGCCGGGGTGATCATGCCGTCGCCGTAGAACAGGGCGACCCCGAAGAGGCCGGCGCCGATCAGGGCGGTTCTGATCTTCGCGTCCTTCAGCCCGGCGCTCTGGACCAGTGCGATCAGGGCCATCAAACCGCCTTCGCCATCGTTGTCGGCCCGCATGATGAAGATCACGAACTTGACAGTCACGATCATCGTTATCGACCAGAAGACGAGAGAGATCACGCCGAAAACGTCGACTTCAGTCGGCTTGACCGCGCCGTTGTCGGCCGAAAAAACGGTCTGAAGTGCATAGAGGGGGCTGGTGCCGATGTCGCCAAAGACGACGCCCAGGGCACCGAGCGTCAGTGCCGCAGCACCAGCGGTGGCCTTGCGTGAACGCATCCGGGCGAGAGGGGGACGGGACATCCTGGCCGACACTATGAACTCTTCGGACCGAGATGGCTCATACTTGAGCGGTAGTAGTGGGGCGTCCGCATCGCGGCGAAAAGCAAAACGGGGAAGTACATGGGGAACATCTTGAAGAGTACGAAGTTGATTGTCGGCCTGTTTGCAGTCGGCCTTTCGCTGCTCATCGCGCCGGTGGTCCAGGCGCAGGTGACCCGGGTCGAGACCCTCCCCGACGGGGCCCAGCGGATCTCGTACCGCATCGGTCCGTTGAGCGTGACCCCCGGCCAGAACCGGATCGACAACAAGACGATCACCGGCCTCGAGCGCCCGGCGGCCAACGGCTGGATCACGCGGATCCAGCCTGACCTGGTCCGGGCCGATGGATCGGTCCCCAAGTCGAGCCAGATCATGTTCCACCACGGCGTCTGGATCAACAATTCTTACAACGACACCACCGGCGGCTCCGGCGAGCGGTTCTACGCAACCGGTGAAGAGAAGACGATCGTAGACCTGCCGGACGGTTTCGGCTATCGCTACAAGAAGACGGACAACTGGGTCTTCAACAACATGATCCACAACCTGACTCCGGAGGCGATGACCCTCTACGCCGCCTACACGGTCGACTTCATTCCGGACACTGCGCCCACCGCAGCAGGCATCAGGCCGGTTCGTCCGATCTGGATGGATGTCGAGAACGGCAGCGGCTATCCCGTCTTCGACACCCACCGGGATTCAGGCGGCGCCGACGGGGAGTTCACTTACCCGCAGGACACTCCCGGTGGCCCTTACGGCGGCGGCCGCAAGAAGAACGAGTGGACAGTCGACCGTGACGGCGTGCTGATCAACACCACCGGCCATGTCCACACCGGCGGCCTCAACACCGAGCTCTTCATGCGCCGTGCCGGTGCCTCCTACAAAGGCGCGCTCTGCGACCAGCCGCTGAGTCGGGACAGCCAGATGAAGTTGATCACTGACCGGATGGCCGCTACCAACACGAAGATCGAGAAGCACAGGCAGTCGATGAAACCGAAGAAGATCAAGCGGCTCAGGAAGAACCTGAAGCCGAAGAAGTTCCGCAAGGTGATGAAGCAGAAGCGCAAGTGGGGCAAGAAGCTGAAGGGTACCAAGCAGGCGAACCTGGCTGAGCAGCGGGAGCTCCAGCAGACGATCGATTCTGAACAAGCCACCTACCAGGGGTGCCTTGACGTCACGCCGACGGTTGAAGGAAACCGGGTCCGCCTTTTTAGATCCAAGGCGGAATACTTTGAACCTGCCGGGCCTGTCTCCTGGGACATGGCGATGCGCACCACGAGCGACAACTGGAAGGTTGCGGTGAAGCGCGGCGACACCCTCGAGCTGCAGACCACTTACGAAACGAAGCTGGCGTCCTGGTACGAAAACATGGGCATCGACATCATCTACATGGCCGATGACCAGGGCGACGGACGCAATCCGTATGACGTGAAGGTCGACACCGCGGGTGTGCTGAACCACGGGCACTACAGCGAGAACGAAGACCACGGAGGGACGGCCCCGGTGGTCGGCCCGGATCCGGCAAAGCTGGCTGACGGCCGCATTTCAGGCGGGCCGTTCCAGATTGGCGGCTATTCGTACGAGGCCGGTGACTTCCGGCTTCCGGGAGCTGCCGGTTATCCGCCGGTTGTCCAGAAGGGCCAGTCCTTCACCTTCAAGCTTTCTGCGGCCGACCAGGCCACGCAGACTTGGCACTCGCTGACTTCATGCAAATCGCCGTGTAACAAGTCGACCGGCATCGCCTATCCGATCGCCGACGGTGATTTCCAGTTCGATTCCGGCCAGCTCGGCAAGGGTGGGGCACCGACCGTCAATCGCGATTCGTGGAGCACGCCGGCCGACCTGCCGGTGGGTACGCATACGTTCTACTGCCGGATCCACCCGCTGATGCGTGGTGCGGTGCGGGTAGTGCCCGCCGGTACCTAGAAGACGCAGAGGATTCGTCGCATTGCCATCTGGCCGCGCTTTCGTGCGTCCTTCTGGCGGCGCAGCTGTCTTGCCTGGTTCACGCCCTGCGCGATCGATCCGATCTCGAAAGCGACCTGAGCCGGGTCGGTGCCTTTCGGCAGGTCACCGTTTTCTACGGCGATCTTCACGTCGCGAGCCAGCACCCTTTCCCAAAGTGCCGAGTACTCAGCCACCCGGTCACGGACCGGACCCGGCCTGCCATCGAACTCGGTGGCCGACTGGGTCAGGAAGCAGCCACCAGGAAAGGTGTCGCCCATCAGGTGGGTGAGCCAGGATTCACAGGTAGCTTCAAGGCGGGGCATCCCCGGTTCCAGATTCTCGACCGGGGTCCAGACATCGGCCGTGAACATTGCGATCGCTTCTTCGAGTGCCGCAAGCTGGATCTGCTCCTTGGTGCCGAAGGGCCCGATCACCCCGGCTTTGCTCATGTTGAGCTGTCCGGCCAGGCGCCCGATAGTCACTGATTCGAGGCCTTCGATCGAAGCCTGGTTCACAGCTGCTTCAACGATCCCGGATCGGGTTTCTGCGGCGGCCGAGACTGAGGCGCGAGGGCTCATGAAATGAATCTTAGCGAACGGTCGTGCGTTAGCGAACGACCGTATGCTATTAATCCCGGCCATGGAAAACGAACTTGTTGTCAAGCGACTCGGATGGGCCGGCCTTCAGCTCGAATGTGAAGGGTTCCGGATCGTCATCGACCTCTTTGAAGAGCGGCACTCTTTCGCTCCTCTGTTCGATGAGATCACCGGGGACCTGCCCGCGCCATCGGGTCCGCTCGATGCGGCCCTGGTGACCCACCTCCACGCCGATCACACCGATCCGGTGGCAATCGGCCGCTCCCTCAAGCCGGGGGGTCTGGTGTTGCGGCCCGCGCCTGCGGTTGGCGATGACCTTGACCGTGCGTCCACCATGAAAGTCGAGGCCGGCCTCACTGAACTGGACGCCGACATCGAAGTCCTCGCTGAATGGCAGTCCGAAGAGATTGGACCTTTCACCGTAACGGCAGTACCGGCGGTCGACGGCTTCGGCGACCCACAGGTCTCATGGGTCGTCGAAGCGGCTGGCCGCCGGATCTTCCACGGCGGAGACACGCTCTATCACGGGTTCTGGTGGCCGATCACATCACGCTTCGAGTCATTCGACGCGGTCTTCCTGCCGATCAACGGGGCAGTCTGCGACTTCCCCCATCGCCAGCCGCCAAGTCCGTTGCCGGCAACCCTGGATCCGGAAGCCGCTGCGGCTGCCGCGAAGCTGCTCAGGGCGTCGTTAGCGGTGCCGATCCACTACGACGGCATTGACGAGCCCGGCCTTTACGAACCGGTGGCAGACCCGGCACCCGCTTTCATCTCAGCCGCAGAAGCGAATGGAGTGGAGGCGTCTGTCCTGGGAGTTGGCGAGTCCGTGCGGTGGCCGAAATAAGATACTGCCTGACTTTCATGACCCACGCGGGTACTGGCTGCTTCCTAAATCCGGCGCCTGATACCCGCACCAACCGGTAGTACCGGCCAACATCAGTTCGTCGCACGGGCGAGGTTCAGGCGGCCATGGCTTCGTCGTTAAGCGATTCGAGGCTGCGCCGGATCAGGCGTGACACGTGCATCTGCGAATAGCCAATTCGATCAGCGATTTCGCTCTGGGTCATTTCGTCGATGAACCGCAGGCGGAGGACCAGTCTTTCGGTATCGCCCAGGCTGGTCACCGCGTTACGGATTTCGTCCTGATCTTCGAAAAGCCGATAGCCGGGGTCTTCCGAGCCGAGCGTGATCGTCGGAGCGCGATTCTCGTCGTCATCCATCGTGAGGTCGAGCGACACCGGGCTGCGGTCGGCTTTGGCGAGGATCGCTTCATCGACCTGTTTCTGATCGAGATTGGCCCTTTCGGCCACCTCGACCGAAGTCGGATCACGATGCAGCTCGGCACTGAGTTCGGAAGAAACCCTGTCGACGGACAGAATCTCTTCCTGGAGGCCGCGCGGCACCCTCACCAGCCAGACCCGATCCCGAAAGTACCGCTTCAGCTCGCCGTTGATCGTCGGTGAGGCGAATGAAGCAAAGGCCGTTCCATTGGACGGATCGAATCGGTTGACCGCATTGATCAAACCGACCGACGCAACCTGCATCAGGTCGTCGAAGGACTCGACGTTGTTTCGATACCGGTTGGCCAGCTTGATGGCGAAAGGCATGTAGCGCCGGACCAGTTCCTCACGAACCATCGGGTCGCTGTCGCGCCGCTCCCACAGGTCATATTCGGCAGATCGCCGTCGCCTGATCCCGCTGACACCACCACGTACTCCACGTCCTTCGGATAGTTCTTGAGTCTCCATGTATTACAGCCTCGGTTAGATGGGGGTAACCCCTTTTGAGTGCTGCCCTGGAGCCCGTTGAGACCGTGCAGATTAAAAAGGGTTGTACCCAGCTACTCGAGTTTCAATCACGAATGGTCGAATCAGCAGGAAACTGTCCGATCGATACTTCGACCGCACCAGCGGGAACTGGCGCGGACACTGATCCGGTTGGGCGAAAACGCCGTGGATGATTCATGGTTCATGAGTGGTGTGCTGGTGATTAAGGGAAAAGGCAGGCCGAGACCGAGGCCCTGACGGTTAGCCTGCGGGTATGGAAACCTCTTTCACGCCTTCGCACCGGGGCGGCTCCGGCTCGCCGCTCGTCCTGCTCCACGGGTTCACCGACACCTGGCGCACCTGGGACCTGGTCCGGCCCGAGCTGGAAAAGCACCACGATGTTTTTGCCCTGACCCTTCCCGGCCACGCTGGCGGCCCGGCACTCAAGGAGCCGGTCGTGCAGGACGAAATCATTGACCAGGTCGAGGCGATCCTCGACGACGCCGGAATCGAAACGGCGCACATCGTCGGCAATTCACTCGGTGGTTACCTGTCGCTGAGGCTGGCGGCACGTGGCCGCGCGAAGTCCGTCGTCGCTCTGGCTCCGGCGGGCGGCTGGGCTGAAGGCGATGAGTCCTACAAGGAAACCTTTAAGTTCCTCGCCGAAATGAAGACCCAGCTGGACGGTGCCGCACAGCACATCGATGCCCTGGTGGCCAGCCCGGAAGGACGCCGCCTGGCGACCCAGTTCATCACCACCAACTACGAGCACATCCCGGCCGAACTGATCGCCCACCAGATCATGGGCGTGATCAAGTGCGACGGGGCCCTGCCGCTGGTCCAGTCGGGTCTCGACGAAGGCTGGAGCCTCGACGCCGAGAAGATCACCTGCCCGGTTCGTCTGGTCTGGGGCACCGAGGACAAAATCCTCGAGATGGATGTCGCTTCCCCGCGTTTCCGCCACGACTGGCTGCCGAACGCCGATTGGATCGAGCTCGACGGCATCGGGCATTGCCCGCAGCTGGACGTTCCTTCTGAAACAACACAGCTGATTCTGGGCCACGTTGCCGGCTGAGTCCCCGTAAGGACAAAAGCACCGTTTCTCGCTTTAGTCGGTTTGATGCGGTACTTTTCTCTGGTTGGCTTGGGGCAGACCAAGTCCGTCCAATGTATGGGGAGAGTTGATGTTCGAGAGGGTGGAGGATCGTTTCGCGTCCCGTTTTGTAAATCGGGGTGCTTTCCCCTTGACTGTCGCGCTCGCGGGTTCGCTGCTGGCCGCGGTTTTTACACTGTTCCTGGCGCCGTCCGCGAACGCGCTGCAGGCAGAAGTCGGCTCGCGGTCTACCCTTGCTGACGGAGTCACCCAGAAGATCACTTACAAGATTCCCCTGGCCACGGTGACTTCCGGGCAGAACAGGATCCGGTACCAGCCGGTGAACAACGGTACCGGCAAGCCCTTGGTGGACGGCTGGATCACCGGCTTCGACGCGAACCTCGTCTACTCGGACGGTCAGTCGAACGCCGGCGAGGTCCCCAGCTCGGCCAAGGTGATGTTCCACCACGGGGTGTTCCTCAACACCTCACGTGGAGGCGAAAAGTTCTTTGCCACAGGCGAAGAGAAGACGGCGATGGTCATGCCCGAGGGTTACGGGTACCGGTACAAGGCCAGCGATAACTGGCTGTTGAACGAGATGATCCACAACCTGATCACGACGCCGATGCAGCTCACCGCGACGTATACGGTCAGTTTCATCCCGGCCACCGCTCCGGAAGCGGCCTCGATCAAGGAGGCCAAACCGATCTGGATGGACGTCGAGAACGGCAAGAACTACCCGGTATTCGACGTGCTGCGTGATTCCGGCGGAGCCGACGGAGAGTTCTCCTATCCGGCGGATTTCAAGGGTAGCTACCCGGCCGGACTCAACGAGTGGAAGGCCACGAAGCCAGGCGTTCTTCTGGGAACAACCGGCCACGTCCACACCGGTGGGCTCTCGACTGAACTCTTCATGAAGCGGCCCGGCGCCAGTTACACCGGTCCGACCTGCGAACAGCCGAACGACTTCACCGCCCAATATGCGGCGCTCGCCACGGTGATCGAAAAGACCACCAAAAACGAGGCCAGCATCAGGGCGTTGCTGAAGACGAAAGCAATCAGGAAACTGAAGAAGTCGATGGAGCCGGCCAGGATGAAACGGCTGCGCAAATCAATGGCGCCGGCAAGGTTCAAGAAGATGAAGCGCAAGATGACCAAGCGTCTCGAGCGTCTGAAGAAGGTCAATTCGGCAAAGCTCAAGCAGTTGAAATCGGTGACCGGGCGGAAGCGGAATGCGATTGCCGAAAAGACCGGTCTGGAAACGAAGGCCGAAGCCGAAATGAAGATCTACGACGAGTGTGCGTCGAAGATTCCTACGGTCGAAGGCAACCGGGTTCGCCTTTTCGAATCGAAGGCAAATTACTTCGAGCCGGCCGGACCCGTGTCCTGGGATATGGCGATGATCAGCACCAAGGACGACTGGCGGGTTCAGGTCGAGACGGGCGACACCCTTGAACTCCAGGCCGTCTACGAGACCGAGATCGGCTCATGGTACGAATCGATGGGCATCAATGTGGTCTTCTGGTCGCCAAACGAGACCAATGGCCGGGACCCTTACGTGACGAAGGTCGACACCCCGGGCCGGCTGAACCACGGTCATTACCCGGAGAACGACGACCACGGCGGAGAACTGCCAGCCATCGCACCGGATCCGACGACGCTGCCTGACGGTCTTCTGGCTTCGGCCGGTCCGTTCGACATCGGCGGCTACACCTACGAGGCCGGCGGGTTCAACCTGCCGGGCGAGAATGGCAGGCCGCCGGTCGTAAAGCAGGGGGATTCGTTCACCTTCGAGCTGACCGCGGCTGATGACAACAACGGTATCTGGCACTCCCTGACTTCCTGCAAGGCACCCTGTAACAAGACGACCGGCATCGCCTACCCGCTGCCGGACGGTGAGTTCCAGTTCGACTCGGGCCAGCTCGGAACCGGCGGCGCACCGACGGTTGGCCGCCGGACCTGGTCGACCCCGGCCAACCTTCCGGTAGGCACGCATACCTATTTCTGCCGGATCCACCCGTTGATGCGCGGAGCATTCCGGGTAAAGCCGAAGACCTGAAACCGTCGCGCTGACCGACTTTCCAGCGGTACCGGACCAGTTTTTCGGTCCCGGAAACACAGAGTTATGTAAATACCGCACGGTGTTCAACGATGTCTGTTATCCTGCGGCTCAATTGGCGGATCGCATCCGCCGGGGGAACTTCTGACACGAATGGGGTGTGTGGCGTGGATCCAGCATTGCAATTTTCGAAAGGTATGAAGACTGCTTTTCGTGTTGCTTTCACCGCGTTGGCCCTCCTCATCGGTTTCTCTGCGGTTTGCGCGTCTAGTGCTTCCGCCGCCATCGTTCATCCTGCGAATGGATCGAACCAGGCTGCGTCACCCCTGGATTTTCATGGCGACGCCTCACTGTCGCCCGGCGTCTTCGCTACCGACGTCAGCCTCATACTTTTCAACGAGGACGAGAATGGACTCTTCACGATCTCCGGCGTCGGCTCTGGCCCGCTGGACATCAATGGTGACTGGAACATCCAGACCGCCGATCTGACCCTGCGGGCTGACGCCGTCACCAACGCTCCTCTTCCGGACGGTACTCCGCTCCAGGACGGTAAGTACAGGCTTCGTATCACGCAGAGTTCGGTTGACCTGCTCACCAGCGACAACGTCTGGCTCTCCGACTTCCGGGTTGACACAGTTGCTCCGGACACCTCAATTGACTCGGCGACGCCGGCTTCGCCGGCCAATGTCCCCGTACGAACCTTCACCTTCAGTTCCGCGAACCCGTTCCCGGGCTCCGCGGTCACATTTGAATGCCGGATCGATGGTGGCGCATGGTTCACCGCCGGCTGCACCAGTGGCTACTCGACGCCGAACCTCGCCGACGGCAACCACACCTTCGACGTCCGGGCGGTGGACGCTGCGGGCAACATCGATGCCACGCCAGCCACTTCGAACTGGTTCGTCGACACGACGCCGCCGAACACCTTGATTGACTCGGCCACCCCGGCGTCACCGACCAACATCGGTGTGCGCACCCTGACCTTCCACGGTGTCGACCCGGCACCCGCCTCGCCGCCGGTCTCCCTCGAATGCCGCCTTGATGGTGGCGCCTGGTTCACCGTCGACTGCGACGGCGATTACACCACGGCCAACCTGCCCGAAGGCAATCACACCTTCAACGTCCGCGCGACGGATGCCCTGGGCAACGTCGACCCGACCCCGGCCACTTCGACCTGGATGATTGACCAGACCGACCCGACGATCAACATCGTCTCGCCCGGCGTCCGCCAGCGTTTCGTGATGGGTTCCGGAAGCAAGAGCTACAGCTGTGCCGACCCGCTTCACGGTGGACCGCCTCTGGTTGCGTCAGGCATCCAGAGCTGCACCGACCACGGCTTCAGCACCGCCCACCTCGGCAACTTCCGCTTCCAGGTCGACGCCAGGGACAAGGCCGGCAACACCTCGACCGATGCACGTGCCTACGCGGTCGATCCTCCCCGCTACGCCGACCTGGTCAACCCGCGTAATCCGATCGCTTATTACCGCCTCGGTGACCCGCTCGGGTCAGTCCCGATGGCCGACAGTTCCGGAAATGGCCGGAACGGCGAGTTCAAGAACGGCATCGCCCTGAGGCGCCCGCCGGCCCCGAACTGCCACGTGCGCCCGCACGCTCCATATACATGTGACCTGACTTCCGATCCACAGGACTGGTCAGCTTTCTTCCCGGCCCGGGACGGTTACGGATTCACCAACAACATCACAGCCCCTCAGACCGCGTACACGATCGAAGGCTGGATCAACCGGGCTGATGCGGGCGACGGCTCGATCATGGGCCAGGGCGGTGGTGGCCAGTTGTTCGTCAAGAATGGCAAGCTCGCTTTGCGCCAGACCCAGGACACGGTCTATGCCTCCGGTCCGACGCTGACCCCCGGCCAGTGGTTTCACGTCGCCGCAACCTGGAACGGAAGTCTCACCCGCCTTTACGTGAACGGCCAGCAGGTCGGATCCTCAAGCTCGGCCAACAAGCCACCTTCGGGATCGTCAACTCTTTATGTCGGCTACGGCGATCAGGCACCGTGGTTCCACGGCAGCCTCGACGAGATGGCCTACTATGGCACCGCACTTCCGGGCTCGGCATTTGCCGCCCGCTACGAAGTTGGCACCGCTCATGATGTGCCCTCACCGGCGCCGAACGGCCCGCCGATCCAGCGGCCTTCCGCCGATATCGACTCGCCGAACAACAACGGCCTTTACGCGGTCACCAAGCTGCCCCCGCTCGACTTCCACTGTGAGGACCTCGACGGCAACGCGACGGTCGCAACCTGCACCGCGACTGTTGACGGCAATCCGATCCTGGACGGTGCCAACCTGCCGGACACACCGGGGGCACACACGGTCGTGGTCACCGCGGTCGATAACGATGGTCTGACCCGTTCGCACACCCACACCTACACAATCAAATCCTTCGAGGACATCTACAACGATGATGCCCCGCTGGCCTACTACCGCCTCGGCGATATGACCAACGGACCGATGAAGGATTCCGGCCCGAGCCACCGTGACGGCATCTACAAGAACGCGCAGGAGTCCGGCCCGGTCGGTATTTCCGGTGACGGCGATCATGCCCGTCGTTTCTTCGGTTCTTCCGGTTACGGTTACGTAAACAACATCACTGCGCCGACCACGGGCAGCACGATTGAAGCCTGGGTCAATCCGGACGACCTTCGTGAGCAGTCGATCGTCGGTCACGGCGACGCCGGTGAGATCTTCATCGACGCTGGCGGGGTGCCGTCCTTCCGCCATATGGGCACCACTGTCACCGCGCACTTGCCGCTGGTCCCGGGACGATTCACCCAGGTGGTCGGTGTCTGGGACGGGGTGAACATCTCGATTTATGTCGACGGTGAGCTCCACGGCCAGACCGAAGCAACCAAGCGCCCCAGTTCGGTCAGCACTTTCTATGTCGGTTACGGCGAGATCAAGCCCTGGTTCAAGGGCAGCCTCGA
>Ga0105048_10008605_pt1 | contig 16321 bp, 12 predicted proteins | sample MAT05_FD_78382 | JGI IMG/M metagenome (GOLD analysis project Ga0105048, IMG submission 78382) | Freshwater microbial communities from Lake Fryxell liftoff mats and glacier meltwater in Antarctica - MAT-05 | ecosystem: Environmental > Aquatic > Freshwater > Ice > Liftoff microbial mat | place...
CCCTGTTAATGCCCAAAGCTAAACGGGAAGCCATTTGGGCAATCTATGTTTGGTGTCGCCGTACCGATGAATTGGTAGATGGTCCCGAGGCCCAGTTGACTACACCAGAAACCCTCGATCGCTGGGAACAGCAGCTAGAATCTGTATTTGCAGGTCATCCTTGTGATGACCCCGATGTGGCGTTAGTAGATGCCCTAGAACGATTCCCTATGGATATCCAACCCTTTCGGGATATGATCGCGGGGCAGCAAATGGATTTGTACCGCAGTCGCTACGAAACCTTTGAGGAGTTAGAACTCTACTGCTATCGAGTGGCGGGGACAGTGGGTTTGATGTCTAGTGATATTTTAGGGATTAAAGAAGAATGTAGCCCTACTCCTTGGGATGACGGCAGGGTAGTTGTAAATAGCCAAGAAGCGGCGATCGCCCTCGGAGTGGCGAACCAACTAACTAATATTCTGCGGGATGTGGGAGAAGATGCCCAAAGAGGGAGAATTTATCTACCCCTCGAAGATTTAGCCCTGTTTAACTATACCGAAGCAGATTTATTTAATGGCGTGGTGGACGATCGCTGGCGAGAATTAATGAAGTTTGAAATCAACCGATCGCGTAAATTTTATGCCCAAGCAGAAAAAGGTATCCGTTGTCTGAGTGATGATTCTCGTCTGCCAGTGTGGGCAGCCCTAATGCTCTACCAAGGTATATTAGGGGCGATCGAGCGCAATGATTACGACGTATTTACCAAGCGAGCCTACGTTCCTAAAGCGAAGAAAATGTTAACCCTCCCCATTGCTTTCCTCCGTGCCCAAGCTTTGTAGATATAGCATCCGCCACTTTAGTTAAGATGGATAGGGCTTTGGCGATCCTCATCCAACCTATTTATACTTATGCTAATCAAACTGTATGTTGCTATATATAGTGCTTTCAACGAAAGTTAGGACGAATTTGGCTTTGACGACCCTCAGCCAGAGTGATCATCCTGTCCTAATAAAACTGTCTAGCACTATATTTAAGAGGTGAGTTCTATAAAACGCTCTCAGTAAGAGCATTCTCAGTGAAAATACTCTACTGTAAATGAACTACAATGAATTAAACTTACCAAAATATTAGGACTTACGCAGTTGAGAAGTTGAGTGGGCCCAGCTCGTACCCAACCTCCTAATAAATCTAATAAATTAGCTTAAATTCGCTGCATCTGCGTAAGTTATAAATATATAAAAATGTTTTGAGAGGTATGGTGGTGTTTATGCAAGAAGGCTCACAAGTTGTGGCTCCAGACTATTCCTTCCTCAGGGATTTACTAGCTGAGGGTAAGTGGCAGCAGGCAGATACGGAAACTATGAATATCATCCTGAAGATTGCTGGTCGTACGGTAGAAGGCTACCCCAAACCCTCGGATATCAAGCAAATTCCTACTGCTGATCTACAAGAAATTGACAGTCTCTGGGGAAGATATAGCCAAGGGAAGTTTGGTTTCACTCCCCAGAAATGGATTTGGATCAAAGCCTCCCATAATTACACTGAATTTTGCGAATTGATCCACTGGCATCAAGGTGATGCTTGGCTAGATTATCGGGATATCAACTTTAATATCAATGCTGTAGTGGGACATTTACCTGCCTTGATGTTCCCTTATCCAGTAGGAGATACTGAAGTGATTTCCTTTGCTTTAGGAAGTTGGCGAGTGGCGTTATTGAACCGCTAGAATTTTTCTCCAGAAAATTTTGAATACGCATTAAAAAACCCTAAAAACTTTTATAACTCAATTCTTTAGGAGGAGTAGGTGTGTTATGGTTTGGAAACAGAAGGCTATATTTCTAGTCTTTGCAAGTAGTTAGTTCCTGTCTTTTTAGAATTTTCAGAGATTATTTTCCGGAGAGTAAATTTATGGTGGCATCAGCAGAGAAACCCACAGCAGCAGAAGTGTCTAGCAATCAAGCCCGGGTAGCAGTATTGCTCATGGGCTATGGAGAAGTAGAGAGCTATGAAGATTTTGCCAACTATAATGAACAAGCTTTGCACTTACTAACGGCAAAGTTTGCGCCAGTTCCTACTTGGGTTTATCCTCCTTTAGCTAAACTACTGGCGATGCTTGATCTTCATGAGTGGAGCCATCAGCACGATAATTTTATTTCTCCCCACAATGCTATTTTTGAGCGACAACGGGCGGGTATTGAAGAAAATCTCCGAGCAAAATGGGGCGATCGCGTCACGGTTTTCAAAGCCTTTAACTTCTGCGCTCCTTTCTTGCCAGAGCAGATAATTCCTGAAATTAAAGCTCAAGGTTTTGATAAGTTACTAATCTATCCTCTGTTGGTAGTGGATTCCATTTTCACCAGCGGGATCGCGATCGAGCAAGTTAACCAAGCCCTAGTTCAAATAAATGACGGCTCTGAGCCTTGGCTGAAAGGGCAGCGATACATTCCTTCTTTCTACAATGAGCCAGATTATATCCAACTCATGGCGGACTTGGTAGAGAGAAAAATCCACCACGAACTAACCGTAGCTCACCTGCCCAGCCAAACAGGAATTGTGTTGATGAATCACGGTTGTCCCCACGAAGCTAAAGGCTTTACTTCGGGAATTGTGGAAAGTCAAGCTATGTACGAACTAGTCAGGCTGAAGTTGATGTACAAGTACCCACTAATTTCTGTAGGCTGGCTAAATCACCAAACTCCTTTGATCAAATGGACTCAACCCACCGCAGAACTGGCGGGGCAGAACCTAATTGATCTGGGAGCTACAGCTTTGGTGTTCATGCCGATCGGTTTTGCGACCGAGAACCATGAAACTCTCTTGGATGTGCATCATATTATCCATGATTTGCAAAATAAAAATCCTCAAGTTCGTTATGTGCAGATGGATTGTGTGAACGACCAGCCGGAGTTCCTACGCATGGCGGCGGAGTGGGCAGACAAACAAATTGTCGATCTCCTAGCAGACCCAGTTACCTTAGCGGAACCTGTGGCTACGACAAGTCATCATCACCACCATCATCATCACTAATTTCTAAGAAGAAAGTAGATTTTTTCTGAATGGAAGTTGCTGGGCGATCGCATAAAAATCATTTTATTGACTTTTTACCCAAATTATTGAGACTATTCTCATCTACCACCTTTTAATGAAAATAAAATTGTCTCAATGAAGTCTGAAACCCTTATTGTTACGTTGCCGAAAATTTTATGCGGTAGCCCTGTGGATGGAAGTTGTTGGGCGATCGCGTAGAAAGTTTCTTTCTAACATCCTAATTTGGGGTAAATAGACAGAAATTGGCAATTCAGGCTAATCACCTTATAATTCTCGTTAGACGGAAACTTTCAGCCTAATTACTAGTTATGCGGCTTAGTCCTCGATGGGGACGTTGCATATATCCTTTCTGTTAGTATTTCAGGCTAATTTGGTGTGAAGAGGGTTATTGAGGATTTAAGGTAGCCGTGGAGAGGCAGAACACGACTAGGGCATAGTAAGAGCATTCGAGTAAACAAACTTGAGTTAGGATGGGGATTGATTATTAAGTGTAGTAAGCTTATATGCTTCAGTCCCCACCGCCGATCATCCGTTTTTTAGCAAATAAGATTCAGAGTACTGAGGCTGACTTTGAAGAATACCTGATTGACGTTGCCACTATCTTTGCGGAGTTTGATGGTCAAACCTATAACCTATGGGAGCATCCCACATTTGTATAAAACAGTTAAAGTAGGAGAAAATTAAGGTGTAGCTCATCAAGGATTTTGCCATGACTCCAGAACAAAAAAACGCCTTCACGCCTGCACGCAAGAAATTGCAGAGATTTTGTATAACAACACAGATAAAAAAACACTCAATAGCTTAGAAAGCATTGAACTTACCGTAAGACAGCAGATGTTAGAAGAAGTCAGTCCCAATATCGCCCTTTTTTTATCGACCATCAAACAAGCCGTCCACGAGGACGCAAACGAAGACTAAAGAGCTTAGTGGGAGAACTGCACTTGAGTGAGAATCAAGCAGAAGCTTTAGGTCTTGCCCCTTACAGTCGGATGAGTAGAGCGCTAGAAAAAGCCTGTTTGCGATTGAGTGCTAACGGGTGCATCCCACTTTCGTAAAAACACTGGTGAAGAATTCCAAAACCCTTATTCTGCCGTTAAGCAAAATGGTATATCTGCAAAAGTGGGATGCTCCCAGTGCTAACGAATCCTTTCAAGATGCAGAGGAAGATATCGCCGCCCTGACTGGAATTGCGGTAGGTCATTCCACACAACAACGCTTGGTGGGTCGCCAGAATTTTGAGTTGCCGTCCGCCAAACAAGGGGTGAGTGAACTGAGTATTGATGGGGGAAAAGTTCGATTAAGAGACCTTCAGAGTGGGGATAGCTCATGGCGTGACTACAAAGCAGTGCGGTTGCAGGGAATTTACTATGGGGCCTTCTACCAAGATAATGACAGTCTGATTGATTACGTGAGAACCCAACACCTACTTTCTCCCCTAGTTTGCTTAGGAGATGGGCATCCAGGCGTGTGGAACTTGTTTCGAGAGATAGCCCCGGAGTCAAGGCGCTGTGAGATTTTAGACTGGTATCATCTCAAAGAAAATCTTTATAAGGTGGGTGGTTCGCTCAAACGTCTAACTAAGGCGGAATCCTTCCTCTGGAATGGAGAAATAGACTCTGCACGAGCCTTGTTTTCCGACTGTCGGAGTAAACAAGCTCGTAACTTTGAAACTTATCTGACGACCCACCAGAACCGAATTGTTAATTATGCTTACTACCAAGCAGAACAGCTCTGTTCGATTGGTTCAGGGGCGGTGGAGTCGGCTATCAAGCAAATTGGACGAAGGCTGCAAATTTCGGGAGCGAGATGGAATATGGCCTCAGTGAATCCGATCTTGAATTTGAGGTGTGCTTATCTCAATGGAAAACTGGCGATTTAGCTATTTTTGCAAAAGTGGGATGCTCCCGTTTGGATGTTTCTCGGATTGCTCAATTTCGTCGTGCTGGATCGATGAATGCTTGCGCTAGTTTGCGGTTCTACGGCAGAAGCGGAGAGTTTGTGCGCTATCAACTTGCCGATGGACTTTTAGAAGGTGAAGAAATTCCCCAAAGAATGTTGGAACGGATCTTGCCAGTAACTAAATTAGATGGCAAAAAGATATTGATTTACCGAGATGGACTATTTCGAGGGCAAGAGGTAAGGCACTTAATAGAAAGAGCAAAAGCAATCAATACTCAAGTTATTTTAGTAGAGTGCATTAAGTCTGGTGTGCCTAGGCTATCAGGGCAGTTATACTCTGAATATGGTGCATTTACCCAGTCGTGAAGTTCATTTAACCCTAGAGAAATTTTGGTATAGTTGCGATCGTACGCCTCCAGAAGAAAATAATGTGATTGAGCAGGTAGATTTTGTTGATGAGGACACTGCCCTGAGGATCAGCTACAGTGATGGCGAAGCAGAAAAGATTATCCTGCTCAAGTTAAAATCAAGTTAAAATCAAGGGATAGAATTGTCTTATAAAGTACTTTAAGTTATGAAGTTTTGTCTAGAGTAGAAAGAATCAGCTTCATAAATTTTTTATGTAATATTTGCTCAATTAGCTCTGCCAAAACTATGAACCAATTCTTAAAAAAAATCACTTTTTACATTTTCTTGGTTGTCCTTGGAGCCGGTACAGGGGCGGTGGGGAGCCGCTATTTGATTAATGGAAATTCTCAAATGCGCCTGCCAGAGGTTATTCCTGCGGTGTCCCGGAGTAATGCTCCGCCACCAGAACGTAACTTGAATTTTGTGGCGGAGGCGGTCGATCGCATCGGGCCAGCAGTGGTGAGGATTGATGCTGCGCGGCGGGTGGCTCCAGAAGTGCCAGAACCTTTTAGCAATCCCTTCTTTCGCCGTTTTTTTGGGGGAGATAATTCCCCACCAGAGCAACGGATCGAGCGGGGTACTGGTTCTGGTTTGATTATTAGTTCTGATGGGCGGATGGTCACAAATGCCCACGTAGTCGCAGGAGCCGATAAAGTTAAAGTCACCCTCCGGGATGGGCGGACTTTTGCGGGGGAAGTGATGGGGGCGGATGAAGTGACGGATATAGCCGTGGTGAAAATTGATGCTTATGGGCTGCCTAATGCTAGCTTGGGTAATTCAGAAAACCTAACTCCCGGTGAGTGGGCGATCGCCATTGGTAATCCCCTAGGTTTAGATAACACCGTAACCATTGGCATCATTAGTGCTTTGGGGCGGAGCAGTTCTCAAGTAGGCGTGCCAGATAAGCGCGTGAGTTTTATTCAAACTGATGCAGCCATCAATCCCGGTAATTCTGGCGGCCCCTTACTTAATGCCAGAGGGGAAGTAATTGGCATTAATACAGCCATTCGGGCAGGGGCGCAAGGTTTGGGTTTTGCCATTCCTATTGAAACTGCTGCGCGGGTTGCCGAGCAGCTATTCGCTAAAGGGAAAGTAGACCATCCTTACCTAGGTATTCAAATGGTGACCCTCACCCCAGAAATCAAGGAAGAGATCAACCGCGATCGTGCCGCTGGGTTTAAGATTAACCAAGACCGAGGAGTGGTGTTGACAAAGGTTCTGAAAAATTCCCCTGCGGAGAAGGCAGGGCTGAAAGCTGGGGATCTTATTCTCAAAGTCGGGGGTAAGGACGTGCCTAGTTCTAATGCAGTGCAACAACTGGTGGAATCTAGTCGTATTGGAGTTGAGCTATCGGTGGAAGTAATCCGAGAAGGAAAGTCGATAGTTATTAAGGTTATTCCTGAATCTTTTAAGAATGAGCCTTCTTAAATACAGCACTTTGTAAGGGTAAGGAGTGCAGTTGATTTTCTGAGATCTGTGCGGTTCTCATAAAATCTTAGGAATGTTAACTAACGTGAGTTCGGGATAATCTAGAACCCACTCTGACGAGAAGCAAACTACACCCTAGCTCTCTCCCAGAACGGGAGAGGGAACAAGAAAAATACCTCTTACTCCCCTTCTCCCCTCGTGGGAGAAGGGGCTAGGGGATGAGGGGGATTTCTTAACCCGAACTGACCGAGAAATTGGGATACAAGCCCCATCCTTCTAGGACGGCTTTGTATTAAAAATAGAAGAAAGTCGCCGTAGGTCATTAGGAGACTCTAAACGAACATGGAGAGAAGGTAAGACTACCTCGGTAGCGCATCTCAGCGAAGTGTTAAGGAATCCTCGCTCCTTTAGGACGAGGATGTATGTCAAGTTAACTACTCAACATTACTTCTACCATCTGTTTGCTCAAGGGCTTAGAAAAAAGATATCCTTGTCCAAACTCACAGCCCAAATCCTTTAGCCATTGGAGTTGTTGAGGGGTTTCGATCCCTTCTGCTACTACAGCCAGCCCTAATTGATTGCTAAGGGCGATGATCGTACTGACTACTTGATAGTTGCGGTTGTCGTGCTGCATTTGCCCGACGAAGGATCGATCGATCTTGAGATTGTCGGCGGGTAAGCGATGGAGATAGTTCAGAGAAGAATAACCAGTCCCAAAGTCATCAATACTAATCTGAATTTCTCTTTCTTTTAGTTGTTTGAGTAATTCAATAGTTTGACTAATATTATCAATCAGCATACTTTCAGTGATTTCTAAGGTGATGTCAGAACCAGCGAGACCAGTCGCCTCAAGGACGCAATCGATCGAATTGAGTAAACTACCTTGTTGCAGATCTCGAGCAGAAAGATTAATACTCATCTTCAGGGGGCGGCGATTAGGAAATTTTTTTTTCCATGCTGCCAGTTGGTGACAGGCAGTACAGAACATCCAGCGATCGATCGCAACAATCAAGCCTGTTTCTTCAGCCATGGGAACAAATTCATCAGGAAAAACTAGCCCTTTAGTAGGATGTTGCCACCGCACCAGAGCTTCAAAACCTACCAAGTGCTTTGCAAAAGTAAAATCTACGCCCACAATATCAATAATGGGTTGGTAGCAGACAAAAAATTCCTCGCGCTCTAGAGCTTTACGGATATCTGTTTCTAGGGTGAGGCGATTTACTGCCTGAGTATGCATTTGCACATCAAACAATTTATAGGAACCCCTACCGGCTTCTTTAGCTCTATACATCGCAATATCTGCATCGCGAATTATATCTGAGGCTTTTTGATAATCCTTAGTTCCTAAAACAATACCTACACTAGTCCCAATCACTACTTCTGAATCGTTGATGAGTAGAGGAGCCTGTAAGTCTTCGAGGATGCGTTCTGTAACTTGAATAGCTTTTTCAGCCCCTATCACGTCTTCTAGTAAGATCACAAACTCATCTCCTCCTAGGCGGGCTACTAAGTCGATGTCTCGAATATGGTTTTTAAGTTTGTGAGCAACTAGGGTTAAGAGCTGGTCGCCTACTAAGTGTCCGAGACTATCGTTAATAACTTTGAAGCGATCGAGGTCAAAAAACAAAACAGAATAATGGTAGGTATCTAAACGTCTGGAGCGATTAATCGCTAGTTCTAAGCGCTCTGTTAATAAACTACGGTTGGGTAGCCCGGTTAGTCCATCGTGGAGGGCCTCATAGCGTAGTTTTTGCTGGGCATCGATCCGCTCCGTAATATCCCTGGAAGTGGTTTGAATCTTAACTAATTGATTATTAGCATCTTTAATGGGCTTAGAAAGAGTTTCAAACCAAATATAATGACCAGATTTATGGCGAATACGGTAGGTAATAGGTGTGGGGTTTCTAGTGAGAATATCAGTTTGAGAGTCTTGGAGGAAGCGATCGCAATCTTCAGGATGGATAAATAGATGGGGATACTGCCCTAGCAATTCTGTAAATTGATAACCCAAGAGCATTTCAGAGGAAGGACTTACGTAGATATACTTGCCATCTGGTTCATGGAGGCACACTAGATCATTGGTATTTTCTGCTAAGAGTCGATAGCGCTCTTCACTCTCCCGCAACTCTATTTCAGATTGATTGTGCTCTCGCAGAGCAGCCTCCTGATCGCTCAAGTCTATATCTACACAATATATTTCTGGGATTCCCTGAGAATTAACTAGCATAATATGACTGGAATAGACCGGAACGATAGAACCGTCTTTACGCATTAAACTCAATTCACTGGCAGGGATGCACTGACCTCCGTTAATCCACTGATCAACTCCCATAATCACCGCTTGCCGCATTTCTGGGGGAATAATTAGATCCTCCAGCTTTTCCCCCACTGCCTCAGTTTTGGTATAGCCGTAGAGCCTTTCACTAGCTTCATTCCAGTAGATGACTTCGCGGTTTTGATTGTAACCCTGTACGGCAATCATGGGTGTAGATTCAAAGAGACTGCGAAATCTCTGTTCACTTTCTTGGAGGCGGAGTTCTGCCTGCTGACGTTCTAAGTGTACTTGTACCTCTCGTAGTTCTCGCCGGACTGCCTCTGGTAGCCGCTGGAGATTATCCTTCATTACATAATCGTTGGCTCCAGCTTTCATCATTTCTACGGCGTATACTTCGCCGATCGTCCCGGAGACCAGAATAAAGGGAATACCCGTTTTGTACTGCTTAATTAGATTTAGGGCGGTAAGTGCATCTAATTGGGGGAGGCGATAATCAGAAATTACGAGATCCCAACTCTCCTGTTCTAGAGCAGCTTGTAACTCCCCAAGAGTTTGGACTCGCTGCCATTGGGGATGAAATCCTCCCCGGCGTAGTTCCCGCACTACTAAGAGGGCATCATCTTCTACATCTTCAACTAGCAAGAGCTTTAAGGATTCCGTCATTATTTAGAACCTCTCGGATACCGCTTCATTGATTAGTAACCAATACAAGCCTATTTGCTTCACGGCGGCATTAAATTCATTGAATTCTATGGGTTTCCATACATAACTATTAGCCCCTAAGTTGTAGCTGTCAAGGATGTCTCTTTCTTCTTTAGAGGAGGTTAGGATCACGACGGGCAATAGTTTGGTGTGATCGTCTGCCCGGAGGCGTTTTAAGACTTCTAGCCCATCAACTTTAGGCAATTTAATATCTAGGAGGACTACGATCGGGAGGGGTGTATCACTAAATAAAATATTTAAGGCATCTTCTCCGTTGCGTGCCACTCTGATTTCATTGGCGATGTTGGCACGGCGGAGGGCCCGGATCATTAACTTTTCATCATCAGGATTATCTTCGACTAGCAAAATGGAACGAGAAGTATTCATAATTTTAAGGATTTATCTTCAGATTTTGTCGGGCAGGGTGAAATAAAGTGTAGCACCCGCTTCTACGGCTCCTTCTGCCCATATACTGCCGCCATGGCGATTAATAACTCGCTGGACTGTAGCTAATCCAATTCCAGTACCGGGAAATTCATTAGTGTTGTGTAATCTCTGAAAAACTCCAAAGAGCATGGTGGAAAAGGCTATGTCAAAACCTGCTCCATCATCACGAATAAAATATATTATTTCTCTGGGGGCTTGGGGGGCTTGGACTTCTTGAATCTGAGTAATCCCAAATTCAATGCGGGCGGTGGGATGATGGCTAGTGAATTTCCAAGCATTTTGCAGCAGGTTTTCTAGGGCAATTCGGATTAAGTTACTATCAGCATAAGCGATCGCTCCGGGGGTAATTACAAAATTGACCTCTCGATCGGGCTGGGAGGCTCTTAATTCTGTAGTGATTTCTTCTACTATTCTAGTCAAGTTTACGCGGTGACGTTGGATTTCTGTCCTTGATACCCGTGATAGCCCCAATAGAGAGTCAATTAAATTTTCCATGCGACCGATCGCGCGATCGATCCGACTGAAATAATCTTTTGCCTCCTCATCAAATTTATCTCCATAATCTTCTATTAGGGCTTTGCTAAACCCATCGATCGCCCGCAGCGGAGCCCGCAAGTCGTGGGAAACTGAGTAGGCAAAGGTTTCTAATTCTTTGTTGGTAGCGGCTAGTTGTTGGGATGTTTGCAGAATTTGGGCTTCGGCGAGTTTGCGATCGCTAATATCCATACCAATTCCCACCAACCGCTGCACTTGCCCCTCTTCATCTAGGGTCGGTTGTCCCTTGGCAAAAATATAACCTAGGGAACCATCTTCTCGGATAATCTGGAGATCGGCTTCGTAGGGTTCCCCATGATTAATGGCGCGATCGACAAGATGAGTCAGACGCTGCCACTCCTCTGGGGCAAAATTTCGACTTTGCTGGGTATAGCTAAGAGCTGGCTGGCCGGGATCATAGCCAAAAATGTGAAATAGTTCTGGAGTCCAGAATACTTCCCCGGTCGCTACTATCAGTTCCCAACTCCCTAACCGAGCAACTCGTTGGGATTCTTCTAAAATGGTCTCCTTATGTTCTAGTTCTGCGGTACGTTGAGCGACTCTGGTTTCTAATTCTTGGTTCATCTGGGTAAGGGAAGCAAGGAGGTATTTTTGTTCCGTAATATCCCGCCCAAAGCTCATGCTCCTGCCATCAGTAAGAGGCATCTGCATCCAAGTTGTTTCAAGTATCCTCCCGTCTTTAACTCTCATTTTGCAATCATTCCAAGTAGAATCTGCTTTGATAATATTTTGGATCACAGCCTTGTAGTCGGCTAGATCAGGGAAAGACTCTCGCAAAACATCTACAGTTTGATACTCATCTTTTGTCCAGCCTGTTATTTGTTCTAGGCAAGGATTAGTCATTAAAATTTCACCGGTTGGGGAGTAGATACCCGCCATCACGGGCATGTTATCAAAGATCAATTGGAGGAGTTGTTTTTGGCTGTAGAGTTCTAGTTCTACTTGCTTGCGATCGGCTTCAAGCTGCGCCCTCTCGCTAATATCTAGAATCAACATATCCCATACCACATCTCCGTTTTGGGTAAGTTCTGGTTTCCCCACTCCCCAGAGCCATTTTTGCTGCCCAGAGAGGAGAGTCATGCGCCATTCCGAAGACCAGGTTTGTAGAGTTTGTGCTGATAACTTCAGAGCTTCATACACAAGGGATATATCTTCGGGGTGGGTCATATCCCAGAGAATTTTGACATTAGCTTCTGCTACCTGCGCTTCTATTCCCCATAGATCGTAGCAACCCGGACTCATGTAATACAATTTATCCGAACCATCCGCCCCCAGTAGATAACGAGCCACTACCCCCGGTATATTAGCCGCAATATTTTGCAATCTAGTCTCTGATTCTTGAAGGGCGATCTCAGTTTGTTTGAGGGTGGTGATATCTCGACCCACAGACTGAATTTCTACCAACTCCCCTTGAGAATTAAAAATTCCTTGGTTGCGCCACTCAGTCCAAGTGATCGTTCCATCTGCCCACAGATTCCGATTTTCTTTCAAAAAACTAGAATTTTCTGGAGTTAGTTCCGTGACTTTCTGGAGACAACTTTGTAATTCTTCCGGGTTAGCAAAATCTATCCATTTTAGCCCGATCACTTCTTCTACAGAAAAACCCAAGGCGCAACAGAGGGTTGAATTCGCAAAAGTAATAGTAGTATCTGGGAGCGATCGAACAATAAAATCTGTTTGAGCTTCAACTACTTGCTGATAGAGAATATTACTCTTCTGCAAAGCCTGCTCTGAACTGCGGCGAGCAGTAATATCTTGAAAAGTTGCAATCACATACTCCACCCGCCCTTGGGAGTCGAACATAGGATTTGCCATTACCTCTAAGGGAATTGTGCGATCGGGACAATGCACCTCTAGATCCTCTGCCCGGACTTTTTCTCCAGCTAAAGCTAAATAACTGGGCAACTCTTTCGGGGGATAAGGTTGTTGAGTAGTAGAACGAAAGATATGAAAGGCTTGCGGAAGTTTCTCGACCCTCTCCACTTTAAGGGCTGAGCTAGAAATATTCGTTAATAATTCTTGCCCTGCTTGATTGATATACACCAAATCCCCAGTGGCATCATGAACAGCAATACCTACGGAGGCAGCATCAAGAAACTGACTCAGACGATTATCCTTCTCTTTCGTAATATCAGTGGTTGAGGTATGGGTCAACTTCTGGGCAAGGAGTGATGAAACTAATTGTTTGACACTAGGCGGCGTGGCTTCCCAGTCTGCGATCGAAATTTGCTCAGGGCGTTGAGAATATTGTGCTGCCATAGTTTAGTTACTAAGGATAAAAGTCTTCTTGAGGGAAGAAAATCAGTTAATAAATCAACTAGAAAAAGAGTTTTGTCCTAAGGACTGAAGATATCTAACTTAAGCTATAGTTAAATACTAACTTAAGCTATGGTTAAATACTAACCTCTACTTTAACCCTACAGCATTTTGCCCGTACGTGTGGTACAAATGATTTTGTGTCTTATTTAAAGCCAATACGCTATAAAAGTAGATGAATTAGAGAAACAATTAATTTACTCGATTCCTAACAATATGACATGGGCATATTTGAGATCCTGTTGATAGGAATTTTGGAATTGTATAAGTTGCATGAAGTATAAGTTGCATGAAAATGTATTCAAAATTCACAATATTTTGAGTAAAGCAGAACTGGTATCCTCGCCAATTTGTACGATTAGCTTGCCAAAGTCTTTTCCTTGCAGTAACCGTAATAAAAGACTTAGGAGTCTTTCCCAGCCCTTGTACTCTTCCTTAATTACTACATTTTTCATTGTCCTATACTGTTGAACAAAGTGCTGTATCTCTTATCCAATTTTTATTTATAACTTGCTTTACTTTATTTATAACTTGAAAAAACTTAGCTTTTATGAGTTCTGGCATTCTTAATCCTATTCTAACTAATCTTCTAATAGGAAAAGGATAGCATCGTCATCCCACCAGAAATTTGTTATTGTTGTAACATAAATTTACACGCAGCAATAATAGACCCATAAAGCTAAAAGGCAGGTGAAATCATGACTTTATACGCAGAGTTGCACCGACATTTAGGGGGTTCTGTAGTTCCCCGTGTACTATGGCGCTATTTTCAAAAGAGTAATCAAGATTTAGCTACTCAGTTCCCCGATTATCCAGATTTTGAAGAATTTTACACCCGATCGCGCAGTACCCTCGATGAATATCTAGAACTCCACACCTTGGTGGAATCAGTCCAAACTGCCCAAACTTTGCCCTATTTTATCTACCGCTTGATCCGTGGGGCTTATATTTTTGAGAATTTAGCTTATTTAGAACTACGCTACACACCTTACCTCAGAACTCCTGAGCATTTGAGCCAGAATCAGAGAATTGAGGAGATGGCAAATATTGTGGATATTGTGGGGTTAGCTAGTCGGGTGGAAGAGTATCCCATTGTTACCAGCCAAATTTTGTGTATGCACTCCCGCCTTCCCTACGAGGTGAACCGGGCGATCGTAGATCTTGCTGCCCAGAAATCTGAGTATGTCTGCGCCATTGATCTGGCGGGGGGAGATGCCCATTATCAGGAGCGGTTGGAGGAATTTGTGGACTTGTATCGATACGCGCGATCGCTCAATCTCAAAACTACAGGACATCTCTATGAAACCTCCGAGGGCTGCTATCCAGAACTATTACCCCACCTGATGCGTATCGGTCATGGTATCCAAATTCCCCTCTTGCACCCCGAACTCTTACCCCAAATTCGAGACCAGAAACAGTGCCTAGAGGTTTGCCCGACTACCTATTTCAAAACTGGAACTTTGCAAGATATCCAGCAACTCAAATTGGTGTTCGATCGCTGCTTTGAGGCCGGAGTCGATATTGCCATCTGTACCGATAATGCAGGCTTGCATAATGTCCGGCTCCAATTTGAGTATGAGAACTTGCTAACCCAAGATATTATTGATTTCCCCCAACTCCAAGCTTGCCAAAATGCTGCCTTCCGCCATGCCTTCGCTTGGCAACACCAGCAGCCCCCGGTCTCTTTATTGAATGACCTCCTCAACTCAACCACACCAGCGATTATCGGCTCATAATTTCTTAAGGATTTTTCCTAAGTAAACTTACCAACAAAATATTCCTAGATACTACTGGTGCGACTCCACTAAAATGGTGAAATAAGTTTCTGGAAGTAGGGTGGGTATAGCCTATGGCATTCAAGAAAAGCGATAGCGTAACCCAAGCTGTCAGAGGCTTTGATGCGTTACTAAAGTATCTGCTGCCCTAGAGTGCGATCGCACTACAATAATCACTACAGCAACTATATCAGAAGATTAATAACGATCAAGGAATAATTAAAGTATTATAGTTTGTCTAAAGATACGATCAACATTCATAAGTATCCAATAGACCATTAAAGTCAAAATCTCAAAACCTATGAGTAAATCTATTCAATGGACGGCTGAAGCTGAAGCTAAACTCAAAGATATCCCCTTTTTTGTTCGTCCTTTTGCTCGTAAAAAAATTGAAGCTTACACTCAAGAGAATAATTTTTCTGAGATTACGATCGAAATCTACGAACAGGCTAAACAGCAATTTAACAAAAAGCATAACTAAATATTTACTCTAATAACCAGCCAAACAAATCCTTAATTGTTAGAGGCAAATCCTTTATAAAAGTCGGCATCGGTAGAATATCTTCTGAATCATCAAATACTTCTGTTTCTTGTTTAGGATGATAGACAAATACCGCTTGCTCCTTGATATTTCCGCCAACAGTCCGGGCAGCAAACCTCCGCCTAAAACCGATCGCCCTCTAGGACAGAAACTCTGTGATATTCTGAGGGAGATTTTTACTAAGATTTATCTTTGAATTTATTCTAAAGGATGGCATTAATGGCGCAGGCGATCGTATCTCTTCTCCCAGATAAAAATCCCGATTCTCCCCATCAGGATTTGGTTATTTCTCCTCCTAACAATGGTTTAGCTTTAGCAGGAGAATTTCCGATTCCCGGAGATAAATCTATTTCCCATCGGGCTTTGATGCTGGGGGCGATCGCTCAGGGAACTACAACTATTTCTGGATTGCTCTTGGGCGAAGATCCCCGAAGCACAGCTAAGTGTTTGACTGCTATGGGAGCTAAGATTTCCCCCTTAAATACAGAATTGGTAACAGTAGAAGGAATTGGATTGGGTAATCTGCAAGAACCCCAAGAAGTTTTAGATATGGGCAATTCTGGCACTACTATGCGCCTGATGTTGGGTATTCTTGCCTCCCATCCCGATCGCTTCTTTGCCGTTACCGGAGATGCTTCTCTGCGATCGCGCCCCATGGAGAGAGTGATCAAACCCTTAACCCGTATGGGAGCCAAGATTTGGGGACGGGATAATAATAACCTTGCACCCTTGGCGATTCAAGGACAAAAATTATTGGGGCTACACTATCGATCGCCCATCGCCTCTGCTCAAGTCAAATCTTGCATTCTTCTCGCGGGACTCATGGCAGAAGGTGAAACTACGGTGACTGAACCAAGCCTTTCCCGTGATCATAGTGAAAGAATGCTGAGGGGTTTTGGGGCAGAAATTCGGGTGAATTCAGAAACTCATAGCGTTACTATCCAAGGC
>Ga0105048_10008606_pt1 | contig 16321 bp, 10 predicted proteins | sample MAT05_FD_78382 | JGI IMG/M metagenome (GOLD analysis project Ga0105048, IMG submission 78382) | Freshwater microbial communities from Lake Fryxell liftoff mats and glacier meltwater in Antarctica - MAT-05 | ecosystem: Environmental > Aquatic > Freshwater > Ice > Liftoff microbial mat | place...
AGGCTAGCGGGGAAGCAAACGAAGAACGGGAAGCCGGCCGTTCAGCCGATCCCGCCAGCTCTCGCCGCGAGGTTACGAACCTACATCGCCGGTCGGCCCGCCGATAAACCTATCTGGCCAGGACGCTGGCACAAGCGGTGCGCCGACATGCTGCGGGTCGATCTCGCGGCTGCGGGAGTGCCAGAAGTCACCGCGGCGGGAGTCGCACTCTTCCACAGTCTCCGGCATAGCTTTACGTCGATGCTCACCGCGTCAGCGTCCGTGAAGGTTACACAAGAACTCGTTCGCCACAGTTCGCCAAACCTCACGGTCGGCACCTACTCGCATAGTTCGCTCAAGGAGAGGGCCGCGGCGGTCGCGGCGTTGCCCTTGCCGGGTGAGGGCAATGATGCCGAACCGTTCGCCCGCATGACGCGAACGGAACTGGAACAGGTCGCGCAGCAACTGCTGATCGCAAACTTACTCCTCATTTCCCTGGTTACACGCGGGGTTACACATAAGGATGGGATTCCTGCGGACTATCACGAACCCGTACGGACGAAAGAGGCAGAGTGAGCGAAGAAGTGACGGGTTGGTGATTGCCTTGAATCTATTGATAATGATGCGTTTTTCCCTCGGAAAGCTCCCATACGCCACGGTACGCGGCGATGCTCCCGAAGTGCGTGAGCGTTCGTTGTGAATGCGAATGATACGACCGCTATTGCCAAGTTAATATGAGAACGATAGGTGCGCACGAATATACCCCGTAGGCGGGAAATGCCGGAGAATAATCACCACTGGGCGTTGTGCCTATATTCCCCAAACTCACGAAAAAAGGCGAGAGCAGCACTGATAAAGTGAAGAAATGATGTGCGTAAAATCCCGACAATCAGCAAAAGATGAACTGTTGATGAGACAGCGACGACGCAGGGCATATTGCCCGAACAAAACTACTTGTTCGGGCGCGAAATGCCGGGCCAGAACGACAGGCTTCACTTCGGCTCTTCGATCTTCTTGGTGATCGACAGGCTGCGGATCACACGCTCGATTTCGGGCTTCATTGCCGCTGCGTCGGCGGCGGGGATGCGGCCGGCCACGGTCACGCCACCGTCGGATTGGGTGAGCACGGCATATTCGAGGCGAGCTTTCTCCATTCCGAATGTCGCCTCAAACGCGAAGCGGTCGAGTTGCACCGGTTCCGCTCGCACCCGCGTTGGGTTTTCGGTCGCGGTCAGCGTTGCCTTCTGCTTCTGCAAGAACGCGGTGATCTCCTTCGCGTAGTCTGTCGCGCTCGGCACCTTGGTCGCCGGTTCCACAGTGATGAGGATGCCGGAACCGCGGGCATGGTCGAGCGTCACCTGCTTGCCCTGCACCGCACCCACACGCCAGCCACGCGGGTACAGGAAGCGAACCCCGAGACGGGCGTCGTCGTAGAGGAGGAGTGTATTCTCGGAAGTCGGGCGGAGTTCCAGTCCCCGGAGCGATGCATCGGAGAGATCCGCCGGCAGTTTCTCGATCCTTGCGCGGGTCATCGTGAACTGCCCCTCGATCCGTCCCACGGTTTGCCCGTTACCGTCGAGGAGTTCGTGTGTGCCTTTCAACGACAGGTAGGTGAGCATGCCAGCGCCGAGATCGAAATACGCCGTGGCTTCCAGTTTCTGACGGCTCGGGCCGTCCTCGTTGACACCGCGAACCGTCCCCGAGATCCGCAGGCGAGCCATGCGCTGCTGGCCGATTTCCGTGACGCCGACGAGTTCCACCGTCAGTTCGCCCTCCTCGACTTTCTCCATGTCGGTCAGTTCGCGCACCGCCTCCGCAGTAACCTTCCAGGTCTGGCCTTTCTTGACGGGGCCTGTGGGAAGTAACCCGGGAATGACTGCGGGGTTGAATACATCGGTGCGAACGACATCGATCTCGCCCCAGGTCAAGGGGCCGTCTGGTGAGAAAGGAGCGCGACGATTTTCCGACTTAATAATCACCATTCTGCGAACCGACGGGCGAATTCCAGCGTCCTGTGTATTGGAGCCAAGAGTGCGCTCGAACTGAACATCGCGATACGCCCGGACTGCCTTGAGCGTTCCGAGATCGTCGGGAACCAGCACCCGCTCCTCATACGCGACCCGGCTGATGCCAGCGATCGTCACCAGCTCGGGTGCCTTTCCCTTCTGAAGTGGCACGGCCAGTTTCCCGGTCAATTTCACGATAACTTCGACCTTCGACGTGTGCCCCGGATCGAACTTCTCCTGCAATGTGATGGCTTCCTGCGCGGTCGCGAGACTGGCGAACATGCACATGGCCAGTGATGGCAGAGTCATTCGGGTAATCATGGCAGCTGCACACATGGCGAATGGCGGGACGCGACCTGTTCGATCATTCGGATCGAATCACAAGCTTCAGGTATGTTAGCGCAAATAGCAGTAATTCCGGGCTGAAAACCGGCCCCAAAATGCACCCCACGTCGGGAAATCCAGAACCTGTGAGGGATAGTTAATTCGCGTGGAGTTTTCCGAAGATCCGATGGTGTGCCGCAAAAAAACGAGCGGTTTGCAACAAAGCACAGGAGACGTGTAAAAGCGACCAGTATCGGCACAAGAATCCGACCAAGTAACGCTGAGTCGAAATCGAAATCCGGAAAATTCGATCAGCGCAACATCAATCTGGATCAGGAATAACGCATCCCGATGCGGCGAATGAGTTGTGATTCGGGGCGATTGGCAAGTGAAATGCAAGGAGACTCATGACTTCGCGAATCGCAACACTGACTCCCTCAGAAGCCAACTTAGCAGACGACTCCGGGTGTGCGGTTTAGGCATTGTCCGGGAAGTGAGTCGAGTTTGGATTACTCCGGTGGGATTCGGGGAATCAGTGAACCCTCGAAAACGCGACATGTATCCAACTACTATGGATGATGCAAGCCCTTAAGTACTTTTTTGTCGCGAGTTGTTGGGAGTCTGGGAAAGAGAATGCGACTGAGTGAGTATCTCAGGTAGCGACAAACGCAGAGCGTGTTCGAGCGAATAACAAGTAGCCCGCAAGATCGCAACTACAACCACGGCCAGGGACCCCAAACCTGGTTACCGAGTGCCAGAATGCGGACGCAAGTCCGTGGCCGGGAGGAGCCGGTGTCCGATTTCAACACATATGCCCTGAGAGAACTGGCCGAGCAACAAACTCGGTTTACCCCACCCGCCCGTCGGCAGACGCAGGTCGTCGCCGCGCTCCGGTTGCTTGGGGAAATCGAATCGGGCAAGCAGTACCCGTACCAGTATGTTTGCTTCCGACTTACCGATTACCGTTCCGAAGCCTACCCGGATCTGCTGATTCCAGGGGATGCGCTTCGGAACGATCTGGAACTATTCGCCCGGCGGGTCGAGAAGTCGCTTCCGCCGCAGCCGATCGAGCAGACTGTTGAGCCGATGCTCACGCTCGAAGAAGTGAGCAAGCGGTTTAACGTTTCAACGAAGACAATTTCGCGTTGGCGAATGAAGGGTTTAACCTCGCGCCGCGTGAAGGTGAACGGCCGCAGCCAGCTTGGATTCCCCCGACTGGCAGTCGAGACGTTCATCAACGACCACCCCGCACTTGTGGCCAAGGGCGCAAAGTTCAGCCACCTGAGCGAAGAAGAGAAAGACGGAATCCTTCGTCAGGCACGGGAGTTGCGAGATGAAGGGATGACGCTCACCGAGGTGAGCAAGAAAGTCGCGGCCAACCTGGGCCGTAGCCCCGAGGCGATTCGGTACACGATCAAAAACTTTGATCGTGTCCACCCAGACGGGGCACTATTCCCCGCCGTGGTCGGTCCGCTCTCCGCCACCGCAAAAGAGCAGATTGTGATCGCCATGAATGCCAAGCAACAAGCCAAACTCACGGGGGATACCGTGGAGGACACTGTGACTACAATCGCCAAACAATTCGGACGGACCCGCTCAAGTATGTATCGCGTCGTGAACGAAGTTCGCGCCAAGGAGTTCGTCCGCACAAGCCTCGATTACATCTATAACGCTGAGTTCGATGATCCCGCGAAGGAAGAAGCCATCGTGGCCGACATGCCCGGTCGACACGAATTCGAAACGAAGCGACTCGGAAAAGCACCACCCAAGGATGTGCCTCCGCAGATGATGCACCTGTATGAGTGGCCGTTGCTCACCAAGGAACAGGAGCAGCACGTGTTCCGGAAGATGAACTTCCTGAAGCACAAGCTCCACAAGTTCCAGGAATCGCTCGACCCAGTGCACGCTCGAGTCAAGGATCTGGTCACCGTTGAAACGCTAAGGGATGGCGTGAAACAGTGCCGCGACCTGCTCATCAGCTGCAACCAGCGATTGGTGTATTCTCAGGCGAAGATGAAACTCGCCAGCGGTGAGAGCATCGACGATCTGGTCAGCGATGGGAATCTCTCACTGATGCGAGCGGTCGAGAAGTTCGACTACGGCCGTGGGTTCAAGTTCAGTACCTACGCGACGTGGGCCATCATGAAGAACTTCGCCCGGTCAATCCCGGACTCGAAGACGCACAAGCAGAGGTACATGACGGGCCACGATGAACTGTTCGAAGCCAAGGCCGACGTGCGAACCGATGAGCAAGAGGTGCTGGCAACTGCTGACGCTGCACGCTCACGAGTCGCCAAACTCCTGGAACACCTCGACGCCCGCACCCGCGAAGTCATCCGGATGCGAACGGGGTTGGATGGCACGCAGGAGATGACCTTGGAGCAGATCGGCCAGCACTTCGGCATCACGAAGGAGCGTGTCCGGCAGATCAACGTTCGCGGGATGAAGCAACTCCGCGAATGGGCAGCGAAAGAGAACGTCGAATCGTTGTGACAGGCGAGCGGCCAGCGTGAGCGGGCTGTTCCACTGGAAACCCCACCGCAGCCCACTGGGAAACCAGTGGGCTGCGTGCGTTAAATCGCAGTGGGAAGAAGATCACTCGCCACGCAGCAAACCTGCCACCGCCCGTGTACTTTCGAAATGATTCATCACGATCACGCTCACGACCGTGAGCGGCACCGCGAGGAACATCCCCGGGATTCCCCACAGCAAACCCCAGAACGCGAGTGCGGCAAGCAGAACGAGCGGGCTTAATCCCACCGCGTTGCCAATCATTGTCGGTTCGACAATCGCAGCGGATGCGGCATGGCAGAGCAGAAGCAGGACCGCGACCACCACGGGTTCCCAGGTCACTCCGAACCACAGAAAGCTGAATCCAACCGGCAGGCTATACGCCACCACGGGACCGATGTACGGAATGAAATTGCACAAAAACGTGAGCACGGCCCACAACACGGCGAACTTTACGCCGCACACCCACAGGATCAACCCGACCGGAACCGCCAGGAACAGGCTTGCACGCACTTTCACACGCAGATACGAAACGATCGCCGAACTCACCTGCCCCGCGATCTGAAGGATCTCCTCGGCGCGTTCATGTGGATATGCACGGCGCACCCGATGTGGGAATCGCGATCCTTCGAGGAGCAGAAACAACAAATACATGGCAACCACGACCGCTTCGAGAAGCACATCGGCAGCCAGGCTCAGGATGGGGCCAGTGGCACGCGAGAGCTGTTCGCTCATCTTCGATACCGTCGGCTCATTCGGTGTCAGGCTTGGGGCCCAGGGCGGCAAGTTACCCATGGCCTTCTCCGCTGTTCGCAACAACTCCTCGGCTCGTTCGTGAAGGCGGGGCAAATCTGCCGTGAGGCCCAGGAGGCTTGTGTAGGTAATCAGAGCGAGGGTAAGCAATACCGCCGCTGTTGCACCTGCAAGGGCCCCGATCGACGCCGGGCCACCAATGTGGTGTTGCAATCGGTTGTGGTATGGGAGCAGGACATACGCCAAAAACACCGCGACGAGAAACGGCCGGACGACCGGTGCGAGTTGGTGCAACAAGAACCAGCCCGCTGCGGCCGCGATCAACACATGGGCGATGGACGCCAACGCGGTGGTCGTGGTCGGATCACGCCATCGTGGCACAGAGCGGCGTTCCGCTGGGAGTTCGCTTGTCGGAGCGATGGATGGATCGGACATCAAGTGAATCCCTCACCGCTGTTGTAAGTCGTGACTTATCAGAGCCGGTCGACCCCACGCACACAATCCGAACAGATCAACTACTGAACATTCAGGAACGATACGACACGACAGCCTGCTGAGTCGTTGGTGGCAACGGATGAAACTCGCTCCGGGCGAATCCACCATCCCGGAAGACTCGCTCGTACTCCGCGAAGGTATAAGCATCGCCTTTCGCAGTCGTGGCGAGCATCGTCATGGCGAAGGTCGCAGTCGAAGGCGGGGTGATACGGTCGGGATCGGGGATGAATTCCAGTGTGAACGTTCGCCCACCCGGAGCGAGTGCAGCATGCGATTTCGCGGCCAGGAGCTTGCAGGTGGGCAGGTCAAAATGATGAAGGAAGTTCGTCAACAGGACGACATCGTATGGCCCACCCCAGTCCACGTCGAATGCGCTGCCAGGAAGCAATTGATGCCGATCGGCGACTCCCGCACGCTTCGCGTTCTCAGCCGCGATCGCCAGCACATTCGGCCAATCCATCGCCGTGATCTGGGCGTTGGGATACCGCTCCGCAATCGCCAGGCCGAACAATCCGTGGCCCGCAGCGACATCGAGCACCCGCAGCGGTTGTTGAGTGTCACCACCCACGAGATTGGCAAGCAAGTTCGCAGGTAGCCGCATCATCGGGCCCATCGCTCGGGCGAAATCGACCCAGATCGGGTTGTCGTGCGAAACGGTGCCTTCGTCCGAGAGCGCCGTCCCACCACGGCGGACGGCCCCGGTGAGTTGCTGAAAACACTCGCGCAACGATGGCGTGAGCATGAAGTCGAGGACGCCGCCGAGATACGCGGGTGACTTACGATTGAGGAAGGCATCCGAATCGGGCGTGAGTTCGTACTCGTCTCCATGCTTGGACAGGAACCCGATGATCGTGAGATAATCCGCCAGGATCCGAATGCCGCGCGGAGATGCGTTGCAAGCCGTGGCGAGTTGTGCCGCTGATCGCTTTCCCGAAGCAACCAGTGAGAAGAGATCGAGTTCGATCGCTGTGCGGAGTGCCTCGGTCCGTTGAAATGCGCTGAGGGTATCAAAAAAGAGTGCTGGCGAAGGATGTGATGACATCAGTAAAACTCCTCGGCATCCGTGACCAGGGTATCGCGGCGATAGATTGTAAATCGATCCTGTTTCGAGGTTGCTCGCTTACGGCTGCCTCGTGTTGTAGAATCAAGATATCCGCGTTCTGGTTTTATTCTCTCCCTTGAGTAATTCCACTACCGCTGGTTCCTGATCAACTGATTCAGGATTACACTCTCCCTCCTCTCTCAGTTTCCCGGCCATGGGAATTCCAGCGACCACGCCTGAATTTTTGGTTCTCCTTACTCAGAGTAACCTCCTCGATGCCAGCACATTAACCCGATACGAGCAGACCGATAACTCTGCAGCCAACGGCGATTCACAGGCTGTCGATTCCCCCACGCGACTGGCGGAGGCGCTCGTCCGGGATGGGTTGTTGACTCAGTTCCAAGCCCAGCAACTGCTGCAAGGAAAGTGGCGGGGTTTCTTCATTGGCCGATACAAGGTTCTGGGGATGCTCGGGGCAGGGGGGATGGGGAAAGTTTTCCTCTGCGAACATTCCGGGATGCGCAGACAGGTCGCGATCAAGGTTTTGCCGCCAAAGCAGGCCGGCAACTCTGAAACTGTCGAGCGCTTTTATCGAGAAGCCCAGGCAATCGCCCGACTCGATCACCGCAACATCATTCATGCCTTCGATGTCGCGCAGGACGGGGATGTCCACTACCTCGTAATGGAGTACGCGAAGGGGATCACTCTCGAAGATTGCGTTGTTCGCGATGGGCCGATGAGTCCGAATCGTGTGCTCGACTACCTTCGCCAGAGCGCCATGGGGCTTCAACACGCCCACCAATCTGGGGTCGTTCACCGCGACATCAAGCCGAGCAATCTGCTCATCACTGAGAACGGGGTCGTCAAGATTCTGGATCTGGGACTGGCCCAGTTTTTCCAGGATCAGGAGGACGAGGCGAAGAATCGGTCGAGTGACGGAGTGATGGGGACCGTGGATTACATGGCTCCAGAGCAAGCTCTGGATTGCACGGAAGTGGATATCCGAGCCGATATCTACAGCCTGGGGGCAACCTTCTATTTCGCCCTGTCCGGGAGATCGCCATTCGAGGGTGGTTCCACGACACAGAAGATACTCTGGCATCAGGTGCGTGATCCCGAATCCCTTGAAAGAATCCGGGCAGATTTGCCCACAGACCTGATCGCGCTCATTAGTCGGATGATGGCAAAAGATCCGGCCAACCGGTTTCAGACCCCTGAGGAACTTCTCCAGACGCTGGCCCCCTCGCAAGTCGAGACTGTCGTGGATGTTCAACAGGCCATCGTTGATACAGCCTTTGATCTCCCTTGCACAACACCTGCCACCCCAAACAACAGCGAACCTGCGGATGCGAAGCAGGGCCGACGGCTAACCCCAAAGAAAATTGCGGTTGTGCTGAGCTTGTGTCTGATGTCTGCGGCTGCGGGAATTTACGTGAACCAGAAGCCCGAGACCCCTTCCGATCAGGACTCGGTTCCGCCGCCGACATCTCCGAAGAGCCGTGAAGTCGTTCGACAACTCCCACTTGTTACCGATCCCAGACCGGTTTACCTCTCGGAGATTCCCGAGGAAGACGCCGTTGTGGGTCGCGGTCAGTTCGGGAAGGCTGGTTCACTCGGTTACGATAATCGCCGGATTACCGTACGCGGAATGGTCAAGTCACAAGGCTTATCAATGCATCCGCCGTCGAATGGTGCTGCAACTGTCCGATACGAAATTCGCGGACGCTATCGCACACTGGCGGGTGGCGTCGCAATCAATGACACGGGAGTGGGGAAACCGTCTGTGGGTCAAGTGTTCGTGGTCAAGGGAGATGGCCAGGTGCTCTGGGAATCTCGCCCCGTACGGACCAAGAACGACGAGCAGTATTTCGCGATCGACTTGACCGGTGTGCGACGGCTGGAACTGGAGGTCCGCTGCCCTGGTAACCACGACAACGCGCATGCTGTCTGGTGCGATCCAAAACTGCTGAGAACACCACCATCGCCAGCTGATCTTCCCTCTCAGCAGTTAATTGATGATGAGGGATTCATCAGAACCTGGTTGATCCTTTCGCCCGTACCCAACACGGCAGGAGGGGATATCGGACAGGGAATTGATAAGTGGCACATCAAGGATGAAGCGAAAGTGGCCCCGAAAGAGGGCGATAAACTCAAGGTGGGCGACAAAGAACTACGTTGGGAAAAAGTTCATAGCCAAGATTACTTCTTCGACCTCGACACGGGAAGCGGCCCGCGCGATAACTGCGTGGCCTATGCCGTCATCTATCTCGTGGCGCCCGAGGAGCGGAAGGATGTTGATGTGCGAATTGGCAGTGACGACGGCGCGAAAGTCTATCTCAATGGGAAGGGGATCGGGCGAGCAGCAAGTTCCCGCGCCATTGGCAAGGACCAGAACACGTTTTCCAACGTGACCCTGATTAAGGGCGTGAATCGCGTGGTTTTCAAGATTGTCAACGGGCGTGGCGACTGGAGTGGTGCACTACGTTTTGTCGATAAGGACGGAAATCCGATTCCAGGGTTAAAGGCCCAACTGACGCCGTGACTGCGCCAGAGACACAAGTCCTCAGACAGGATCTCTCATCGCTACGGGGGACACACGTCCCCGCTTGCCAAGTCGGTCATACCCAATTGTAGATCGGGCAATTAATCACCCAGGGCTTGAACTGCGACCAGTAGTGCAGCAAGTGAACCTCATGATCCACTGGCAGGCCGCGAGTTCGGGCCTGCCAGCGATATCCCACGCGTTCAACCTCGGTGACGCCCGCACAGCTATTCCACTCCGCTCCGATTTCCGGATGGGTATAGTCGTAATCAGTAGCGCGGAAGTACCTGAAAAGTACCGCCTGATCGACCCCCGGGCACGCGAACATCTGTTCCTTGGTGAATTCTGCTGCTCGGCTCAATGGTGCCACGCAGTTCTGAACCGCGAGGATCGCGGCGAGATCGTAGAAGCGGGGATCTGATATGAGTTGGACGCCGGAGTTCAGAAAGGGCGAGCGGTGCGTTCGCGGGTCGGATGGAATCCACTGGTGGTCGATTCCGATCCACGGTTTCACATGTCGCCGTGCCCAGAGATAGTGCAGGTCATCGAGCACAACCGTGTCGGCGTCCAGGTACAGGAAGGGATAGTCCAGTGAAGCGAGGTTCGCGAGCTTGAACCGCAGGTTGAAGTGAGGATGGCCAATGTCGTGCGAACGGCACCGAACGACCTCGATATCGACCTTCTGGCGGTGTTCGGGAGCGATGAGCGGCGGGTGATCCTCATACAGAATCGTTACACTTTCCGCACCGTGAGCGATGACCGAGTCGAGGAACACATAGCACATTCGTCGGAGGTTCGGCTCCTCCGGGTAGTTCATGATCGTCACAACCTTGAGCCGATTATCCATCCTCACGCTGCCCGTCTTCGGTTGGGTGGAATGAGTGCCTGATCGAATCCTCACAGATAGATTGACTGATATCCGTGAAACGTGGAGGGCACCGTGAACGATTTCGTGGTTCGGGAAGCAACCGAGGCTGATCTACCGGCGATTGTCGAGATCTACAATCAATCCATCCCTGGTGGCTGGTCCACCGCAGACACCAAACCCGTGACGGTCGCCGAGCGTCGCGATTGGTTCCGCAAGTTCGACCCCGTGAAACGGCCGATCTGGGTTGCCGAACTTGATGGCGAAATCGTTGCGTGGTCGAGCCTGTCCTCGTTTTACGCGGGCCGCCCAGCATACGACGCTACCGCCGAGATCAGCCTGTATCTGAGCACGGCTCACCACCGCAAGGGGATTGGGCGACGCCTCAAGCAATGGGTCATCGGCCAGTGCCCGCGACTCGGGATCACGACGCTGCTGAGTATGCACTTCGACCATAATGAAGCTACGGCAAGGATCAACGAAAGTCTTGGGTTCAAGGAAGCCGGTCACTTGCGCGAGATTGCAGTCGTTCAGGGACAGAAGCGGGGTTTGATCATCTCAGCGCTCCGGATCCCTCCGATCGGTGGAGCGAACGGAAGCTGAGTCGCTGATCCATGACCACCGTATGCACATCTGGAAATTGCGGTCACCAAGGGGGAGCCATGAGATTGTACGTCTTCACACTGTTGGCGTTGTTGTGTTGGTCCTGTGATGTGATCCACGCGGCCGAGCCGGCTAGACCTAACATCGTCGTGATCCTTTCCGATGATATGGGATTCTCAGACATCGGTTGTTATGGAGGGGAGATCGCGACGCCAAACCTGGACGCACTGGCGGCTGGCGGCGTGCGGTTCACGCAGTTCTACAACACCGCCCGTTGCTGCCCAACGCGAGCGAGCTTGCTCACCGGGTTGTACCCGCATCAAGCGGGCGTGGGCCACATGATGGAGGACAAGGGCGAGAAGCATCCCGGGTATCGCGGCAACTTGAATAACTCGTGTCGCACCATCGCGGAAGTGTTGAAGCCGAGCGGTTACCGCAGTTACGCGGTTGGGAAGTGGCACGTTACACGGTTTGCCGGCAAGGAAGGGCCGAAGGACAACTGGCCGGTTGCACGTGGGTTCGACCGCTACTACGGCACGATCCACGGTGCTGGTAGCTTCTACGATCCGTCGTCCCTGGTTCGTGGCGACACGATGATTTCGCCCTTCGCGGACCCGGAGTACAAACCAGCCACGTACTACTACACCGATGCCATTTCCGACCACGCGGTTCGGTTTGTGGGTGAGCACGCCAAGGACAATGCAAAGCAACCGTTCTTCATGTATGTCGCGTACACCGCGGCACACTGGCCGATGCACGCGCTTCCCGAGGACATCAAGAAGTACGCCGGGAAGTACGATGCGGGTTACGACTCGATCAGGAAAGCTCGCTTCGAGAAAGCCGCCAAACTCGGTTTGATCGAGGCGAAGGAGGGACTAAGCCCCCAGGCCGGGGACTGGGCAAAAGTCGCGGACAAGAAGTGGGAAGCCGCGGGAATGGAAGTGTACGCAGCGATGGTGGATCGTATGGATCAGGGGATCGGAAAGCTGGTCGCGGAACTGAAGCGAACGGGCCAGTTCGAGAACACGCTGATCCTGTTCCTGCAAGACAACGGGGGATGTGCTGAACCCCAGGGTCGCAACGGGAATGCAGAACACCCGAACATCGAACGCCCCGAGAAGCCAACCCTTCCCGTGATGAAGGCGGAAGACTTCGCCGCCGCCGGCAGTGTGCCGAAACAGACTCGTGACGGTTTCCCGATACGCATGGGGCCGAAGGTCATGCCTGGCCCGGCGGATACCTACGTCGCCTACGGGCGCGGCTGGGCGAACGTGTCGAACACCCCCTTCCGCGAGTACAAGCACTGGGTTCACGAGGGTGGCATCAGCACGCCGCTGATCGCTCACTGGCCGAACGGCATCGCCGCCAAGGGCGAACTCCGGAAGCAGCCCGGCCACCTGATCGACATTGCCGCCACATGCGTGGATCTCTCCGGGGCCGAGTATCCCAAGAAAGTGGGCAATGTCGCCATCACCCCACTGGAAGGGAAGAGCCTTGTTGCGGCGTTCGCGAACAAGGCACTCGACCGCCAGGCGATCTTCTGGGAACACGAAGGGAATCGAGCAGTCCGCGTAGGCGACCTGAAGCTGGTCAGCAAGCACGGCGACCCCTGGGAGCTTTACGATCTGTCGAAGGATCGGATTGAAGGGCACAACCTGGCTGCGGCGATGCCGGACCAGGTGAAGTCGATGGCCGCACGATATCAGGACTGGGCGAACCGGGCCAAAGTCGAAGCCTGGCCCGTGAACACGCCGAAGAAATAGGCTGTGTAGCCAACAGCGCTCGCCCCGATCATTTCTTCGGTTCAGGGGCGGGTTTGCTATCCATTGCCGGCTGGTTCCAGAGCCGGTATGGATCGTCGAGCCGACGTTGTTCGGCAAGGAGCAACGCTTCCATCTCTTCAAGTTTCTTCGCGTACTTCGGGTCGCCCGCGAGGTTGACCTGATGTTTCGCCGGTGTGTTCCCAGTCAGTGCGATCGTCTTCGCGTCGTGATGCTCGATCAGGAATTCGTCGGGGTTCTCCGCGAGGTTGAAGAGTTGCGTTTCTCGCACTTTTCCATCCAGCACGTCGTACTTGATGAGCTTCCAGTCGCCCTGCTTCACGCAGCGCATTCCCGGCTTCGTGCCTCCGTTGTAGACGCCGTAGAGCACGTCACGCACGGTTTCCTTCTTGCCTTCGAGAACGGGTTTGAAGCTGACCCCTTCGTTGGTTTCTGGAGGCTTCACTCCGGTCAGGTCGCAGAACGTGCCGAGCAAATCCATCAGGTAGATGTTCCCTTTGACCCGCGACCCAGGCTTGATCCCCGGCCCCTTCACGATGAAGGGAACTCGCCAGGTGTGCTCGTAGAGGTTCTGCTTCCCCTGGAGGCCGTGCCGACCGATCGCCATGCCGTGGTCTGAGGTGTAGATGATGTACGTGTTGTCGAGTTGACCCATCTCCTTGAGCTTTGCGAGTACCCGGCCTATCTGGATGTCGATGTTCTCACTGCACGCAAACTCGCGTCCCAGTTCGTTACGCATCGTGCGTTCGTCCCGCTTCTCCCAAACGCCGCTGACACTCACTTCGTCGCGGAGGTTGGGGTGGCCGTGATGAAACGGATGCGCCGGCAGATAGTTGATCGGCAGCGCGGGAGCCTTGGGGTTTGCCGGCGGGAGTACCTTCGGGTCGGTGTGGTTGACCGCGCCATATTTTGCAAGGAGTTCCGGTGTGCCGTCGCGGGTGTCGTGGGGGTGGGAAAAACCGAAGTAAATCAGGAACGGGTCCGCGTCCTTGCTCTCCTCGCGTTGTTTCAAGTAGTTCAGGACCTGTTCCGCGTGCCAGGGACTACCACTCTCGTCGGTTCCACCGCGCTTCGTTGCATCCTTCCGAACTGTAAACTGCTTGTTGGCTCCTTCGTAGCTGTTGCCCATCTTGCAAGTTCGCATCGTGTCATAACCGGCACGGTTGAAGACTGCGGCGATCGTGTTCTTCTCCAATTCCGGCGGGCACATCTTCTTCTGGAGCGGACCCGAAACGATGGGCAGATGCCACACGCTACGACCACACATGATCATGTGCCGCGATGGGGTGCAGACTGCCCCGGCGAACGAACCCATGTGGTGGGCGGCATCGAATGTCATTCCCTCGGCTGCAAGTTTATCGATGTTCGGGGTCTGCAAGGGGGTTTTCGGGTTGTAGATCTTGAGATCGAACGGCGATTGATCATCCACGAGAATGAACAGGATGTTCGGGCGCTCGGCCGCGATGGCCGGTGCGCTTGCGAGACACAGGACAAGGAAGCTAATGCTGACGTGCCGCATCGTGGGGTTGCCTCCAGAATCGAAACTTGTTCACGGCTAAGGAAACAGGAGAGTGATTTCCAGATCGCGTCGGATTATCTGGTGGTGAAGTTCGATTATTCGAACAATCTGCTGCCGATGCCAGGGGTCAGATGTGGATTCTGCAAACAGTCGACCTGCTGGTGCACGCGAATTCGGTTGCAAAATCAATAAGAATCCATCACCGCCACATTGGTGATTGAGTCAAAAACGTGCCCACCCTGAGTCGAGACACTTTAGGCGAGTCAGCGGTCACTCCGAAAGGTTGTCATCGCTGGTATGATGTGGAACCATATGATTTGGTGTTGGCTCCGCAGACTTTGGAATTGTTGGGTCATCGCCGAGGATCACTGTGCCAGCCCAAATCGCACCTGAACAGCTTGTCGAAATTATCGAGATCACTGAAGACGGGATTATAACCGTTGATGCGGATCAGAAGATTGTCATGTTCAATCGTGGAGCTGGCAACATCTTCGGTTACTTGCGCGGCGAGGTCATTGGTCAGCCACTCGAACTGCTACTTCCTTCACCATCGATCAAGGATCATCGGGGTCAGGTTGAGAATTTCGCTCACTCGTCGGCACCTGCTCGTTTCATGGGAGAACGGCGGGCGGTGAACGGACTACGGAAAGACGGCTCCGAGTTCCCTGCCGAGGTCTCAATATCGAAGTTTGGAACTGGACCCGCCATGCTGCTGACGGCCATCGTCAGAGATGTGACTGATCGAAAGCAGTATGAGGCGACACAACGCGAACTGGAACACCTTCGGGCACAGGCTCAGCTTATCAATGCGGAAGCACGCCTCAACTCGGTGATTCGTTCCGCGCAAGACGCGATTATCATTCTTGACGCGAACCTACGAACGACGCTGTTCAACCAGGCAGCAGAGCAGATTTTTGGATGCTCCGCGGCCGAAGCGAATGGCGCAGATCTCGCCCGCTTTCTGCCGGCAGGATTGCCCAACCACTCGGCCGAGCCAGCCAAACCCCAACAGGTGCAAGGACGCCGCGCGGACGGGAGCTGGATACCGTTGGAAGTGTCATCTGCTCAGACCGAGATCATGGGGCAAACAGTCCACACGCTTATTCTGCGAGATGTCACCGAACGGAACCGAGCGGAGGAGCAACTCCGTGAGATCGCTTTGCAACGTGAGCGGGCGTTGACGGATCTTCAGGCGAAGTCGGAAGAATTGCGAGCAACGACGCAACAACTCTGGCAAGCAGCCCGGCTCGCGGGGGTCGGCGAACTCGCGGCCAGCATTGCGCATGAGTTAAATAACCCTCTCGGCACGGTGAGCCTGCGAGTCGAAGGGCTGATCGCGAAGACTCCCCTGGACGACCCTCGACGGAAGCCGTTGGAGATCATCGATGGCGAGATCGAGCGAATGGCGAGCCTTGTCGCGAATCTCCTTCAGTTCAGCCGGGCCGGACGCGAGCAGGTCTCCACTGTCGATGTTTGCGAAGAAATCACCAAGACTGTCGAGTTGGTTTCACATCATCTTCGGAAGCGACGAGTTCACGTGCACCCAGAGTTCGCACCAGGCATTCCAGCGATTCACGCGGACCGACAACAACTTCGACAAGTGTTTTTGAATTTATTCACCAACGCCGCGGATGCGATGTCTGAGGGTGGGCGATTGACGCCGCGTGTTCACACTGGCACGCTACCCGGGAATGTGGCTGCTGTCGTGATTGAGGTGGCAGATACCGGAGTGGGCATCCCCGTGGATCTTCTGCCCAGAGTATTCGACCCGTTCTTTACTACTTCTACTGTGTCCCGTCTTGATTCGCTGTAAGCGGTTTTGGTCTAATCCCTTCTGGCTCGAACGCCACACTGGGGGAATCCGTCATGGAACGACGATACGAGACGCGGTTGAAGGAGAT
>Ga0105048_10008608_pt1 | contig 16317 bp, 12 predicted proteins | sample MAT05_FD_78382 | JGI IMG/M metagenome (GOLD analysis project Ga0105048, IMG submission 78382) | Freshwater microbial communities from Lake Fryxell liftoff mats and glacier meltwater in Antarctica - MAT-05 | ecosystem: Environmental > Aquatic > Freshwater > Ice > Liftoff microbial mat | place...
AGTGAGCGACATGAGCGGGTATCCGAGATCGAAAACCCCTCATTGGTCGCCGCGTTGCTCGCTCTAAAAACAACACCGAGCGAGCAACGCGGCGACCTCGCAAATCTGATTTCGTGTCAAGTATTTTTTGCATTTTTTAAAAACATTTTTCGTGCGGTTTGGGTGTTGGCGGCATCACGCAAAAAACCGCGAGTGTCTAAACTTCAGTCAAGATATTAATAAATCGGGTTTAAAAGAGTTGCCAATCAATCCATAGCAGAATGCCATTGCCACGTTTGCATTTCTGATCATGCTGCCAGTCTTTTTCGTTGAATTAGCGCTCAAATGCAGCGGGTGATAGATAGCTCAGCCGAACCTGTACGCGTTGTCGTTTGTAACATATCGATGTATTCAGTAATTGCCTGAGTAGCCTCGGCACGGATTTTGTAACGATATGATAGAACACAGAAGCTGCCTAAACTTCTTGAAATGTCAGCCGATAATAAATTCATACTGGCAACGTTCCATTTCACAGAAAACATCAGATAAACAGACTAATCAACAGCACGAAATGGATAGCTACCAAGCCAAAATAGAGCAAGCTATCCTCATCAGGCACCCCGTTTCTATCGGGCACCACCATTATGAATCAGTGGTTACATTCACCTAAGGACAACACAATAAGTACAATAATTATTGGCCCCATATTTTAGAAAGTTTAAAAATAGCTACGACTTTAGTTCTATCAATCGCAATGCAAAAAAGACTTTACTACCGAACTCGTGCACTACTAAATGCCAAGCTAGAGGAAATTTCACACCTTATTACACTCATCATTCCGATTGAACTTCGCTGATAATTCAACTCAGAGGTAATAAATTGTAATGGTAAAAAACATGTTAAAAAACTAATGATAAAAAACAAAATTGAATCCCCTGCCAATTGAAGTCAGACAAAACCTAAAAATCAAAAAATGAAACTTTCTGTGATTGCCAGCCTCAACCAATCTTTCGTGCTGCTCGCAGCCCTTTGTTTAAGCTTCTCGTCTCTTTCATGGGCCGCACAAATAGACCCACCTCTTCTCGTGCCAAAGACAGAAGCCACAACAATTCCCGGCCGCCAGTCAGTATTAACCATGAAGGACATCGGCGCTTCCCGCCCAATCGAGTTGAAGGGCGTAAACAGCAATGTCTATCTCTCTTTGGGCGTGCGGCTGGATGAGGTCGTCACCAAGGCCAAACTGCATCTAAACTACACACTATCTCCCGCACTGTTACCAAATATCTCTCATCTCAAGATATATCTGAACGATGAAGTGTTGGCCACGTTGCCAGTAACTAAAGAAAATCCAGCTGGACCACAAAAATTTGATGTTGATCTTGATCCCCGTTTCTTTACTGACTTTAACAAACTGCACCTGCAATTCATCGGTCATTACACCAATGATTGCGAATTTCCTCTCCACTCTAGCTTGTGGGCCAACATTAGCAACATGAGCACGCTGGAAATAAATTTGCTATCAATTGCTCTACGCAATGATCTTGCTCTGCTGCCCGCGCCCTTCTTCGATCAACGAGACAATCGCTTGCTTAACCTGCCTTTCGTATTTGCCACCCAGCCCTCTCTAAGTTCGCTGCGAGCGGCGGGTGGTATCGCCTCTTGGTTTGGTGCTTTGGCGAGCTATCGCGGTGCCCGCTTTCCGGCCTATCTGAATCGTCTGCCAGAACGTTATGGAGTGGTTTTCGCGACCAATGACGAACGACCAGAATTTCTTGCTAAATATCCCAAGGTGAACGCACCAACCATCTCTCTGATACAACACCCGGAAAATCCTACAGGCAAGCTACTCCTCATCCTTGGTCGTAATGCTGCCGACCTGCAGTTAGCCGCAGATGCCTTGGTTCTGGGCAAAGCTGTCATGACTGGTACTTCAATTGCCGTCAAGACACTGGAATATCCACCGCGCCGTGTCGCTTACGATGCGCCCAACTGGCTGCAATCAGGCCGTCCCATACCATTGGGCCAACTCGTCAATAGCCCCGCCGATCTACAGCGCCAGGGTCAGCCTCTCGAACCAATTCTCATCAACGCCCGCTTGCCAGCCGATCTATTTACCTGGGAAGTGAAGGGGGTACCGATTGACCTCAAATACCGTTATACGCCACCGGCAGAACAAGGCGATGCCAATCTGAGAATTGAAATAAACGACCAATTTATCGAAGCAATACCGCTGCTGTCCGGCGCAGGAACCCGAGAAAAGAACCACCTGATACTGCCTCTTCTGGATGATGGTTCCTTGCGGGAGCAAAGCGGAGTGGTGATCCCCGCTTTCCAACTGGGCAGCAATAATCAACTACAGTTTTCGTTTTCCATTCCTTTCAGTGATAACGGTCGCTGCAAATCTTCACCTCAAGGAAGCATGCGCGCTGCAATCGATCCAGATTCAACTTTGGATCTAAGCCACTTATATCACTATGCAGCGATGCCAAACCTGGCATTTTTCGCTAATAGTGGATTTCCGTTCACCAAGTACGCCGACCTCGCCGAGACAGCGATCATCATCCCCGATCAGCCTAACACCTTTGACATGGAAGCTATGTTCGCTTTACTGGGTCACATGGGCCGCTCCACCGGGGTTCCCGCCCTGCACTTCAAACTCATACAGACAAAATCAGTGCAAGATGCAAAAAATTTAGATCTGCTGGTGATTGCTAGCGGTGCCAACAAGGATCTTCTCGCGAGTTGGGGCAAATCCATTCCGGCCCTGCTGGAAGAAGGAAGCCGCACCTTTACGCCTTTGAGCAAAGCCATGGATATGGCTTATGAATGGTTCGGACTGAGTGAGAACAAAACATCCAAGTCCGGAGCAGGTACCATACTTCTTGGCTCCGGGCCTTTGGCCGCCATAATCGGCTTTGAATCACCGCTTAGCCCGTCACGTAGTGTCGTCGCCCTTACTTCCAATACCCCCACAGCTTTAACCTCAGCTCTTGATGCCCTGAATGATGGTGGGAAAGTTCAATACATCCGCGGTGACCTCGCTTTAATGCGTGGCGAAAGTGTCGAAAGTTTCCGCGTTAATAATGTGTATTACGTAGGAGAGTTACCGTGGTGGCGCTGGATATGGTTCCACCTGCATCACCACCCATTGTTTCTGACTGCTATCGGCGTTGCAATCGGCCTTTTTGTTGCCCTACTTGCCTTTGGTGCCCTGCGTAATCTGGCTAGCAAACGACTCGGTCAGCATAAGAAATAAACACCTAGAAATGGAATATTTATTTGTGGATACCGGACGCAAGGCGGGCATTTTGCTGTGCCGGGGATACCAAATTCTCGCTACGCTCTTCTTCTGCTTGGGAACTGCACAGGCTGTAACAGTCGAACCCACTTGCCAGGCAGGCTGGCCAGCCTGGCAAAACTTCAAATCAGGATTCATCAACGAGGGAGGTCGGGTAGTTGATGGCAGCACCCCCCGTAAGCAGACCGTATCAGAAGGACAGGCCTATGCGCTGTTTTTCGCCTTGGTAGCCAATGATCGCAAAACTTTCGACAAGATCCTGCAATGGACCGAAAACAACCTGGCAAATGGCGACCTGACCAGCCATCTGCCCGCTTGGCTATGGGGTCGCAGGGATGATGGCAGCTGGGGGGTGTTGGACAACAATCCGGCATCGGATGCCGATCTGTGGATAGTTTATGCATTAGGCGAAGCTGGCCGGCTCTGGGGCGAACGCCGCTTCGTTGCACTTTCATCGCTGCTGGCCAACCGTATCTTGCGCGAGGAAACCGCAGACCTGCCAGGTTTAGGCCCCACTCTGCTGCCTGCACCGCGCGGCTTCCAAACGGGAGAAAAAACTTGGCGGCTCAATCCCAGCTACCTGCCCATGCAGCTAATGGACTGGCTAAGCAGCCGGAGTCCTGATTCCACTTGGCAGCGAATCTCGGAATCCTCCCAGCGGATCCTCTTGGAATCCGCCCCACAGGGATTTTCACCTGACTGGACGGTCTATCAGGACAGCAACGGATTCCGAATAGATAGTGCGGGGAAAGGAAAAGGTGCAGGTGGCTATAACGCCATCCGGGTTTATTTGTGGGCTGGCATGCTTGCGCCCGACGCTCATGCCCGGCCACGACTTCTTGCTGCTTTTGCCCCCATGGCCAGCTTTATCACGCGCCACGGCTACCCGCCAGAGTCTATCAATATAATCACGGGTGAAGCCAATGGCCCCGGGCCTTCAGGATTTTCCTCCGCACTACTACCCTTCCTGGCCGCCCGGGAAGACAGCGCTGCCCTGCAAGGACAACGCGATCGCCTGACGGCTCGTCCACCGCGGCCGGATGCCTACTATGAACAGGCGCTTTCCCTTTTTGCCCATGGCTGGATGGACGGGCGCTACCACTTCACGACAAATGGCAGCCTGCTGCCCTCTTGGCAAAAACCATGCAGCTCCGCCTCCTCCCGCTTACCTTCGCACTGACTCTGGCTGGGTTGCTAAGTGTTCCAGCCCTTGCCCTTCCAGAAAATAGCGCTAGTGCCGACCTGCTGCGCAGCGCTCACATGTGGGAAGCAAAGGATCGCCCGGATTTGGCACGTGTCATGCTGGAAAAATTACTGACCATCGAATCCAATCCGGAAGCACTGTTTATGCTGGGAAGCATTGAGCTACGCACAGGAAATATGAAACTTGCCGGTGAATACTTACGTCGCCTGGAACAGCGTTACCCCCACCACTCCGAGACTCTGGGTCTACGCAGCCTGTATCGGGTTAACACTACTGAAAAGCAAACTCTGGCAAACGCACGTCTAATGGCCAGAGCCGGCAACACCAAAGAAGCTGCCAAAATCATGCGCCGGTTATTTCCAGAAGCACCTCCTCCAGGCGAACTCGGACTCGAATATTACCAACTCGTGAGTAACACTGCCGCAGATCAGCAAACAGCAAAATCCGCTCTCGACAAGCTTTACCGGAAAACAGGAGAAGCACGCTACCGCCTTGCCTGGCTTAAACTGCAGAGCAATCAGCACAGCAAACAGGAAATCCTGCAAGGTTATGAATCCTTGGCCGCTGCGCCCGACGTTAACCGACAAAAATTACGCGAAAGCTGGTGGGCTGCCATAAAGCGTCTCGCGACAGCACCAGCAACCTTACCCTGGGTCCACCGCTACCTGAGAGAATTTCCGAATGACCAGAAAGCCATAGACTATCTAGCAGAATTACAACAATTGCATGAGGAAGCGTTGCGCATCGCCAACGACCCCGCAGTGCGTGCCCGCCAAACTGGGATCGCTTTTCTGGAACACGGTCAGTTGGAAGATGCCCAGCGTGAGCTAGATAAATCACTTTTAAAGCGTCCCAAGGATCCCAAAGTACTGGGTAGCATCGGCTTGCTTCGCTTGCGCCAAGGGCGTCACGAAGAGGCCAAGAACTGGTTTCAGCGTGCAGCAAGGGTTGAACCGAGCAACCAATGGCGGGGCCTGATCAGCACTGCAAGTTTCTGGAGTCAAATAAAACGGGCCGATGCGTTACTTGAAGCCGGAAAGCTGGCTGAAGCACAACAGTTTGCACGGCAAGCGCTGAGTATCGAGCCGAACAATGCCGATGGGCTCGCCCTGCTGGGCGATATTCTCGCCCGGAGCCAGAATCTGACCGGTGCTGAAACCCTCTACCGTGATGCACTCAAACGGGATGCGGGTAATACTTCGGCTATGCGCGGCCTACTTGCGCTCCTCTCCCATAGCGATCGGCGCGATGAAGCCCAAGCGTTGATCGCCAAATTCCACCAGAAAAATCCTAAGGAAGCCAACCGATTCAACGAAACCCAGGCAGGCCTATTGCGGGATGAAGCCGAGGCATTTATCAGCGCTCACCGCCCCAGCCACGCCCTGCTGGCATTGGAAACCGCTGTACAACTCGCCCCTCGTGATGCCTGGATTCGCCATGACCTGGCAAATCTGTATGAGAAATTGGGCTTGCAGACCCTCAGTCGTCGTGTAATGGCAGAGGGTGCTGAGCTGGCTCCAGACGATTCCGGCATGAACTATGCCTATGCTTTGGTACTGACTGCCCAGGAGCGGGAAATAGAAGCACTGCAGCGCTTGGCCCGTATTCCCCTGTCAGCACGTTCCAGCGCCATGAATGAACTGGAAACTCGCACGTGGATCAAGTTGCGCATCCGTCTGGCCACAAAACTCCAAGCTGGCGGCAAGAAAGACGAAGCAATCCGAATGCTGCTCCTTGCCGAACGACATGCCGCAAACAACAATCCAAGTGCGATCGAACAAGTGTCGGAAGGCTGGTTTAGCCTAGAGCAACCGGCTCGCGGCCTCGCCCTGATGAAACGACATCTGATTGACGTGAAATCAGCAACGGCGGATAGCCAGCTTTATTATGCCTCATTGCTCAATCGAGCCAAACAGGATGACGCCCTGAGCATTTTTCTGCCGGAACTACAGCAACGTCCCGACTGGAATGACAAGCAACGAGAGACTATGCTGGCAATTGAAACTGACCTTGCTGCCCGGCAAATCGAGCAGCTGCTGCAGCGTGGCCAAATAGCTCAAGCTCGAACTCTCGCTGCCCGGGCGGTCGTTACAGGGCGAGCAGGCGACATTTCGACGCTGAAAGCTCAGGCTCGCCTGCTGCTAGAGGCTAACGACTGGAAAGCTGCCCTACTGATCTTACAGGCAATACTGGACAAACATCCGGATGACTTGGAGTCACGCCTAAACCTCGCGCAAGCTCACGCCCAGGCAGGAGAAAAGCAGGCTGCTGAGGAGGTGATAGATCAATTGTTGCCTCGTTTGCATGAAAATGATGTGGATAACAAATTGTCCATTATCCGGTTGGAAACTCGCCTTGGAAATATGGATCGAGCTAGAAAGATAGTGACGAAACTCCTCACCAGCAACCCCGACAATCTAGATATTTTAATTCAGGCAGGTCGTATCGAACACAGTGACCGACGGTACCCTGCTGCCTTGGCTTATTTCCGTCAAGCACTAACCTTGGAGAGGCGTTCTCTAGGCGTGGCCACAACCGCCGAATCAGTACCTCTACTCGACCTGGATCCCAAGCACCCAATAATCGGTCTAGCACCACAACCTGGCTACGCCTTAGGGTATCCCAATGCAGTTAAGACTACAGGCACCGCTGACAAACAAAAATCTGTAACGGAATTCAATTTACATAGCCCACACATGGCCAAAACCATCATCAATCCGGATGCCGATACCCCACTCGCCCCATCCATACCAGAGCTAGAAAAAACAACTTTAATTCGCCGCCCCACCAGAGCAGAGGAGGAAATTACCCGTATTGAGGCCAGGCGAGATCCCCGCATTGAAATAGGGTTCGAAAAGCTCAGCAGGAACTCTTCAAACGGCACATCCACCTATTACGGAACGGAGACTCCAATAATTGGGTGGTGGCCGGTGGGCTATGATGGACACGGTTTTGTCCACCTGGATCAGGTCAGTGTCAATGCAGGCCAGCTAACCCAAGACGATGCCCCTCTTTTTGGCAAGCTGGGTGTAAGGCCTTCCCCTCTCCCTCCATTTGCGCAAAAAATAGATGGTACCTCGGTCGGTATGGGCTATGAGGGTAATGATTTACGCTGGGATTTGGGCATGATCGGCATCGGTTTTCCGGTCCCGAATATTGTCGGGGGCATTCGCAAAGCTTGGGAAGCAAACAAAGTGAACTACGCTCTTGAAATTTTCCGTCGTCCCCAAACTAACAGCCTGCTTGCTTATACTGGCGCTCGCGACCCAACTACAGGTGAAATCTGGGGGGGTATAGCCTATACCGGGGTTAACGGTCGGGTTGCCCACACTTTTGGTCAATTTAATACCTTCGCCAGCGCCGAATATGGACTGTTGCGGGGCAAAAATGTTCTTGATAACAATCGCCTCGCCCTGCGCATCGGCATAGACAAGGACGTGCTACACCGGGAAGACAAGTGGGTCAATCTGGGACTAGCCCTGACCCACTGGCGTTACAAGGAAAACGAATCTTTCTACACTTTTGGTCATGGTGGTTACTACAGTCCACAAAGCTACACTGTAGTGAACCTGCCGATAGAGTGGGCAGGCCGCAGCGGGAAGCTTTCCTATTTGGTGCGAGGTTCAGCCTCTTTCGCCTGGACCTTTGAAAAACGTATGCCTTATTACCCAACGGACAGCACTTTGCAAAGCGATGCTGCCAATAGTGGCAACGGCATTGACCCTGGGTTTTACTCCGGAGGGGGCGGCGGTGGAAAAGGCTATGCCCTGCGACTGGAAACCGAATATCAGGTTACGCCCCACTTGGCCATTGGTGGATATCACAGCATGGATCGCACAGCTTTCTATAATCCAAACTTAACTTTCATTTACCTGCGCTACCTGTTTAAGACTCATTCAGAACCAGTGCGCTTCCCGCCGATAACGGCTAAACCTTACTCCCGCTTCTGATCATAACCCAGGCTGATAATCGATCCATGTACCCTCAGAGCGCATCAGGTAACCGTTGTCACGTCTTATTACAACGATATCCGCGTTTTCGCTCACAAAAGGTGTACCCGGCAGATTTTGTACCCGCTCCGCCAGAGGTTTGCCACCAGTCCCGGCAAAGGGGCTATCCGCAATAAAATCGGCAAGAAGTGTGCTAATCGCAAAGTAACTCACGGACTTATCCACCTGCAAGGGTTGATGCGGTGCATCCCCGGACTTGCCCTTAAAGCCTACTAGTTTGATGGCTGCGGGCACCAGTGTGATCTTGGGATTAGGAATTTCACGCATACCGGATATCTGCACCTTGTCTCCCCGTAGGGCAGCACCGTGTTCTGGCACTAAAATCACCACCACCGGCCTTCCCTTGTCCTCTAGGAAAGTAATGAAACGATCAAAATCTGACATTAATTTATCCAGTCGCGGTTTGAAAGTTTCTAGACTAGAACGTGACTTAACCCCAGAAACACGATTCCCGTCATGTAAGGAAATGGTGTTGTAGTACAAGGCTCGAGGCCGGACTGATGGCGCCTGGCGTGCCCACCACTCCGAGAGAAGCGGAAAATCCTCATAAATAGGGGTATCGTCAAAACTGTGCATTATTACGGGTGCGAAGCGATTGTTATCCAGTTTTACCCCGATACCAGATGGCTCTTGTACCACACCTGCGAACTGGTCAAAGTGTCCATCATGGTTAAGCAGGCCCCGCACTTCGAAGCCGGCAGCCTCAACATTGCGGAAAAGATTGCATTGGGACGCACCCGCTTCATACAGTTTACGGTGCGAAAGCTGACCGCAATTACTGTGAAACAGGCGTAACGCACCCGGGCCGCTGTAGCTGGCGGCAGTGTTAAAACGACGAAACACTACGTCAAAATGATTTAACAGGGTCGCGTTGCTTTCGCCCACGTAGTCCATGTCGTCCCATGAAAGAGAACAAACATGCAGAAACACCACATCAAAGGGCGCGGCAGAATTTGCAATAGATGGAAAGCTCACTCGCTTGCCCTGTTCGGCAACGTAAAAGGCTTCTAGCTGGGCCGACGGCTCCAATTCCTGCTTAATCTGCGAAACTGCAGCAGTTTTATCCGCCAGCTCGAGGCGGGGAGAAGCGCTCAGTGTGACATTGCCACCCAGCAGGCTAGCAAAGGGCACGCTCAGGATACCAAGAAAAGTCAGAGTAGCAAAACGCAGAAGTCGATGCAGCATTAGATATACCACCAGCAGGAGCACCAAAGCAACAATTACCCAAATATTCACAAAGCGGCCCAGGAGTTCCAGCAGGTACTCACCGCTAAACCCTGTCAGAGTCCCCCTTTGAGAAAGGACGCGCGAAATGGGTGGCAGCCAGGAATCATAATAAAGCAGGGCCAGCCCCACTGGCATCGCCAGCACCGACCGTATCAGGCGATGCCGGGTAGACGCTAAGGGCAGTGCAAGTGTAATGGCGAAGGCTAGGTTAGATAGCCAGTGAAAGCCAATAAATCCGCTGTAAAGCAAGCCCAACTTGGCAATAAAATAAATACTCCAATAACCCATGAGTGCAATCGACTCCCCAAACTTATACTACCTGCAGCCGTTAAATCATTTGTCTCCCAAGCCAACCCCGGACTAACTGACGCTGCCTTGCCAAACCTTTGCCCAGGTTACGCCACAGACTACGGTAACCCTTGAATCCGAAGATAGCGATTTCTTTGAAGCTCTGTAGTGGGCGATCCACGCCACGCCCGCCCGACCAATTGCTCCAAGCATCGGCCCGGGCAAAAGTACACTGAACCAGATTTGCTTCCTGCTCTATGCTCAAATTGTCGAACTGAACGCCAAGCTTGTTGCCATGACTGGCAATTACCCTTGCTGGAAAGGCGAATTCCACCTCGCCACACCAAAGTGAAACCCATACCCGTTCTTTCACCGGCAATTCTAATTCCCGGTCGAGCAGCAAGCCAAGGCCAGTCATGGAATAATCTTCGGTGCGACACATTCTTGTGCCCCCATCCATAAAATGCAATGCCACCAGCAAGTTGGCAGACACTCGGTGGGATACTCGCACCTGCCTGGCTTCAGTGGCAACGCCAATAGCTGCACCTAATATAAGGAGGTTGTAGGCTGTCCAAGTCAAGTTGAGCAACACGGTTCCCATTTCAAAAGTGTTCCAGAAAAAAAATCGCCCCAGACCGATGGTCAACCCGACAATATTAAGGGCAGCTAGCACAATATACGGCTTGGAAATGGTCCAGTCGAAGAAGGAGTGCTCGATCAGGCCTCCTTTAGCTGTGACATTGAATTTTCCGGCTTTCGGATTGAAGATGGCGACAGCTGTGGGCAGGATGATGTACCAAGCCAAAACCGATTCATATACCTCGGCCCAGAACGAGTGCCGATGTAGTCCCTGGATATGTGCATTAGCCAGATTGGCCTGCAGCATATGGGGCAACACATAAAGAGCAAGCATAACTGCTGCCGCACTAATTATATGAACTTCAAAATAAAGATAGGTCAGGGGGGCGGTCAGAAAGATAAGACGCGGAATGCCGTAGAAAAAATGCAGCATCGCGTTGCTGTAACAGATGCGTTGAAAAAAGCTCAGCCCCTTACCCAGGAATGGATTGTCAATTCTGAAAATCTGCGCCATACCCCGTGCCCAGCGGATACGCTGCCCGATGTGGCTAGAGAGGCTTTCAGTAGCCAGCCCTGCTGCCAGGGGAATATTAATATAAGCGGTGGTATAGCCAAGCCGGTGGAGTTTCAGGGCGGTGTGAGCATCTTCGGTCACCGTTTCCACGGCAACCCCACCCACCTCTTCGAGTGGCCCCCGACGCAACACTGCACAAGAGCCACAGAAAAAGGTGGCATTCCAGAAATCATTGCCGTCCTGGATCAAGCCATAGAACAAGGCGCCCTCGTTGGGGACACGGCGGAAAGTGCCGAGGTTACGCTCAAAGGTGTCAGGGGAAAAAAAGTGATGGGGCGTCTGCAGCATGGCACAACGCTTATCCTTGAAAAACCAGCCCATTGTAGACTGTAGAAAAGAATTGGTAGGTAGGTGGTCGCAGTCAAAAATGGCTACGTACTCGCCGTGGGTCAATTTTAGTGCATGGTTCAGATTGCCCGCCTTGGCATGGGCGTTGTCGGGTCGAATGATGTAGCCCACGCCGGCTTCCTTGGCAAAGCGACGGAATTCATCCCGTCGCCCATCGTCGAGAATATAAATATTGAGCTTATCACTAGGCCAGTCTATCCCCCTGGCTGCAAGGACCGTCGGCTCTAAAACCTTGAGCGGCTCATTGTAGGTGGGAATAAAGACATCAACACTGGGCCATAAGGAAGTATCCGATGGCAGGCTCAAGGTGTGCCGCTTGAGTGGCCAGGCATTCTGGATATAGCCGAGCAGAAGAACCAGCCAAGTGTATATCTCCGCAAGAAGCAGACCGATGGCAAGAAAAGTCTCCCAGCCGGAATCCAGCGGGATGGTCTGAGTCAATCGCCACCAGCCGTAACGACATGAAGCAAGCACTGAAAGGGCGATCAATATCAGAGCGGGCAGATTACCGGGAATACGCCGCACGAACAGCGCAGTTCCCCATAAGCAGACAAGGAATAAAAACTGTCCAAACCAGGTAAAGGGAGTGGTGACTACCAGCCAGAAAAAGAATGTTGAAAATAGAACCAGTAACCACAGTAGCAAAGGCTTTCGAAAAGAAGGTGTCTCCAGCCAGCCCTCCAAGCGACGACCAACCGCCTCGTGGTCCACTGCCGGGAGGAAAGAAAGCAGCTGCTGCCAAAGCCAGCGCAGGGCTCGGACGCCTGCCAGTACAATCCACTCCACCGTTAAAAACAACAGGCCGATAATGTTAACCGACAAGGTTAGCAAAGCACTCCACAAAGAGGTTTCAGCGCGCGCGGCGTGACCCGGAGGGAATATAAATAAATACAACAACCACTGCCAGACGCTACGCTTGTCAACCACTCCTAGTTTCTCAGCTAGCCAGCCCAGCGGATCAGGGCGCGATCTAACCTCCAGATGAGCCAATTCAGTCAATTCATCAGTATTCGGCAACCAGAACAATCGCTTCAGCCATAGGCTTGGTTGGTCTAGTCGAAACACAACTAAATGACGAGCGACCCAAAGGGCAACATGACGTATCAAACTTGCGCCCTTCCGTCGAGGCTGTTTGCGGCCCCAGCAAGCAGCCAGTTGAGCAAGCCGTTCAAATCATGGGCGACCAGGGAATCCGGGCTTAAGCTCTGTAAGTTCGCCCGATTTGTAATAGCACGTGGAATCGCTTCATCTCGATGTACGGGATAAGGTGATAGCCGCATTTGTAAAATCGACCGAAATCGTGCCAATAGATCGCTGTGCAGTGCCCGGGTACTATCCAAACCATTTATCACATAGATGAGCTGACACCTTGGTGCGCACCGAGATAGCGCAGCTTCCACCGCTGGCAGCAGAGCCAGGGAGCGAGCATCGGGCGCCAACACAGCCAGCACCAGGTCGGCTGCAACCATGGCCTGACGTGCATAGAGAGAAGGCAGACGGGGTGTATCTATTAGTAGAAAAGCCCCTGGCTGATAATCAATCTGAGCGATACATTTCTTGAGCCACTCGGGTTCTGCACGAAGGTGTTGCTCAAAAGTGACCAGGCTAGCTTCATTAGCCCGGCCAAATGGCAAACAAGCCACTTCGTTTGAATTGACAAGCGCACTCTTGCCAAACTCTTTCCTTGTTAAAAAGTCTGGCAGCAGCCCGCCTAGGCTAGCTTCATCACTACCGATTAGAGTGGATAATAGGTTTTGGGGATCAAAGTCCAAAGCCAGGACCGCAATTTCGCGCTGTGCAAGCAAGGTGGCCAGGCTGGCCGTCAGGGTGGATCGACCCACCCCGCCTGCAGCTGAAACAATGGCAATCTTAAACATTAATCAGTCCCTCGAACCAGGCACCCGTTCGGTGTGACTAGGTTTATAGGGCACTATGCAACGCAAATGCTGACGCAAGAACAGGCGTCGTAGCAGGCGGTACTTCAGTACATAATGTGCAACGACAGCTAACAGTACGCCTGAAAGGAGGGATAAAATGAAATTTTTAAGCATTATTAAAGAATTTGTTCAGACAAAGTGGAACGCATGCCCGCCATTGCATGCCGCGGCAAAGGAAAAGGTCGCATAGTACGGTGCTTGTCCACTGGACATATCAACTTAAGCTCAGTGATTTCAGATGACGACGACGGGGAAATCTGACCCACCTCCTTCTTGAGGCCAGTTATTGCAATCGGACGCTTGACTTTATCTTCCAGAACCGGCAAATCGACTTTCAGCACCGCTGAGTAGTCAGACATAGGCGAGTTTTCGTTGTCTCGCCGCAACTGACCCACGGATTCCCGGATCAACTCTGGTGTCGGCTCAATAATATGGGAAGAAAACAGCTCCGTCACAGGCACGGAAAAAAGCCGATCGAGCGTCGAATCCACATCCGACTCTCGGCAAGCGAACAAAAACAGATAAATACTATTCTGATCGGCAGTAAAGATATCGCCAAGTCTTCGTGCCTGGCAAGCCTGAAGGGCATCCAGTTGTGCCACCCTGGAAAGAATTGAAAGGCGAACCAGGCTATGGCTCAGTTCAATACGTTCGGAACGCTTGAGCGTTGCCGCCACTTCGCGACAAAAGGTGGATGGCGATAGGTAACCGGCAATCCCGTTCGGCTCTGCGGCTTGCACGGCAAGAAGATATTCATCTTCAACCGGGCGGCTGAATATCTGGTCAGACATATCATTTATTACCTGCACTACGCGAGAAAATGGCATTTCCTTGTACAATAAAGAGTTAATTCCCAAACGCAGGAGCATCAACTCGTTGTTGTAACGAAGCTTGTTGGTAGTCTCTCGCACAATAATTTTCAGGGAACGGGGATGGGACGAGCGCATGCGATGGACAAATCGCGATAGCGCTTCAAACTCCTGATCACCATCCGCATGCAACAGGATGGTAGCGGCCACCGCATTATCACAGGCCGCTTCCATATCAGACAGATCACTTACCACTGTCCATTCTGCAGGCACACCTTTAACTCCGGCCACGGTAGCTGCTGTCGCTATGACTCGCCCCTTATCAGGCGCATAAAAAACTACCTGTCTTCTAGCATTCATGTCAGAACCATCTAAACTCAGAGACTTATCCTGTGCGGGCAATTTCAGGCCAAATTGCCGATGTATACTCTTATCCTGCCCCACCCACCGTTCAATAGTTAACAAGCCACCACCGCAATCCGCATCCAATACGGCGAGGTTGGATACAAGCTCCGGCAAAGCTTGCAGCAATGGCAGAAAACTGTGAGCTCCCTTAATATCTTTGATTATTAGCAGAATGGGAGCACGATGATTTGCAGCCCATGCCTTCCAGGCTTGCCACTGTTTGATAAATAGATCTTGGTTCTGCCAATCAAAAAGTGCCTGACCCTCCTGAATCAGCAAAGTGTGTTGCGCTGTCACGCCACACACACCAATCTCATCAAAGAAGCGATTAGCACCCTGTCGCCCTATGATCTTGGAACAGTCATCGGTAATACGGAAAAAAACCAGTACTCCAGAACTGTCTTTATCGGAGGCATTAAGGCTGCGGGCGAACTGATCCATAAATTTCTGTCCAGACTCTCCCGATGCCAATATGGCCAACGGCCCTGCCTGTCTGAAATTGCGTGCTGACGAGAGTGCACAACACTGTCCTAATGCCTCGTCCCGCACCAGCAAAACACTTGCCAAGCCGGCGCCGCACAGGCCCACATCAGCAGGTAAACCAAGCACTCCCAGATGAGTCTGATCGATCATGGCTTCCCTCAAAGTACAGTCTTTGCGCAATAAGCGCATGATCAAAGACACAAATTGCCCGAGCATATTTGTCATTACCTCAGAGACCACAAAATCATGGCCCAAATTAAAATGGCGTTCGTCAGTGCCAACAAAACGGCAGCGCTACCCATGTCCTTTGCCCTCTTGGCCAATGGATGAATATCCAGTGATACCCGATCCACGGTAGCTTCAATGGCCGAATTGATCATTTCCACCACCAATACGAGCATAACGCTAGCCACCAACAACACCCGCTGGGTCATGTCCACCGGCACCATGAAGGCCACCGGCACAAGAACGATGGCGAGGATAACTTCCTGACGAAAAGCGACCTCATCTTTCCACGCAAGTAGTAGTCCAGACAGGGAATAGCTCAGGGCATTCACCAACCGGCGTAATCCGGAAGCTTTGTGGGGGTTCACATTTGTCATGTTTACGAATTTCACGCTGGGATTCAACTTCGAAGTAAAACACTCGATAGTCTAATGCATCGTTTTTAATAGAACGATTATTTCCTCATTAATCTCGGGATAGACCCTGTCCATGATGCTGTTACGCATAACACCCAGACTATATTGCATATTTGCGGAACATCGCACTGTAGGTTTTGAAATTCTTTAAGTGTTTATGCAAATTTCCCTGTACTGATTTCTTCACTGCACACTCAATCTATCCAGCATTTACCAATCATTAAACACTGTCAATAAGGTAGACAAACAACCAATTAAGGAGACCTCTACAAATCGCAACAAACACCACCCGTTTAAGTTTTACCTATTTCAACCTACCGTATTGCTTGCGCATTTGATTCATCGCAGCTTCCTTAATCATCGGTCAATTTAATCAAATCTTGAGACAACGTCAGAGTAGACCACCACATAGATTAACCTGATTAGTTACATGCCTCAGCTATATTTATTCTGACAGTGGCACAGGCTCACGTAGTGAGCTACTTGTGGAGCAATAATGGACGCCTCTAAACCAAGGAGATGCGTCATGACAATG
>Ga0105048_10008613_pt1 | contig 16308 bp, 11 predicted proteins | sample MAT05_FD_78382 | JGI IMG/M metagenome (GOLD analysis project Ga0105048, IMG submission 78382) | Freshwater microbial communities from Lake Fryxell liftoff mats and glacier meltwater in Antarctica - MAT-05 | ecosystem: Environmental > Aquatic > Freshwater > Ice > Liftoff microbial mat | place...
AGATCGTCCGGCGGAATTGCCGACCGTGAGCGAGTAGGTGACCTGGTCGCCGCCGGCGAACGGGCCAGCGGGGGAGTGCGCCTTGGTGATGGTCGGTGCCGGTTCGACCACGGTGGTCGTGGCGCTGGAAGTGGTGTCACCGATCTTGGTGCCACCCACGGCGTCGTTCCACGTCAACCGGGCAGAGTTCTTCAGCTTGGCGGCATGCACGTTGGCGACGACGTCTCTCACGATCGCGGTATAGGTGACGGTGATGGCCCGATCGGTCGAGTCGTCGTTCTGGTACATCGCCGGAAACGCGAGGCTCCATCCGGTCGCGGTCTGGGACATGGAGAATGTGGTGGCGTCGTACGCCGTCGTCGGCAGAGAGGTCACCACTGCCGATCCGACCTCGTAGCTGAATCCTGCCGGGAGGGTGTCGGCCACGATGGCGTTGTAGAGCGACGTTCGCGCCGGCACGACCGACTTGACCGTAAAGGTCACCCGTTCCCCGATCGTCGCCTGATCGGCCGCGTTGTTGCCCGACTCGACGATGGCCGTGGTCCTCGACTTCGCGACGGTCGCCGAGGGGAGCATGACGGTCGCGGGGTCGCTGGCTACCGGAGAGTTGGATGTGACCGTCGGGTCGATATTGGTGGCCGGGTAGTAGACGGTGCCGCCACCGATGTCGCTGTAGTTCCTGACGCCAGCCGTATTCTTGTATTTGGCACCGGCGGCGGCAGTCGTCGGGATCAACATCGTGTAGCTGTAGCGGAGCGAGTAGCCAGCGGGAATAACGCTGGCGGTGAAGCTGATCCGGTTGGCAGTGCACGACACATCGGTCAGGGTCACCGATGGCACCACGGGCAGTGGAAGCGCCGTGGTCTGGCGGACGAGGGTCGCAGTCGTCGGGAGGGTCCCGCTGAGAGCTGAACACGACAGGCCTGTCGGCAGGTTGTCCCAGATGGTCGCCGCCCGCGCGTCAGGAATCTGGTCGTTCGTTCGTTGGATGACCCTGGCCAGGTCATCGCTCGTATCGCTGGGCGTACCCCGCTCGTCGCGGAACTGCGGCCCGACATTCGGGACGTCGATCCGGAAGGTCGCCGTGTCACCCTGGATGACCGTCGAGCTGTCATCGCCAACGACTGGCTCCCGAGGGAACCCGGTGATCGATGCGCCCGCACGGACGACATCGGTGACGCCCTTGACCAATTTCAGCTCTGGCTCTGCGAGGACGAAGGTCGAGGCGTCGCGAAGTGACACGGAATGACCGGCGGTGTCGAGACCGGTCACCTTGAGGAGGTTCTCGATGACGTCGTAGTTGTTGTTGGCGCTGGGGTCGTCGCTGATCCGCAAAGCGATCACCACGTGGAAGGTCGAGCCCTTGGCGCTCGTGAACCGCGGATCGGCACCTGATGGAGTCCCGACCGCCCACACCATGGGCTGGCCGGGCCCGTAGGGGCCGACTGTGGTGAGGAGTTCGTCGGGCGTATGGCCTGCTCGACGTGAGTAGCCGAGGTACGTCGAGTTGGCGGGCAGGAAGTCGGTCACCACCGCGTTGCGGACCCGGATGTTGGCGGGAAAGTCGACGCGCAGGTCGAAACACGCGATGTCGTTGGGGGCGAAGCGGGGGATGGTGGGGTTGGCTGCTGTTGCCGCCGGAACGACGCCAGACGAGCACTGATAGTTGGTTCCAGCTATTGCCACCGTGGTGTTGGCAGCAGCAGTTCCGCTGAGCGTCTGCTTGTCGATGCGGCTCCAGGATGAGCGAATGGTGGCCTCGGACGAATCGGCGATGTTCTGAGCGCCGGTCTCGTCGTCGCCGCGGACGACGGTCGTCGAAGCTGTTGTGGCGACCTGGTTGGTGAGGCCGTCGAAGCTCAAGACCGGCTGACCCGTGGCCCGGTAGTCGGGCAGCGTGCTCGTACGGAACGTGACGGTGGCGATTGCGTTGGTGGCCAGCGTCGGCGACACGGCCGACTCGACGAGCAGCGATGCCAGGTCCCAGACCAGACTCTGTGTCCCAACGTTGGTGGTGGTGAACGTGGTGACGGTCGGATCGAAGGGTGTGACGGTGGAGACACCGTTCGTGATCGAGCCGGATCCGCCGATGTACTCGAGGCCGTCAGGCAGGGTGTCGGTGATGGAGAGCTGTCCGACACTGCGGTACTCGCCGGTATCGATCTTGAGTGTCCACGTGGTCTCGCCGCCGTAGGAGATGCCGTTCAGACAGTTACCGGTTCCCGGGTCCTGCGGATTCGTGGGGGTGGCGTTGCAGGCCGATTTTTTGATCCGGAGATCCTTGGCGGTCACGGTGTGGATGGTCCGGTCCCATGTCTGAGTCGGCGCTACTCCCGTGTTGAGCCGACCGGTGTAGGTGCCTGTGATCGAGGCACCGTTGCGGAGGGAGAGGGGAGTGAGGGTTTCGGTGGTGACGGGGCCGGTGTTGTTTGCGAGGTTGGCGACCTGAGCGCAACTGTCGATGGCCGCGCCGCACGCGACCGCAGGAATCGGGGTGCTCGGGAAGAGCTCGTTGGCCCGATTGGGGATACCAGCCCGGTAAGTCACGACGCGGACCTGAGCCTTGGCGAGATTGCCGATCGCCCAACGAACATGGGTGTAGACACCGCTCGACAGCGGCCCGGACCCGTCGGGATCGATCTGTACCGTTTCGACCAGATTCGGAGCCGGGCAGTTGACGGTGAGGTCGACAGTGCTCGCATCGAGTCGGGGGGCCCCCGGGTACTCGACCGCGCCGCCGGGCGTGTGGTCGGTCGTTCCGCATCCGAGGAATTCGAGACCAGCGGGCAGGTAGTCGTCGACCATGGCGGCGTTGGTCGCCGCGATCAGGTTGTTGGTGATCGTCAACGTGTAGATCGTGTCGTGATCGTGGATACCGCGGAGCAGTTTGGCGTCGGTGCTGGGCTCCGACTTGGCGATCTGCACGGGAACCACGGTGGTCGTTCCTGACGACGAGGCGGTGTCGGTGGCCGACGTCGAACCGGCAACCGGTGAACCGGTCGCGGTGAATCGGGGAACGTAGCGGGGATTGGTGTTGCCGTAGACGCTCGCGGTGTTCGTGTACGCGTCGCCGACCTTGATCGTCTGATCGTCGAGCCCGGAAGTGTTGTGTGCCACGGAGTAAGTCACGTTCTGCTCCGACCCCGGCTGCAGGTCATTGACGTTGCTCCAGATGATGGTCGTCTGTCCCGTTGTCGGCTGGTTGAGAAGGACTTGGCTGGGCGCAGGAGATGCCGAACCGTCGACGTAGGTGACGTTCTTCGCCAGCACATCACGGAAGGTGGCGTTGTAGTAGCGCTTGGCGGATGAGTTCGTGGCGCTCCAAGTGTTCGCAGCCGTCAGGGTGACCTTGGAGGTCCCGCCGTAGACGACGGTGGCTGGCGCATCCTTTGTCAGGGTCAACGAATCGGTGGGGGTGGCCGCTCCCGCGAACGGAACAGGTGCCGCCGCCGCCAGCACGGTGGCGAACAGACCGACACAGGTGAGGAGGCGGACCACGCGATGGTGACGGCGATCGAGGACCGGCAGCGCCGGACGACTCCCGGCCGGAGCGCGCATCGATGTCGTTGCCTGGTCGGCCCAGGACTGCGCCCAGTATCTGACGAGCGCATCGTGGTCGTCCGAGCCCACGTTCGTGAACTTCAGCCCCACGGCGCTCGTGGCGAGGCCAGCGATGTCGCCGTGTACGGACTGGATCGTTGCTGCCAGTTGGAAGGAAGCACCATGGGGGGGCACGAGCGTCAGGACGATCTCGTCGCCGACGGGGCGCGCGATGGAGGGAGTGAGCCTGGCGCCCCCAGGGCTGAGGTTGCGAACCTCGAACTGTCGCCCGTCGATCTCGCCGAGCAACGATTCTGCTGACCGGTTGGTCGCCCGCCGCTGCGACTGTCGGGAGAGGACCACCTTGAGACCCCACAGACCTGGAAGCAGCGTGGCGACTCCGAGAGCGAGGAGTGCCACGGTGACCGGGCGCTCGGTGGGAGCAAGGGTCTCGGCGCCGAGGGAGGTGGCTGCCCTGAGCATGACGGCCACGTTGAGTGCGATCAGGAGACCGCAGGCGATCGGCTGGGAACCGAGACGTTCGAGGCTGCTGGCGAACTCCTTCGGTTCGTTGGACCCGGGGTCGACGGGAGGTCGCAACGACGACATGAGCGCTCGTGCGCTCGTGTCGATTCGAGCGACCGATCGTGCGGCGAACGAACCAGCGGTCGACTGCCCCGCAGTCAATCTCCAGCGAGACCACGCAGCGAGGGCGTAGGACGGAATGCCGAGCCCGAGTACTCCCGCAACGGTCAGCGACGCGGGCAGATGTCCGGAGATCACGGCGGCGATGACGGAGCTCATCCACACCACGGCAGCGAGACCGGACAGTTCATCGAGGACTACCGACAACGCAGTTGCGCGGGAACGAAGACCGAGGCCCCGGGCGACCAGCGGGTTCTGTCGAGATCTGAGAACCCGGAGGCGGTCGGCGCCTTGGCCGATCAGCCTCGCCTGGGCGGTCGCCTCGGGTTCGATGCCCTGGGCCGCAACAATCGAGGACGGCGCCGCCACGATCTTGCATCCGTTGCTCAGCAGATCGATCGTCGCAGCGAACTCGCTGGGCAGAGTGGCGACCGACCGCAGTGCAGTGGCACGGATGACCGATCCGCCGCCGATCCACGTCACCGGTGTCTCGTGACCGAGTTCGAGGCGACTGGACTGCACAGCAGCAACCAGGGGGTCTTGGAACTCGTGGCGCGCAACTCGGACGAGCTGCCGCAAGGGTACGGAGCCGGCGCTGATCAGGGCGACGGCGTCGGACACCGTTCGTGTTCCAGCGGCGCGCACCGCCCCGGACCAGGAACCGTCTGATTCCACGAACTCGGCGCCGAGCTCCTGCGCGAGTTCCTGGAATGCTGGCGTCGGTGCGGCAACGAGTAACAGTCGCTCGTGGTCGACCACATCGAGCGACGCGAGGAGCGCGGTGCGGACCTGGGCAGCGCTGTCACCAGCGACGAGCACGGCGATGTCGATGGAGACCAGCGGCTGGTCTGGCGCCGTCAGCGAGTCGTTCGACGCCGCACTCGAGGCTGCGCCTGCGGAAGCCCGATCTCCCAACGACAGCAGTGCCAACCGCACTACCGCGAAGGCTTCGACCGCCCAGATGGCCCAGAACAGCACGCCGGGCACGCCATCCCGGGTGGCGACAACGCGCCACGCCAGCCATGTGACGCCGAACGCGAGGGCACTTGTCCTGAGGGCGTGGTCGGTGCGTGATGCGCGTGAACCGCTCATGTGTGGGGAGGCCTCTCGCTGGCGATTGCTTCTCCAACGGCCGCTTACCGCTGGAATTGAGCGTCCGAGCCAAGACGGTGAGATCAGGTTCGTGGTTCAGGTGGTCGGCAACGAGACGAAGGGGTCGTGAGTTGGGGTCGTCTGAGTTGGGTGTGTCTGTCAGTCACGGGGTCGCGACCCCCGCTACGCTCCTTGCCACATCGACAGTTGAGGTAGACGAGATGGCACACACATTTGTCGGGTGCACCGACGGATCCGAGCTCTCCATTGCCGCGTTGGCGGCAGGGTTGTCCATGTTGGATCTCGCCGACGCGAGGATCGTGGTGGTCTCGGTGGTCGAGGCAGTCGATCCGATGCTCGTGACCGGAACAGGAATCGCCGGCGGACTCATGAGTGCCGAGGAGTTCGCAACAACTCAGGAGCAGGAGATGCTCGAAGGCGAAGGCGCACTGGCGGCCGCCGCGGCGAGCCTTGGTCGCAACGTCGAGACGAGGGTTCTGACCGGCGACGCCGGCCCGACGATCTGTGACTTCGCTGACGAGGTCGAGGCCACGGCGATTGTCCTGGGATCACGGGGCCGGAGCGGGTTCAAACGAGCGATGCTCGGCTCGGTGTCCGACTACGTCATTCGAAATGCCAGCTGCCCGGTGCTGGTCACGGGTGCCGAGGCCGACGAAGCGCAGTAGAGACACGGTTGTCCCCGCCGGAAAGTGTTTGAGCCGGGCGGGGCGGGTGCCGATGATGGGTGATGGCCTCGACCGTGGACGAACAGCTCTCGCGCTTGGCGGAGCTTCATCAACAGGGTTCGTTGACCGACCACGAGTTTGCGTCGGCGAAGGCCGCTGCCCTCGATGCTCGGACAACGAACGACGTGCCAGCCGGTCCGAGGACTGTGTACTCCGTCCCGGAAGCGTTCGCCCTCCTCCCCATTGGGTGGATCATCTTCGTGTCGCTGATCCTCGGCCTGATGACCCAGGCGATCGGCAGTGCCGCAGAGTGGGAGCCCATTCAGCGCCCCGCGGCACCCTTCGTGTGTTCCGGCGGAACCATGCAGACAGGATTTGAGGTGTCGTACTCCGTGGCGGCCAAAGGTGTCGATAACGCAGTGACGTGCGATCGAGATGGCGTCGTGAGCGACGTCTCCGGTTGGTGGATGTTCCTCGTCCTCACGGTGATCTATTCACCACCCTTCCTGCTCCTGTTTCTGGTGCTGAAGCTGGTGTGTCGCCGGAAGCTGGCACGCGGATCGCCAACCGCGGGTGTACCGCCAACCATGGGCGTTTCGGTTGGGAACTCACCGCTCGTTGGTTGACCGACCCTCTGTTGTCATTGCGGCGGTTGTCATAGCGGCGAGCTGGCGAAGGACAGCTCCGTCCGCAGCTGAGGCATCGGGCCCGTACGCCGTCACGTAGACGCCGCGTCGCCCGTCGGCGGAGGTGATCGCCAAGAGGATCGATTCGTCGTCGGGGTTCGACGCACCTTCGAACCGCATGGTGTGGTCGATGGTCATCGTGGCGGGGTCGTAGGGGGAATCGGTGCCAGCGATCGCGAGTTGTCCGTCATCAGTGGCGGAGAAGTCCATGGAGTAGCCGGCGGCGTGCAGGCGATCGATGGCCCCAGACAGGGTCTCGCCAGCGGGGGACGCCACGATGAACTGAGCACGGGTCGGGTCGGTCGCGGGCGCCAACGGGTCGGCGCTCGCTGCCGCACGACCCTTTTCGAAGAACGTCACGGCGTCCGCAACGGTGACGTCCGGACGCCAGTCGAACCTGGCACCCCATGGCTCGGTCCACATCTCGCCCGATCGGGGCGCCCATGGCCCCACGTAGAGATACGGCAGCGGGTTGGCATCATCGCCCGGTGAACCGCCGAAGTTGATACCCGCTTCGTTCGTAGAGCCGGTCGAGAGGGCCAGGTCGAAATGCTCGGGCCACAAGGTGGCATCTGTCGGGGCGTCATCGAGATGGGACTCGGTGAACGTTGCCAGGGCGGCGGCAGTGAGGTGGAACCAGTCGGCAATGATCGCGGCGGAACGACGATCAACCGACAACAGATGGTCCACGTGCAGCGGGGTGACGAGCGAGTAGACCTCGGCGGGCCCCCCCGGCTCGATGCCGAGCTGTTGGCCGCCCGCCCCGATCGTGGTCAACGGCGCTCGCGTGGATTGCTCGCCGTTGGTCACCACGAGGTCGGTTCCGTCGATGGACACCTGGCGACTGTTGTCGCCCACCGTGAACGGCGGCGTGCCGAAGCCACCAGCCGTCGGCCGTAAGCCGATCTTGCCGACGTTGGCGTGGAGATCAGCGGCGAGCAGATGTTCAGCAACGGCGTGGAAGGCCGATCGGGTGTCAGCGAGCGCCACAAGGTCGGGCGAGGTGTGTTCGCCACGGCCGGCGTGAGCGGAGGGTCGATCATCGTTCATGAGTTCTTTGTCGGCGAAGATGCGCACTCGTTACGAGATGATTGAAACGAATGAGCAGGTTCGGTGACTGTCCATCCATGACCCACCTGGTTGGGACTACCGACTCGATACCGGCGTGTCGACCTACAACCCGACAGAGACCCTGCACCGCTTCGCCTCCAACGTCGTCGACGGCGAGACCTTCGTCGATCGCGCCGAGGTCACTTCCTTTCGTCGTCGTCATGCGGGCAGTACCTCGCGGAGGTCACGGCGGCCGTGAAGTACGGCATCCCCATTCGACATGTGCTGCTCGACAACGGGGCGCTCGGCAAGATCACGAAGGAACAGCGCGCGGGATCGTTCGATGTGTGGCAGACCTCGCTACACAATCCCGACTTCGCGAGCTCTGCCGAGCTGTGTGGGGCCCGTGGCCTCTCAGTGGCGTCGGCGACCGAACTCCCGGCTGCTTTGGGCGAGGCGTTCTCAGTGCCAGGACCGGTGTGCGTAGCGATCAGATGCGACGAGGAACTCCTATGAGCCAGGGTTGCCGATCGCATGGCCCACGGGTGTCGACGATCGGCAATGATGACGGGCTGTGGGTACTGACTTCGCCGACCAGGCAAAACTGGTCGATGCGCTCCGTCGGGGCGAGGAGTCGGCCTTCGCCTACCTGCTCGACACCGAGGATCGGCTGCTCCGGGTTGTGGCGCGACGGTTCGTGTCGACCGACGCTGCGGTGTCAGAAGTCGTGGCTGACACCTGGCTCGCCGTCATCGAAGGGATCGATCGCTTCGAGGGCCGATCAACGATCCGCACCTGGCTGGTGCGGATTCTGATGAACAAGGCCCGGACCCGCGGCGTGCGCGACGCCCGGTCGGTTCCGTTCGCGTCGCTCATCCCCAACGACGACGACCTGGCCGGCTTCGATACCGACCAGTTTCGTGGAGACTCCCGCCGCCGCTATCCGGGACACTGGACGGCCATCCCGGCCGACTGGTCGACCATGCCCGCCGAACGCTTCGAGGCCTCGATCACCATGGATGCTGTGCGCTCCGCCATTGCGGCGCTGCCAGAGTCCCAGCGGGCCGTGATCGTGTTGCGTGACGTCGAGGGTTGGTCGTCCGGCGAGATCTGCGACGCCCTGGACCTCACCGACAGCAACGAGCGAGTGTTGCTGCACCGCGCCCGTGGTGCCGTCCGGCGTGCACTGTCGGATCAGATCGAGGCATGGACGTGAGGTTCTTCGGCCGACGCGCGACGGGGGACGACCTGAGTTGTCGCGACCTGGTGACGGCCATCACGGCGTACCTCGACGATGAACTCGAACAGCCCCGCCGCGCCTCGATCCAGCACCATCTTGCCCAATGTGATGGTTGCGGCCACGTCATCGACCAGTTCCAGCGCACCATCGGAGCGGTTGGCTCCCTCTCAGCCGACGATGTCGAGGCGCTCGACGACACCGTCCGAGCGGAGTTGATGTCAGCCTTCCGCTCGTCTCGCCGCCGGTCCGATTGACGTCGAGAGGTGGCTGAGCTCCGTCATCGGGTTCGCGTTCTTTTCCGGGTTCGCCGAGAACGCCAGCGTCGGCAACGTGGTGATCGCAATGCTCGGAGAAGGACGTAGGGTCCACGTGGCGACTTTCATGTTGTCGCTCATCCCGGCCTTCGTCCTCTGGCCGATGACCCCGGTCATCCTCGCGCTGTTTCGCTACCCATGTTCGCGAGCTGGCCGCCGCCACCGCGGAACCAACGTTGGTGGGGTCGGCGCATCTCGACAGCAAAGGGGGCGAGTACCGCGCCCGACAGCAGATGCCACGACGTCATCGGTGATGCGGGCCTCGGACATGAGCAGCTGGTATTCCGCCACGGCGATGCCGATGTTCGATCGTTCGGCTTCTGGCAGGTCGTTGAGTTCACTGGCGAGCTCCTCCCGCCGCGCCAGCGACACCGGCGTGAGCGGCCGACCGTGGTCGGTTCGGAGGATGGCATCTGCGGCCCGACGCATCTCGATGGCGGTCAGGTTGTCGGTGAAGTCGGGAGAGACCTCCGCCAGGCGATCGCGTATCTCGTCGGTCAACGAGCGGACCGCGAGATGGTTCGCCGTGTCGGCGTGGGTGGCCACGAGCTGATCGAAGAGGGGGTCCCCCGCGGCGATCGGTCTCCCCGCTCGGATCACAACACGCGAACGAAGCGCGACCTTGTCCTCGAACGTCAGGCCCACTGGAATCACTGCCAGATCGAGGATGCCGTCGTGAAGCGCGTCGAGTGTGAGTCGAGCGGCACCGGTACGAAACGGGGGACAGGTGCGGGTCGTCGTGGGTCGTGCCCTCGGGGAAGATGGCAACGGTTTCGCTGTCATGGAGTCGGTGTACGACATCGGCGAAGATCCCTTGGTTGTCGCCACCACCGTCGACCTGGCGATGGATGGGAAGCACGCCGACTGCCGTCGGGATCATTGGCATCAGTGGAATCTTCCACAGGGTTGACTTGGCAAGGAAGCGCGGCAGCTCGCCGATGGCTCCGGTCACCAGCACCGGGTCCACGAATCCGTTGAAGTGATTGGCGACGATCAGTCTCGGGCCGCCGGTCGGGAGTTCATCGAATCCGACGATCTCAACCGAGCGGAACAGTCCGTTGGTGATGATTCGGGCCAGTACGCCGACCAATCGGTCCGAGCTGCGCCTGATCATCGGGGGAAGAACGAGGAAGAACTAGCCGATGGACCAGAGAACCTGGCCGACTCCGAAATCAGCTGCCAACATGGTGGGTGCTCCTTGCCCGACCGCAGGATGGTCGAAGACGGGAGCAATCTGTCAACAACGAAATGTCCGCAGAGCGGTTCAGAGGCGACGAAGCATGACCATCACCGAACCAGCCAGCCCGTACCTAAGTGGGAACTTCGGACCAGTGAGCGCCGAGGTCACTGCCTTCGATCTGGCGGTCACCGGCGAGATCCCTCAGGAACTCGATGGACGCTATCTCCGCAATGGGCCGAACCCCATTGCCGAGGTCGGACCGAACTACCACTGGTTCACCGGCACCGGCATGGTGCACGGGATCCGTCTCCGCGGCGGTGCTGCTGAGTGGTACCGGAATCGGTTCGTGCGAACCGACCTCGAGGCAGCGTTGCTCGGAGAGCCTGCGCCGCCGAGTCCCTTCGACCCGTCGGTCCCGAAGTTCGCGGCCAACACCAACATCATCGGCCATGCGGGGCGGACCTACGCCATCGTCGAGGGGGGCTTCCCCCCGATCGAATTGACCGACGAGCTCGAAACCATCGGACCATCCAACCTCAGTGGAACACTGGTTCACCCCTTCTCCGCCCATCCGCACCTCGACCCGACGACCGGCGAACTCCACGTGGCTGCGTACTACTGGGGATGGGGGAACGTGGTTCGGTACATGGTCGTCGACGTCGATGGCAAGGTACGGCATCAGGTCGATGTCGAGTGCCAGGGCGGAACGATGGCCCACGACTTCGGCCTCTCAGCGAACCATGTGCTGATCATGGATCAGGCGTGCGTGTTCAACCTCGAGCTCGCCATGTCGGGTGCCGGATTCCCCTACGCATGGGATGGCGAGTACCAGTCCCGCTTCGGGCTGTTGCCGCGAGAAGGGTCAGCAGCGGACGTCCAGTGGTTCGATGTCGAACCCGGATACGTCTTTCATCCGTTGAACACCTTCGACCGCCCCGACGGGACCGTGGTGATGGACGCTGTCCGCCATCCGCGGATGTTCGATCGAGATCGATCCGGCCCCAACGAGGGCGGCCCCGTTCTGACCCGATGGATGTTCGATCCGAAGACCGGCCGATCGTCCGAGGATGTCATCAACGATCGCGCCACCGAGTTCCCGCGCATGAACGAGACACTTCTCGGTCATGAGAATCGCTACGGCTACGCGGTGCACTTCGGCGGCGCCGGCGAGCACGGCGACACCTTCAAGTACGACCTCCGCGATGGGTCGATGCAGACGCTGTCACACGGCCCCGGGCGCGAGAGCCTCGAAGCGGTGTTCGTTCCCCGCGATGGGGGTGTCGACGAAGACGACGGCTGGCTGATGCAGGTCGTCTACGACCGGAACCGCGACGGCTCCGACTTGGTCATCACCAATGCCCAGGACCTGGCGAGTGGCCCGGTCGCGACCGTCACCTTGCCGCAGCGAGTGCCGTTCGGGTTCCACGGCAATTGGGTGCCGGCCGGTCAGTGACGACTGCGCCCGGCGCACGATCTCGAGAGAACCGTCAGAGCCCGAAGACTTCGGCGTAGCTCCGATGGAGATGGTGCAACGCTGGCTCGTTGCGACCGAACACCAGCGAGTCGTTGGCGCCCGAGGACATGCCGTCCTGGATCTTCTCGGAGATCGGATAGTCCTCGTCGCGCACAACCGAATGGAACATCTCGAATTGGGCTGCGGCCATCATCTCGTCCTCGGGGGTCTCGACGGGTCGGCGCCAGTAGTAGCTCTGATGCGTGATCGACTCCGACACCGACTGGCCTGGAAAGATCTGGAAGAGCTCGACGTGGTCGCCGGTGATGAGCAACGAGTTATTGGGGAACAGCAGGTACACGAGCTGTATGTGGTCCTCGGGCACCCACTCCGCCTCGGGCCGTTCGAGCAGATCTGGCAGGGTGCACGCCGCGAAGCCGACCCGCTGTGAGGTGCCGTAGAGATCGACGACATTGAGGTTGCCCATCGTGAAGGGCCCGATGCTCTTCCCGTGCAGAAACGGAAAGTGGTAGCTCTCGGTATGGGTGTCCATGGCGACCTTCCAGTTCGCCTTCGCCGGGAGTTCCTTGGTGCCCACCTGGTGAAGCTCGTCGAGTCGGAGGAGCGCGAGTTCCTTGAGCAGCGGCCCCATGCGCGCATCGAGATCGAGCTGTCCGTCCGGGGCCGTCGTCACGAAAATCAGCCCCGAGCGTTCTTCGCAGGGCAGCTCGGCGAGCCCACGTGTTGTTCGATCGAGATCATCGAATCCCTCGGCGCCAGGGATCCCGACGAGCGTCCCCTCGGAGTCGTAGGTCCAGGCGTGGTACGGACAGGTGAAGCGTTGCGTGCAGCCGGTTCCCTCGGCGACCGGCGCCCCACGATGTCGACAGACGTTGAGAAATGCCCGCGCGTTGCCGTCGCTGCCGCGGGTGATCACGACCGAGCGGCCGGCGATGTCGAGCACCTTGAAATCGCCGTGCTCGCGCACCTCGACCGACAGCCCGGCCACGATCGGCGACCGTGAGAACACGACGTCACGTTCGCGCTCCCATTGCTCGTGGTCGAGGTAGGTGGCGACCGGATTCGTGAAGACCGCGTCCGCCATGGATGTCGTTCCCGCCTGGTGGTGGGCCAACATTCGCCGAGTGATGTCGATGAGTACGTCGGGCTCGTGCATCCGGCTGGTCATGCCGACTGAGCGTACCGGCGACAAGCGCAACCGGTCGGATGAGTCGACGCTGCCCGGTACTGTCGGCGACCATGACAACGACCGAGACAGAGTCGGCTGGGCCGCGGGTCCTCGTGACCGGCGCCGGTTCTGGCATCGGCGAGGGAATCGCTTCGGTGTTGGCCGAGCGGGGGTGGACGGTCGCAGTCAACGACATCGACGAGGACCGGGCAAGCGCCGTGGCGATTCGGATCGGCGGCGCGGCGGTGGTGGGTGATGTCGGTGCTGATGCGGAGGGCGTCACCCGTGCCGCCTCGACGATGCTCGGCGGGCTCGACGCGTTTGTCGCCAATGCCGGCATCCATCGACGATCCTCACTCGCTGATGCCACCGAGGAGCAGCTCGACGACGTGTACCGCGTGAACCTCCGTGCCGTCGTGCTCGGAAGCCGGGCGGCTCTGAGCTGCGGTGCTACCGCCATCGTGGCGGTGTCATCGATCGCAGCCCTCACCCCGCAGATGGGGGTTGGCCTCTACACCGCCTCCAAGGCGGCGGTTTCCGCATTCGTGGGCCAGGCCGCTGTGGAATGGGGACCGCTCGGCGTGCGGGTCAACGCGGTGGCGCCGGGCATGGTGCGAACGGCCATGGCCGAACCGGTCTACGCCGATGCTGACCTGTACGAGCGGCGACGGGCCATGGTGCCGGTCGGTCGGATCGGCATGCCCTCAGACATCGGTCAGGCAGTGGCGTTTCTGTTGTCCGATGATGCGTCGTACATCAGCGGCCAGACGATCGTGGTCGATGGCGGCTTCACCAAGGTGCTCATCGACCAGCTGCCCCACCCCCGCTGATCGACTGGGTTCGGCGGCGTTGCCGGTGGCCGTGGAACTCGGTGCACGCGCTGCGCAAGTATGAAACTCTCTGCGTCGTGGTCGATGTGCACGAAGCGCTGGCTGGCTCGTGGCCCGCGGAGGACGGAGGACCAACGCGCCGTCAATCGGTGTCGGGCTCGGCCCTGGGTGGCGCGATCCGTCAGCGTCAGCCACTCGGCGTCACGTCCCGCGAGGTCTTCGGCGCCAACATGTTGGTGATCGACGCGGCTGGACGATGCTTCTTGCAGGGCAACAGCCTGGGCGGACCGAACACGATCGGATGGGTCGAGCAGATCGACCCGATCACGCTCGAAACGCTCCTCCGCTCGCCGGACCTCCCCGGAGGGCAGTACTGGGCAGGGGGACTGCTGGCCCACGCCAACGGCGCGCTGATCGTGACCTATTCGCAGTGGTGCCATCGACTCGATCCGGTCACGCTCGAGATCTGCGCTGCGAGACATCTGCCACGACCTCGGCCGTACAATTCGCTGGTGGCCTTTCCGTCGGGGCATGTGGCGATGAAGGATTTCGATGCCGATGGCGCCATCCCCGCCAGCATTTCCGTGCTCGATCCCTGCGATCTGTCATCTGTCTGCGCCGAGGTCACCCTGCCCGAGGCGTCCATCGCGCGACTCTCAGCAGATGTCAACACGCTCTACGTGGTGGGGACCCACTCGGTGTTCCGACTGTTGTGGAACCCAGCGGCGCTCACCCTGGAGCTCGATCTCGACTGGTCGCCACGCTATCGAACCCTTGAGGGGCAGACCTACGGATGGGACCCGGTCATCGTTGCGGGCTCGTTGTGGTTCCTCGACAATGGCGAGGGGACCGAGCGTTTCGCTGGAACCTTCCGTGGGCGGGGTACTGCCACAGCACCATTGCATCTGGTACGCGTCCCGCTGGACGGGGCTGTGGTGACCTTGACGGAGATCTGTGGTCTCCCTGGTGGACTCATCGCCAACCCGCCGATCGCCGACGAGTCCCGCCAGATTGTTGTCGGCTACGACAGCGGCAATGGAGTGGTTGCGGGGTTTCGTTTCGAACAAGATCCCAGCGTGGCGCTCTCGCTGATGTGGCGTCGGGATTTCGACCACGGGGCCCACATGTTGATGTGGCCAGATGACGGTGTGGTGATGGTCGGCGATCATCGGGACGGAATCGATCACGCGGTGTTCCTCGACATCGAGACTGGCGAGGAGTTGGCACGCGCCGAGACCGCCAGCCCGCTTCAGAGCGTCTTGTTCCCTGCGGCTGGGATGCACGCCGACGTGTATCTCTGCTCGCACACCACGCTCAGTCGCGTCAGTCGGATCGCTGGCATCGACGCCTCGCATCGCACGACAACAGCAACGGCGACTATTGCCGACACACCGTCCCCAGGAGGACACGATGACACTCACCTCGGTTGACACTGCCACCGCCGAAAGCCGGTGGTATCCGACACAGCCCCCTGGCCCGATCGACACCTCCGTGGCCGGCATGGTCAAGGATTCACTGCAGCGCCGGGTCCGTGGGATGCACGCCCTGTGGCTGGAGGCGCTCGCCACCATGGACGCCACTCACGTCAATTACTTCGAACGACCGAACGTTCTGCCCATCGCGTTCACCGTCAATCACCAGGTTCGCCTCGAGGATGCGACGCTCTTCCTCCTGGCCGAGGAGGTTCCGCTGTGGTTCACCGGCGGCTGGGCCGAACGCACCCAGGTGGCGATCGACGACATCGGCAAGGAGACGACCGTCGCGGAAATGGAACATCAGCGGATCGGGGACTACGACGCATTCTGTGACTACGCCCATCAGGTGTACGCCCGCACCGAACGCTGGCTGGACGAACTCCCCGCCGAGCAACTCTATGTCCCCATGTTCGACGGCACCTTCCCCGATTTCATCCAGAATGCCTTCATTCATCGCGTCGTTCGGGACGAGATCGTGCTCACCCTCGACGCCATCGAATGTTGGATCTATCAGCACGGCATCCGCCATCTCGGCGAACTCGAACACGCTCGAGCGCTCTGCGGACTCGGCGGTCTGACCTCGTGAGTGTTGATGGTGAGTCGACTGAACGACCGGTTGCGATCATCACCCAGTGCGGCAGCTACGTCGGGCCGGCCTTGGCGCGGGTCCTGGCGGCGAGTGGACATCGCTTGGTCCTCCATGGCGCTCGGGACGAGTTGTTGGCGGCGCTCGCCGCCGATGGAATCGAGGCCATCGGCGCTGACGGGGACTTGGCGACCGAAGCCGGAACGAAGGCGTTGGTCTCGTTGACACTCGAGACGTTCGGCCGCGTTGACGCCGCGTGTTTCGTGACCGGCAACATCTCCGTTGGCCGGTTTCTCGGCGCTGAGCGAGATCAGTGGGAACTGCTCAAGCGCGCGAATCTCG
>Ga0105048_10008615_pt1 | contig 16303 bp, 10 predicted proteins | sample MAT05_FD_78382 | JGI IMG/M metagenome (GOLD analysis project Ga0105048, IMG submission 78382) | Freshwater microbial communities from Lake Fryxell liftoff mats and glacier meltwater in Antarctica - MAT-05 | ecosystem: Environmental > Aquatic > Freshwater > Ice > Liftoff microbial mat | place...
TCGCTGCCACCGCGCGACCAAAAGAAAACAATCGAGCAACTGGCACAGTTCGACGCGATCAAGCTGTTTGTGGCGCGCGCCGAGGCGGTGCAATCTGGCTTCGCGTTGACCGCGGGCAATGCGCAGGTCATCACCGCCATCTGTTTGCGGCTGGATGGCGTGCCGCTGGCGATTGAACTGGCGACGGCACAACTGCGGCACTTTACACTGCCCAAGCTGCACGACGCGCTTAACGAAGCACCGTTGCAATCGCTTGCCAACAGCGTACGTGATATGGAGCCACGCCAACGCACGCTGCGTAATTCGATCCAGTGGAGCTACGACCTATTGTCTGTCGCCGAGCGGGCGGTGTTCAATCGACTGGGTGTGTTTGTGGGCGGCTGCACATCCGCAGCTGCGTTGGCGGTGTGCGAACTGCCCGACGACGCGACGCTGCATGCGTTGGCCGACCGCAGCCTGCTCAAGCGCGACGCAAATGAGCGTTGGACGATGCTGGAGATGATTCGCGAGTTCGCGCTGGATGCATTGGCGCAATCATCTGGCGATAAGTTAGAGCAAACGCGTCGGCAGCACGCCGAGTATTTCGCGCGCATCCTTAAGCAGGGTAGTGACGAGACTTACCCTTACCACCTCATCGATGTTGAACAGCACAACGCCCGTGCCGCGCTGCGTTGGCTCTTGGATCACAAACACCCATTGACGTTCGAGCTGACCCAATTCATGAGCTGGTATTTTCATTTGGCTGGCCTGACCAGCGAAAACCGACGCATGCTGCACGCGGTAGTGTCGTCCGGTATTGAATTGACGCCAGTTATGCACTACCACCTGCTATCAGGGGCGACGATCGTTGCCAGTCAGCAACACGACTTCGAAGCGGCATTGCGGTATACCCAGGAAGCCCTGGCCATCGCACAGGCAATGAACTCGCAGACACTGATTGCGGACGCGCTTATTGATCACGGTATGGTTTACATTGAGATGAGTGATTATGCGCAGGTGAAGAAGGTCGCCCTTGAAGCAGTTAGGATCGGCCGAAGTATTCAGGAACCCGAGCACGTCGCGGGGGCACTCAATCATCTAGGGAAAGCAGCGTTGGCGGAGGGTGATATCAGCTATGCCTCAGCCTGTTACGAAGAAGCCTACGCGCTGTGCCAGACCCCGGATTGGCGACAGCCCATCTACGCAGGTCAGGCGTGTAAGGGCATGGGCGAGCTTGCGTTGAGCTGCAGCGACCACACCGCAGCGCTTCAATTTCTGCGCGAGGGGTTGGCGCTTAGCAATCCTCCCGTGATCAAATTGGGGATTCTGGATGTGTTGGCCGGCGTCATCGGCACGATGCCGCGCCGCTCGACGGCCGACGTGTGCCGGGCAGCGCAGATATGGGGCGCGGCCGAGGCGCTGAACGCGAAGAGCGGGCTGAACCATGCGCCTGACGACTGCCGACGGACAGACGCGCTGATCGCCGAGGCGCGCTCGCGCATCAGTCCCAAGACCTTCGCCGCTGCGTGGGCCGCAGGCCGCGAGCTATCGCTCGATGAGGTGATTGCACTGGCGATGCTGTAGCTCTCCTGGGCGTACAACACAAATTAGACCCTTCGGGTGGCGCATGAACGTATGAATTGGCCCAGGTTCGATGTGCGCCACCCGAAGGGTCTGGGCTCACTCGCGCCACCGCGCCATCACCGGCACCAACACATCCAACGGCAACGCATGCACAGTGCGGCCATGAAAGCCGGTGGTGGTCTCGGCCATGCACAGCGCGTTCAGGATCGCTTCTTCGACCGCCTCGGCCACGCCCTCAAACACATCGTTGAGTTGGGGGTTGGGCAGCATCGAGACTTGCGCCGGCTGGGTTGCATTGCCGGCGATGTGATTGGCGGTGGTGAACGCTAAGAACAGATCGCCGCTGCCATTGTGGCCGACGCCGCCGACGCGGGCAATACCGACGGTGGCGCGCTGGGCCAGCCGCTTGCACTGCACCGGCAACAGCGGCGCATCCGTCGCGATGATCACGATGATGGAGCTGCCACCGCCGACCGGAATCGCGCCGTCCCAGTCCGGCACCGGCGTATGTTTGGCATCGATCACCCGGCCCACCGGCGCGCCATCCACCCGAAACAGATCGCGGTCGCCGTAGTTGGTCTGCACCAATGCGCCGAAGGTGAACGCGCCGCTGGGGGTGGCGATGACGCGCGAGGCGGTGCCGATGCCGCCCTTGAACTCGTGGCAGATCATGCCGGTGCCGCCACCGACATTGCCCTCGGCCACTGGTCCATCGGTGGCCGCGGCAATCGCCTCGAACACGTGCTCGGGCTTGAGATGAAACGCCTCGGCATCGTTGAGGAAGCCGTCGTAGGTTTCGGCCACCACCGGCAACGACCAGGTGTGCGCGAAGCCATGCCCAGCCGAATACGCCACCAGCGCCTGATGCGCAATGCCGACGTAGTGGGTGCTGGTAATCACAATCGGCGAGGTGAGCAAACCTGACTCGGCCAGCCAGTGCATGCCGGTCATCTCGCCGTTGCCATTAAACGAGTGGAAGCCGGCGAAGGCGTGGTCGTTGCCAATTTCGGTGTCGGTGCGCGGCAGGATGACGGTGACGCCGGTGCGGGCGATGCGCGGCAGGTCGTGAATCAAGGTGGTGTGGCCGACCCGCACGCCGGCCACATCGGTGATGGCGTTGTGCGGGCCAGTGGGCCATCGGCCAATGGTGATGCCCAGATCACGCAGCCGCGCCCGGCCGTTGGCGCGCCTCATTTGCGCTTCTTCCAGGTGCCTTTGGCGGGTGGCGGCTTGGGACTGGATGCGTCGGGTTTGCCAGCAGGTTTGTTGCCGGCATCCTCAGCTTTGTCATCTTCGTCCTTGTCATCGAGCACCAGGCCACTGGCGGCGTCGCCTAGAAAAAAGTTTCGCAAGCCTGGGAAGACCTTGTCAAGATCCACATCATCCAGGTTGATCACATCGCTCAACAGGTCGGCTTCGTCAGCCTCGTCGTCATCGGGAAATTCGATGCCCTCGACCGGATACGCCAACTCGGCCGTGGCGCCAGCGTGCATGGCCGACAGCTCGTAGACAGCGGCACTTTCAACCGGCTCATCCACATCAGCCTGCATCTTCTCCACCACAAAGTTCGGCAACACTTGCAGGCCGGCCGCCAGCACCTTGAGTTCATCGGCCGTGGGCGAAACCACGCCCAGCAGCGGGTCATGCTTGATGAAGATGGGATGGGCATTCTTGCCGGCCAGCGCCCACTTGTGCTTCTTCATGTCTTTGAGATCGTCTTCCTGCATCTCCTTGCGCGTGCCGTAGGTGAGGCTGAAAGCGACCACGCCCTCCAACGCCTCCAGCGGGTTTTCGGGGTCTTCGATATTGAGCGTGGCGTTCAAGTCTTCCAGCGAGGCATACCCGGCCAGGCCAAACTCCATGCCGCCGTTGCCCATGATGCACATGAAATAATCCTGGCCAGCCGGCCCCGGATAGCGCAGCTTGATGACATCGTCGTTGAAGACGTGCTCCCAGACCTCGGCCCGAAAGAAGCTGGCCGCCGCCGCATATAACCCGGCCACCAATGCCGGCGTCACATCGGGAATGTCGAGCAACCGCGTGCGTTGGTCGCCGCGCTCCATGAACACTTCAAGCGTTTGCAACAGCTCATCAATCGGCGTCAACGGCGAATAGAAACTCACCACGATCTCCAGCTCGGCAAAATAGGGCTGGAGTTGATCAGCCATGGCCTGATCATCCATCAGAATACGCTGGGGGCGCTGTTTGGGAAGTTGTTCGAACGCGCCGGCCGCGGCAGTCAACGTCTCATTCAGCGGGGTGGCCTGGGGCGAATGCATGGCCTGGGCCAAGACCTTGGCCACTGCGTCAACTGTCGGCTGTTTCTCGACCAGCTCAAAACTGCGGATACTTTGGGCCGTGGCATCCAACACCACGATGTAGTGCGGCTGGATGGCCTCGGGCGCATCAATCTTGATTGACGACGGACGCACCGTGGCCAGCCACACGGTCTCACTGGTCGGAATCTTCTTTAGTTTTTCAGAATCAACTTTGCTTAGTTTGCTCATAAATCACGAAACCTTCTATCCCTTTGCAAGGGCAAGATATTAACTTTGGCCCAATTCCACAGCGCGGTGATACGCGGCAAAAATAGCGTTGTCCAATGTGGTGCGCAGGCCACCTTTGTCCAGCTCGAACAAGCCTGCGGCGGTGGTGCCGCCGGCGCTCGTCACCTGATTGCGCAATAGGGCCGGATGCTGTTTGGACTGAATGGCATATTCGGCACTGCCCCGCACGGTCTGCAACACCAGCTTCTCGGCCACTGGTCGGGCAAAGCCCAACCGCACCGCTGCATCAATCATGGCTTCGAGGATCAGGAAGACGTAGCCGGGGCCAGAGCCGTTAATGGCGGTGGCCATGTCGATGTAATGCTCATCCGGCACCTGCACCTCGTCGCCCATTGCGGCCAAAATCGTGCGGGTTTGGTCCAGTTGCGCCACCGACACATTCGGCGTGGCCGTCCAGGCCGACATGCCCATGCCAATCTGGGCCGGCGTATTGGGCATCACGCGCACCACCGGCTGCTCGGCGTGCAACATCTCGCGAATGGTGGCGATGGGGGTGCCGGCCGCAATGGATATCACAAGAGCCGTGGGAGCACACGCCGCGCGAAACTGGCCCAGCGCCTGCCCCATCATCTGGGGCTTGACCGCCAGCACCACGATATCGGCACCCCGCGCCACACCCGCGTTGTCGCCGCTGACCCGAATGCCATAGCGCTCGGCCAGGTCCTTCTGCCGCTGCGCCACCGGATCGCCCACCGCGATCTGGCTGGCTGTGGCCGTGCCCGAGGCCAGCAGACTTTTGAGAATGGCTTCGCCCATGACACCGCCGCCGATAAACGCGATTTGACCCAATTGCATAAACAGAACTATAACGCGAGAATTCTGTGGGCAATAGTCTAAATAGGAATTTTCCACGAATCAACATGAATAGGCACGAATCAGAACTGGTTGTGAGATTTGTGTAGATTCACGAAGAATCTCAACTGGCTGCGCTCGCACCGCCTCGGACTAAAGGCTCATCTATAATACAGAAGACGCACAAATTGCTGATGTGGCGGTGACCGACCAATCGTTTCAACAAGGTTCCCCACCGGAGCAAGACGCGGAGGATCAGAAACGTAGCTTATGCCAACGATTATTGACCGGATATTGGGTTTGTTTTCGCTCGACCTGGGGATCGACCTGGGCACGGCCAACACCCTTGTCTCGGTGCGCAACAAGGGCATTGTCATCAACGAACCCTCGTGGGTGGCGATCAACCGCAAGACCCGCCAGGTGCTGGCCGTCGGCGCGGAAGCCAAAGAGATGGTCGGTCGCACGCCGGCCAAAATTGTCGCCATTCGCCCCTTGCGCGACGGTGTGATTTCGGACTTCGAGATCACCGAGGCGATGTTGGATTACTTTATTCGTAAGGCGCACCAGAAAAGTGTGCTGAATGTGCCGCGGCCGCGAGTCGTGATCGGCATTCCCTCCGGCGTCACCGAAGTGGAGAAACGCGCCGTGTATGACGCCGCCATGAGCGCCGGCGCGCGCGAAGTGTTTCTGATCGAAGAGCCCATGGCCGCGGCCATCGGGGCCGGCTTGCCAGTAACTGAGGCGCACGGCAGCCTGATCGTCGACATCGGCGGTGGCACCACCGAGGTGGCCGTGTTTGCTCTGGGTGGCATCGTCGTTTCCAGATCCATCCGGGTGGCCGGCGACGAGATGGACGAGGACATCATCAACTACTCGCGCCAGAAATATAACCTGCTGATTGGCGAGCGCATGGCCGAGAAGATCAAGATTGCCATCGGCTCGGCCTTCCCGCTGCCTGAGGAAAAGACTATGACCTTGCGTGGCCGCAACCTGGTCACCGGTCTGCCCGAAGCGGTCGAGGTGTCGTCGATCGAGATTCGCGAGGCACTTTCCAACTCGGTCAACACGATTGTGGAAACGGTGCGCGCCACGCTGGATGAGACGTTGCCAGAGCTGGTGGCCGACTTGATGGAAACGGGCATTGCCATGGCCGGTGGCGGCAGCATGTTGCAGGGCCTGGTCGAGCGCATCGCCGACGAGACCAACATCCACACCTGGCTGGCCGAAGACCCGCTGACGTGTGTGGCTCGCGGGGCCGAAGCCGTGCTGCAAAACCTGGATGAACTGAAGCAAGTGCTGGTCGGCCTCGAACGCAACAGCACGGCAAGAAATCCCTCAGCCGGCAACAGCATCTCGCGGGTAGGCTAAGATAGATTGAGAGAAGTCAGAAGTCAGATGTCAGACCGGAAGTCGACTGTGTTCAATCTGACATCTGACTTCTGACTTCTCCAAATCTCCTTATGCTTCGCCCACGCCAGCGCTCCAACATTCCTATTTTCGTGTTGCTCGTGCTGTCACTGCTGATTGTGGTGGTTGGGCTTTCGATAGGGCAGCCGGTGGGGCAGGGGCCGTTGTCGTTTATCACGGCGCCGATCCAGACGTTTTTCAGCGCGGTCGGCCGCACGATCAACAACCTGTTCACCTCAGCCTCAGTGCTTCAACTCACGCAACAGGCCGAGCAATTGCGCATTGAGCGCGACAACTTAAAGACTGAAAATATTACGTTGCGAGAGTTTCAGGCCGAAAATGTCGAGTATCGCAAATTGCTCAGCTTCGCGCGCGAAAATCCAACGATGGGCATCGTTGGCGCCGATGTCATCGGCATCGGCAATGGCGCTTGCCGCAACCAGCCGACGACGGGGCCGCGGGTGGGCATTTGCGCCCAGGTGATCGCCAACGACACGGTGCCGTATGTGCGCTACATCACCCTGAACGCCGGCGCAGTCGATGGCATTCGCGTGGGTATGCCCGTGGTCGGCGGCGCATTTGCATTGGTGGGCCGGGTGGCCGAGGTGAACCCGACCACGTGTCAGGTGCAGTTGATTATTGACCCCGGCTCGTTCGTCAATGTGCAGTTGGTCGGCTCGCGCGCCACCGGCACCGTGTCGGGTAATGAGGACGGCACGCTGCGCCTGCAAAATGTGTTGCAAACCGAGGTTGTCTCGCCCACCGATATTATTATTACCAGCGGCCTGGGTGGACTCATGCCGCGGATGTTGAGCATCGGCGTGGTCGAGCGCGTGGTCAGCAGCGATTCGGATGTGTTGAAAGAGGCCGTTGTGCGGCCGTCGGTCGACTTTAACCGGTTGGAGACCGTGCTCATCATAACTTCGGTCACCAGCACCACGGTCAGCAACTCCAATGTGGTCACGCCGACCATTTTTTTGCAACCACCGGCCGCTGTCACCGCTACGCTCACCAACACCGCTGGCATCACGCCGACTGATGGCACTGACGGGATCATCCCCATCGACCCTGTCCCAGCAACGGCCAGCCCGTAATACGAGACCGGCAGTAGACGAGCGGCAACACTCGCAACACTCACCTGGAGAATGTGCGCGTCGATGCATGCCGTGGGCGAATTCTGTCGAGCGTTTTCAGCTCCGGCCATTTGTGCTGGCTCACAATAGGAGGACCTATGACAATTAAAACAAGCACCGGCAAAATCGGTCTGGTCGGCTGCGGCATGGTAGGCATGTCGTTTGCCTATAGCCTCATTCAGAGCGGCCTCGCGACCGAGCTGGTCCTGATCGACATTGACCACGCCCGGGCGGAAGGCGAAGCCCTGGACTTGAACCACGGCATGTCCTTCGTCCGACCCGTGAAGGTATATGCCGCCGATTACGCGGCGCTGAGCGATGCCGATATTGTGGTGGTCTGCGCGGGTGCGAATCAAAATCCCGGCGAAACGCGGCTCGACCTGCTCAAGAAAAACCTGGCCGTCTTTAATGGACTGATCCCGCAAATTAATGCCGTTAACAACGACGCGGTCATTCTGATTGCCACCAACCCGGTGGATATCCTGACGTATGCTACGGCGCGCCACATTGTGGGCGACCCGCGCCGTGTGCTTGGGTCTGGCACCCTGCTCGACACGGCGCGTTTTCGGTATAATCTGGGCGCGCACTACGGCGTGGACACCCGCAGTGTGCATGCCTATATCGTGGGCGAGCACGGCGACAGCGAAGTTCCGCTGTGGAGTTCGGCCAATATCGGCAGTGTGTCCTTGCGCCAGTTCATCGGCCCAAACGGCCAGGGCTACGACGAAGAGAAACTGAATCAGCTCTTTTTGCGCACCCGCGATGCCGCCTACGAAATCATCAAGCGCAAAAAGGCCACGTATTACGCAATCGGCCTCAGTCTGCTCACCATCGTCGAAGCCATCATGCGCGATCATCATAGTGTGCTGACCGTGAGCAGCTTACTGACAAATCAACTTGGGGTTTCAGACGTCGCGCTCAGCCTGCCTACCATTGTGGGGCGAGGTGGGATGATCAAGGTACTGGATGCCCCCATGACCAGTGCCGAGATCGACGGCTTCCGTCACTCAGCAAACGTGCTCAAGACCAACTGGCAAAATATAAACAGCAGTCAGTCCGCATAGCACAATGTCATGTCATACGCATGCGGCATCACTCGATACGCTGTTGTGGAAACAACACATCGCTCTCAGCGGCGGTTCAACTCGTTCAAAGCTTTTTAATTCATCGTGGTGACCCTTGAGACGACATGTTTTTGGTGCAATCCTGCTGTTCGTGCTGGCGCTTGTGGAGTCCAGCTTGTGGCCGGCGCTGGTCGGCACGCGGCTGAAGCCTGAGCTGGTGCTGATTGCATCATCGGTGTGGGCGGCTCTGAGTGGCACGGAGGGCTTCTTTTGGGCGGCCGGCGGTGGCTTGATGCTGGACATGTTGTCGGGTGCGCCGTTGGGGTCGAATGCCATCGCGCTGATGGCCGGCAACGCAGCGGCTGCCTTGCTGGATACGCTGCCGATTCCCTCGCGCCTGTTTCGTTGCACCAACTGGGTGGCCGTGACCACCCTCATCAGCCACATCGTCATGCTTGTCGTCCTGCGTTTAAACGGCCGGCCCATGGATATCAGCCTGGTGTTCTTTAGCACCATTCTGCCCCTGCTGGTCATCAATCCCGTGGTCTCGATGCTGACCTACCTGTTTTTCAGCCCGTATGATTTACGGCTGCGCGCGGGCGACTCGTTTGCGTCTGACCTAAAATACTGAATACGTGGCTGGTTGCTGGTGGCTAGTTGCTAGTAATTGGTCATTTGCAACCAGCCACCCGCCACTTCCCTATGATTCTCGGTGATCTTCCTACACAGCGCCGTACGCAACAAACGCCGCCGCCCAACCGGCGCGGCGGTCAGCTTCGGCTGGTTGCGCTCATGGTCGGCGTGTTGCTTTCGTTCACAATAATTGGGCAACGCCTATATGTGCTGCAAGTTGAGCGGCAGGGCGAATTCCTGTCGCAAATTCAGGACACCAGCATCTATGTGCGGCGGCTGCCTGCCACGCGCGGCCTCATCTATGATCGCACGGGCGAGCCGTTGGTGCGCAATGCCCCGCTCTATCAAGTCACGATCCTGCCCTACAAGCAGCCGCAAAACCTGAACCGAATTGAGCAGCGAATTCAGCGCACGAATATCTATAACCGGCTGGCTCGTCTGATCAATCAGCCCGAGATCACAGCCGGCGACATCTACACCAAGGTGTATAACGCCCAGCAAGATAACATCGCGTATGAGCCAGTGATTGTGGCCGAGAATGTACCCCGCGAGACCGCGTTGTATATCCAGGAACTTTCGTATCAGATGCCCGGTGTAGCCGTTCAGGAAACGGGCACGCGCACCTATCCCTACAAGGATTTACTGAGCCAGATTTTGGGTTATGCCCAGAAAGTGCCGGCCGAGCAAGCCGAGAATTACCCGGCCGAGATTTACGACATTGAGAACGACCGGGTGGGTTATGCCGGCGTGGAGAAGATTGCCGAAGTAGACCTGCGCGGCAAAAAGGGCCGGGTGCAGGAGGTGCGCGACGCGTCGGGTGAAGTGGTCGATATTGTCGGCACGCCCATCAGCCCCACCAACGGCAACAGCGTGTATCTCACCATCGACTTGCGTCTGCAAAAAATCATCTCGGATGCGCTGATCCCGATCATGAAAATCCGCAACTCGCCACGTGCAGCTGTGGTGGTGCTGGACCCGAACAATGGCGACATTCTGGGCATGGTGAGTGTGCCAGCCTACGATAACAACCAATTTGCAAACGGCATCACCCAAAAAGAGCTGGATGTGTTGCGCAACGATTTGCATAAGCCGTTGCTGAACCATGCCACCCAGGAAGCGCCGCCACCCGGCTCGACGTTCAAGATTGTGACGGCGGCCGCACTGCTGCAAGAGGGTTACGTCACCCCCGAAACCGTTATCAACGACCCCGGCGTGTTCGAGTTGCCGGGTGATATCTCGCGCCGTCAGTTTGTGTGCTGGGTCTACTTTAACGGCGGCAGCCACGGCCCTCAAACCGTCAGCGATGCCTTGCGCAATTCGTGCAACACCTTCTTTCGCAAAGCCGTCGGTGGCTACGCGCCAGAGGGCATCACCAGCATGGGGCCGGATCTGCTCGCGAAGTGGACGAATCAATTTGGGATTGGTGAGGAGAACAAGTTGCAGCTTGCCTACATCACCGGCATTGCCCCCACGCCCAACTATTTGCAGCGCACCTTCGGCGTGCCGTGGTTTACTGGCGATAGCTACAACGCGGCCATCGGTCAGGGCTATGTAGCCGCGACGCCGCTGGAGATGGCCAATGTCATTGCCGCCGTTGCCAACGGCGGCACGCTCTACGACCCCCAGATCATCAAAGAGGTTCGCGATTCGAATGGCGTGGTGGTGTCGACGACGCAACCCTCGGTGATTCGCCAGTTGCCGCTCAGCCCGGAGAATATGGCATTGTTGCGCCAAAGCCTGCGCGATGTGGTCAGTATCGAGAAGCGTGGAACGGCCATTGAGTCGTCGCTGGAGCCGTTTGGCTTTGAGTTCTCGGGCAAGACGGGCACGGCCGAGTTTTGCGATCAGGAAGCCGTGACGGCGGGCATCTGCTACGTCGGCATCAAAAACCTGCCCTCGCACGCATGGTTCGTGGCGTATGCGCCGTCGGAGAATCCCAAGATTGCGATTGCCGTCTACATCTGGAACGGTGGTCAGGGGTCGGGCGTGGCCGCGCCGGTGGCCCAGCGCATCATCAATGGCTACTTCAATCTGGGCATTCCCGAAGACAAGTTGAAGAAGGTTACATCCGACCGCGATCTGACCGCAGAGTAAACTGCCAATGTCAGACATCTGCGCTTAGGGTGCGTCAAATTTCCCGGTTCAGATGTCTGACCGTTTTGAGACACACAATTCAACTTGCCCCAGAACACATTCTGCGGCACTATTCTCAACACATGATCTCGATCAAGGGTCTGCGTCAGGGCATCCTCATCGTCTTTGATGAAAGCAACGGCGGGCCGTGGCTGTCCCAATTATTTGAGCTGGAACGCAAGTTGCAGGCCAACCCCAACTTTTTCAAGGGCGGCCGCATGGCGCTGGATGTCAAAGGCTTTGGCCTCAGCGCAGACGATGTGGCACGCGCGCGCACGCTGCTGTCTGGCTACGATGTGGATCTATGGGCCATCATCGGCCAGCACGATGGCACGCGTAGCCTGACGCGAGCGGCTGGACTGGCTGACACCCTGGCCGAGCCGCCGGCACTTGTGCGCCTCAAACCTGTGGCTGCCCCACTTCCACCGGTCCGCGATGATGTGAAACCAGAGTCAAGTGGGCTAAAGCCCGCGATCGTAGAAGTTCATCCTGAGGCCGAACCCACTTCGGACGCTGCCATTGTCGAGGGCACGGATGGATTGCTGGTGCGGCGCCGTGTGCGCAGTGGACAGGTGTTGCGGCATCCCGGCCATATTGTGGTGTTGGGCGATGTGAACCCAGGGGCACAACTGATTGCCGGTGGCGACGTCATTGTGTGGGGCAAACTGCACGGCAGCGTTCATGCCGGCGCACTGGGCGATACCCAGGCCACCATCCGCGCGCTTGATCTTTCCCCCTCGCTACTCAAAATTGCCGATGCAGCCCGCATGTCGCGCACCGACAAAGAACGCAAGAAGCAGCGCCGGCCTGAAACTGCCGCGTTGCGCGATCAACAAATCACCCTGAGCGAATGGCAGCATTAATTTGTGTTGGTTAGGTTTGGCGATGCGCTGCACAGGCACGGCAATTTCGCAAGCCGAATGCGAGAATCCAGCATCATGCTTAGATAAAGCTATACCTCGGAGACCCCCGACCCCTAAAGGGGAGTCGCTGACATCATCAGCGACTCCCCTTTAGGGGTCGGGGGTCCATTTACGAATCATTGCAGCCCTAATTTGTATGGGTGTATGTGCACTATGGGCTGCACCTCTATCCCTTTAAATTGAACCTTCAAGGAGTCACCGAAGAAACATGAAACTCAAACGCGCCGTTATCACGGCCGCCGGCAAACTACAACGCAACCTGCCCTTGCAAACTTTGATCGATCGCGATGGCGTCCAAAAATCGGCACTGCGAATTGTGCTGGAAGAGGCGCTAAGCGCGGGTATTCAGGATATTGCCGTGGTGGTACAGCCGGGCGATCAGGCGGCCTATGCCCAGGCGGCTGGCGAGCACGCTCGGCGGGTGCAATTTGTGGAGCAAACTGAGCCCCGGGGTTACGGCCACGCCGTGTATGGCGCCAGGGATTTTGTGGGTGCCGAGCCATTTTTGCATCTGGTTGGTGATCATCTATGGCTGAGCACGTTGCCGGGCAAGACCTGCGCCCAACAACTCGTAGAGGTGGCCGAGAGCGAAGATTGCGCCGTCTCGGCTGTGCAAGCGACGCGAGAGGCGTTGCTGCCCAACTTTGGGGCTATTGGTGGCCGGCGTGTGCAGGGCTCGCCACGGCTCCACGTCATCGATCATGTGCTGGAAAAGCCGACGCCGACCGAGGCTGAACAAGTGCTGAATGTGCCGGGGCTGCGCGCTGGGTTCTACCTGTGCTTCTTCGGCATGCACGTGTTTACGCCGGCCCTGATGCAACTGCTGAGCAGCACATTTGAGATCGGCACCGAGGCAGCACCGGCGCCTTCCAATCTAGCGCCGGCCCTGCTGGGGCTGGCTCAGCGTGAGCGCTATCTCGCTTACGAAATTCAGGGACAACGGCACGACATCGGCGTGAAATATGGCTTGTTTGCCGCCCAATTTGCGCTGGCATTGGCGGGGCAGGATCGCGCCGAGGTGTTGACCCAGGTGACGGAGTTGTTGACGGCCAGAGGGATTTGACGGAATTTGCTCATTTATTCACTTGCTCATTTCTGAAATGAACAAATGAACAAAATGAACAAATGAGCAAATCAAAAAGAATTCATGACTCATCTCATCGACATCATCACCTCGGCCGATCCCACCGTGCGCAATCAGCCGCTGGATGCCTATGCCCAGGCGGCTTCGCTCGACACCTTGCTGGGCGAGTGTGAGGCATTGGATGCTTTTCGCCGGCGCAGTGACAACTTGTATGAGCGGGTGCGCGCCCTATTTTTTCTGTATGCCATTCATCGGTTTCATCTGCCGGCAAAGGCTGATCAAGCCGGCATTGGCTCCAAAGGGCTGGTGCCGTTCGAGGGCTATGAGCATTTGCTGTCGCGCCGGTTTGAGGAGGCCATTCGCGCCTTTCAGGCTGCCCAAGCGGCCCAAGGCCCCAATGAGGCCATCAGCAGCGCGCTGGCCGAGGCGTATCACAAGCTGGCTTTCCAGACCCTGGGCGACCAGGTGCGGCGCAGTGTGCGCAGCGTGCGCGGCAACCAATGGATGTTTCGTGTCGGCCATCCTGCCGATCAGCCGTTGCGTATTCGCAAAGAGCTGTTGCCCATTGATGCCGCACTACCGCCGCCCATTTTGCGCGAACGCACGCCGGTGCGCATGGATCTGTCCCATTGCGGCTGGAGCGATATCTTCTTCCTCGGCATGGATTATCCAGAAGGCGCACGCGTGCTCAATGTCTCGATCGATCTGGGCATTCATGGGCGCGATGCTGAGCCAAGGCCGCCTGTCGAGGCATATCTGCGCGTGATCGATGAGCCGGTGTTGCGCCTGACCAGCGTCGATCTGGGGGCCACGGCCGACCTGATCTACCTCAGCGATGTGTTCGACTTTGCCAAAGATTATCTGGGTCTGCTCAAAGCCGCCGTCATTGCCAGCGGCATTGTGCCGCCGGGGTTGGAAGGCTGCCCTGATGTGCGCGCGCCTGAAGCAGGCGTACCAGAGGCTGGCTCACAGGTGAACTCGTTGCAGGAATTGCTGGCGCGGCTGATTGGGCCGGGGCGCGGCCTCGAACTCATCAGCAATGTCAACGACATTCCAAAGGGATCACGGCTGGCGGTATCCACGAATCTGCTGGCCTGCCTCATCGCCGCGTGCATGCGCGCCACCAGCCAGGCCAAGGCCCTGACCGGCACACTCTCCGAGGAAGAGCGGCGGCTGGTCGCGGCCCGCGCGATTTTGGGCGAATGGCTGGCCGGCTCGGGTGGCGGCTGGCAGGACAGCGGTGGCGTGTGGCCGGGCATGAAGCTGATCGAGGGCCAGCTGACCCAGGAGGGCGATGTAGAGGCTGGTATCAGCCGCGGCCGGTTGCTGCCCCAACACAAAATTCTCGACGAGCACGATGCTCCCGCCCAGATTCGCCAAAAGCTTCAGGATAGTTTGATTCTGGTGCATGGCGGCATGGCCCAAAACGTCGGCCCCATTCTGGAGATGGTGACCGAGAAATATTTGTTGCGCTCGGAGGCGGAGTGGCAGGGCCGGCAGGAAGCGCTGGGCGTGTTGGATGAGATTTTGGGATTGCTGCGGGGTGATGAGACGACGGACGGCGGACGACCGACGACGGTTGACGGTCGTCCGTCATCGGCTGTCCGTCGTCTCGCCGAAGCCACCACCCGCAACTTCTTCGGCCCGCTCCAAACCATTATTCCGTGGGCGAGTAATGCCTACACCGAAACCCTGATTGCACGCGCGAAAGAGGCGTTTGGCGAGCAGTTTTGGGGCTTCTGGATGTTGGGCGGCATGAGCGGCGGCGGCATGGGTTTCATCGTGGCTCCCGAGATCAAGGCCGAGGCACAGGGGGTTCTGCTCCAGATCATGCTGCGCACCAAGCGCGAAATGCAAACGGCTCTGCCATTTGCCATGGAGCCCGTGGTCTACGATTTTGCCATCAACCCCAACGGCACGTTTGCCGATGTGTTGCGCACCGAAGATGTGGTGTTGCCGGGCAACTACTACGCGCTGCATGTGCCAGAGTGGATCAAACAGGACCGCACGGCCCTGACGGCCTGGCGCAGGATCGAGATGGATGCGCTGTCTACAGCCACGGCTACGCAACCCGCCTTGCGCGGGTTGGTGCAAAAGCTGTTCGATCGGTTGATGCCGCGAGCCGCGACTGGAACGGGATCGGAGACGCAATCGTTGCAGGCGTTGCTGGCCCAGAATGGTTTCGACCCCGAACAACATGAACGGATTCGTGCGGATTTGAAGTCTGGCCGAATTGGCCTCTCCCAAAACCGTCTGGCGGCCAACACCCAGATTGAAGACGTCCGTGACAGTGACGTGAGCCATTCGATGCGGGTGCCGCAGGACCTTGTGGCGGTGGGCGAAGCGGCTATTCGAGCGGGACAGGTGGCGGTGCTATCGCTGGCGGCCGGCGCGGGTAGCCGCTGGACACAGGGTGCCGGCGTGGTCAAGGCGCTGCATCCATTTGCCAAGCTGGGCGGTCGGCATCGCACGTTTATGGATGTGCATCTGGCCAAGACGCGCCGGGTGGCCCGTGCATTTGGGGTTGTGATTCCTCATCTCATTACCACCGGTTATCTCACCCACGAGCCGATTGCTGCGGCGTTAAATCATCTGATCGCAGCCTCACCGCAGGACCGGCAGCGTGATGGGGTTGAGGTGGTGCTATCTCCGGGCAAGTCCGTTGGCTTGCGCATGATTCCCATGGCGCGGGACCTTCGCTTTGCCTACGAGGAAGTGCCGCACCAGGTGTTGGACGAGCAAAAGCAAAAGGTGCGCGAGCGCGGCCATGCGGCCCTGATCAACTGGGCCCAAAGCGCGGGTGAGGGCCGCGACTACACCGACAATCTGCCGATGCAGTGCATGCATCCGGTCGGCCACTGGTATGAGGTGCCGAACCTGCTGCGCAACGGCGTGCTGGCACGATTGCTGGCAGACAAGCCCAATCTGAAATATGTGATGTTGCACAACATCGACACACTGGGCACCGACATCGACCCGGCCCTGCTCGGCCTGCACATCAGCA
>Ga0105048_10008617_pt1 | contig 16301 bp, 12 predicted proteins | sample MAT05_FD_78382 | JGI IMG/M metagenome (GOLD analysis project Ga0105048, IMG submission 78382) | Freshwater microbial communities from Lake Fryxell liftoff mats and glacier meltwater in Antarctica - MAT-05 | ecosystem: Environmental > Aquatic > Freshwater > Ice > Liftoff microbial mat | place...
CGCCGCTCGGCCCAGTAGACGTACTCGTCGCCCTGCGCCGAGACCACGAAGCGCAGCGCATCGGAGAGCTGCTTCGCGCGGCGCGCGAGGCCCTCGGCGGTCGGATCTTTGATGTGCCCCTCGAGCGACATCGTCAGCGCTTCGAGCGCGATCTCCGCCTTCGCGGCCCGCTCGGGCAGCCGATCGAGCTCCGGGGATGGGAGCCGGATGCGGCCGGCGGACGCAGGGATGGTGTCGAACACCGCCTCGGTGCGCGCCACCGCCTCGATCACCTGCTCGGCGAGCAGAGGCGCGATCTCACGCTCCGAGATCCACTGCAGCGCATCGCGCGACAGGCGCGCCAGCTTGTGGCTGGAGACGTCGCCGCCGAAGTGATCGCTGGCGATCTCCTCGAGCGCGTGCGCCTCGTCCACGATCAGCGCGTCCGACGTGGGGATCACCGCGCCGAACGAGCGCCCTTCACCGGCCAGCGCCGCCTCCGCGCGCATCGCGAGATCGGCGAGCAGCAGGTGGTGGTTCACGATCACCAGATCGGACTCGGCCGCCTCGCGGCGCATGCGCACGACGAAGCACTTCTCGTAGGCCGGGCAGCGCGATCCGAGGCAGGTCTCGGCGCGGCCGTCGACCTCGCCGAACGCCCCGCTCTCCTCCGGCACGTCCACGAGCTCGGCGCGATCGCCGCGCTGCGTGCGCTGGGCCCAGCGCTCGATGCGGCCCCACAGCGGATCCTCGCGCACGAAGCCGAGGCGGCCCTGGCGGTTCCGCTTCTCGAGGCGCTCGAGGCACAGATAGTTGCTGCGCCCTTTCATCGGCGCGTAGCGCAGCCCGCGCACGCGGCCTTCGAGGTCGGCGCGCGCCAGCTCCAGCCCGCCCGCCGCGAACGCGAGCGCGAGGCGCGGCAGATCCTTGGCGACGATCTGGTCCTGCAGAGTTTTCGTATGCGTCGAGACAACGACTCGCTTGCCCGACAGGAGTGACGGCACCAGGTAGGCGAGTGTCTTTCCGATCCCGGTCGGCGCCTCGATCGCGGAGACCCCTCCGGACTTCAATCGCGCGGCGACGCGCTCCGCCATCTCGAGCTGGCCTCGGCGCGCTTCCCAGGCAGGATCGATGCGCGCCAACCAGCCCTTGGGGCCGAGCACATCCGCGACGGACGGGTTCTGCACCGGGAGGGACGTATAACCTATCCTGACCCGCAAAGCGCGCTCGTTTTCCCGAGTCAAAAAGGACTCTCGGCCGAGTACGAATCAACGCGATTCGAGCTATGCTCCGCGCGAACGTGGTCGGCCCGCCCCCTCGAGCGCTCAGCGATCCTTATCTGCGCGCGCGCAGCGCTTCCAGCTCGCGCAACCTCACGCGGATCGGCCGCTACGAGGTCATCGAGCGGATCGGCGTCGGCGGCATGGCCGAGGTCTGGAAGGCCAAGTCGATCGATCCCGACGGCAAGATCCGCATCGTCGCGGTGAAGCAGCTCGCCCCCGAGCTCGACCGCGATCCGCAGCTGGTCACGATGTTCCTCGACGAGGCCGCGCTCGCCGCGCAGCTCAGCCACCCCGGGATCGTCGCGATGGAAGAGACCGGCCGCGACGACCAAGGCCGCGCGTACATGGTCCTCGAGTACGTCGACGGCCACGATCTCCGCTGGTGCCTGGCCACCGCGGCGAAGGCGCACTACTGGCTGCCGGTCGAGTTCTCGCTGACCGTGGTGCGCGATCTCGCGCGCGCCCTCGCCTTTGCGCACGACGCGCGCGGCACCGACGGGCAGCCACTCCACCTCGTCCACCGCGACGTCTCGCATTCGAACGTGTTCCTCTCGAAGGCCGGGCGCGTGAAGCTGGCCGACTTCGGCATCGCCCGCGCGCGCGGCCGCGCCAGCGAGACCCGCACCGGGATGGTGAAGGGCAAGCTGGGCTACCTCTCGCCGGAGCAGGTGCGCGCCGAGCCGCTCGACGGCCGCAGCGACGTGTTCTCGGCGTGCGTGGTGCTCTGGGAGCTCCTCACCCAGCGCCGCATGTTCATCGGCGAGACCGACTTCAAGACGATGCTCGCGGTGTGTCGCGATCGCCGCCGGCCGGTGTCCGAGCTGCGGCCCGGGCTGCCGCCGGCCCTCGACGCGCTCGTGTCGAAGGGCGTGGAGATCGACCGCGATCTCCGCTTCGAGAGCGCCGAGGCGCTGGAAGACGCGATCGACGATCTCGCGAAAGAGCTCGATCTGAAGCTCGGCCCGACGATCACCTCGGGCGTGGTCCAGTACCTCACCGACGTCGCGGTGACGCTCGAGCACGAGTCGTCGCATCCGCCCGAGCAGATGCCGGCGACGGTGGAGCTCGACGATCCCTTCACCGGGCCGATCACCGCGTTCCCGGAGAATGACGGGCTCGATCCCAGCGACGTGTTCGCGCAGTCGACGAGCGACATCCAGGACATCGAGGGGCTCGGCATCCAGGAAGGCGCCGAGCGCACCAGCTATCCCGACACCCCGATCGCGCCTTCGCCGGGCACCGCGCGCCGCGGGCTCATCGCGCTCGATCCGATCGGCCCTTTCGATCTCGTGCACGACGGTGTCACCGGTCGTCTCTCCACGTTCGAGGCGCTGATGGGCGCGCTGCTCGACGGCGCGCGCAACGTGGACGACGAGATCTGGATCGACGGCCGCTTCGCGTTGCCGGCGCGCGAGCTGGCCACGCTGCTCGAGCTCGATCCGGCGCGGGCGCTGTGCGAGCCGATGGAGCCCGAGGCCTGGATCCCCGCTTCGGGGCTCGATCCGGTGGCGTCGCTGGCCGACCTCACGCTGCAGAGCTGGACCGGCTACCTGCTCGCCCGCCGCGACCCCGACGTCCGCGGCTTGTTCTTCGCATCGGGCACCATCTCTCGCGCGGCCTCGCTGCGCCCGAGCGATCAGCTCGCGGTCGCGCTCGCCGCGGCCACGGAAGGCGCGCCGCTCGATCGCCTGATCACCGAGGTCGTGCACCGCCGCCGTCCGCTGACCGAGGTCTGCGCGGTGGCGCTCGGGCTCGCGCCGGACATGATGATGGCGCTGCGCACCGGCCTCGAGGTGGAGATCACCGCCGAGATCCTGCGCCTCGGCCCGCAGGCCCTCGCCCGCCGCTCGGTGCCGGTCGGGCCGCGGCCGTCGATCAACCGCTCGCGCTTGCATGGCATCACCGCGGCCGCCGCGCTGGCGTGGCCCGCGGACGTCGCGAAGATCGTGCTCGCTCCCTTCGGCGCGCGCCGAGTCGGCGTCAGCAGCAACGCGCCGGTGATCGCCGAAGCGCTCGGCCTCGGCCGTGGCGCCGCCCCGGTGCTGACGGCGATCCATTCGGGCCTCTCGCTCCAGGAGATCCGCCGGGCCGCGCCCGAGACGCCGGTGTCCGATCGGATCTTCCTCCTGCTCATCGGCAGCGGCGCGATCCGGCTTCGATAAGACCTTTACTTGCGCTGATCACGCATTGGACCGAAGTTCGATCGGTGGTCGATCCGAGCCCGGCAGCGATGTTCACCAACCGCGAGCTCTCCTGGCTGGAGTTCAACGCGCGCGTCGTCGCGATGGGCGAGCGCCCCAGCGTCCCGCTGCTCGAGCGCCTCAAGTTCTGCGCGATCGCGGCCTCGAACCTCGATGAGTTCTACATGGTGCGCGTCGCCAACCTGCGCGCACAGGTGGCCGGGAAGACCAGCTCCGAGCCCAGCCCCGACGGCCGCCGCCCCGCGGACGTCCTCGAGGAGGTGCTCGTGCGCGCCGGCGAGATGAGCCTGGAGATCGCCCGCACGGTGAGCGAGCAGGTGCTCCCCGAGCTCTCCGAGAAGGGGATCCGGGTCCTCGACACCAAGGAGCTGAGCCCCGAGCTCGCCGCGCAGGTGACCGCCTACTACCGGCGCGAGGTGCACCCGGTGCTGACGCCGATCGCCGTCGATCCTTCGCACCCGTTCCCGCAGCTCAGGAACAAGTCGCTCAACATCGCGCTGCGCATCGAGGCCAAGACGCGCATGAAGCAGATCGAGCAGCCCGCCGGGATGCTGCTCGCCGTGGTGCAGGTGCCGTCGGTGCTGCCGCGCTTCGTGCCCTTCCCTTTCGAGGGCGCGCTCAAGGCGTATCTCCCGCTCGAGCGCATCGTCGCGATGCACGCCCAGGAGCTGTTTCCCGGGCACCGCATCATCGAGGCCTGCCCGTTCCGCGTGACCCGATCGAGCGATCTCGAGTTCGTGGAAGAGGACGCCGAGAACCTCCTCACCACCATCCAGGACGAGCTGCGCCGCCGCGATCGCCAGGCCGCCGTGCGCCTCGAGCTGGTCGAGGGATGCTCCGAAGATCTCGCCAGCAGCCTGTCGGAGATGCTGGAGCTCGATATCGCGCACGCGCAGCGGCAGGTGGGGCTCATCGCGCTCGGCGATCTGATGGCGATCTACCTCGCCACCGACGTGGGCGAGCTAAAGGACGAGGCCTGGACCCCCCAGCCATCGCCGTCGCTGCGCTTCCAGCGGAGCATCTTCACCAAGCTCGACGAGAGCGACGTGCTGCTGCACCACCCGTACGAGTCGTTCGGCCACGTGCTGGAGTTCCTCGAGACCGCGGCCAGCGACCCCGACGTCGTCGCGATCAAGATGACGCTCTACCGCACCAGCGGCGACTCACCGATCGTCCGCGCGCTGGCCCGCGCCGCCGAGCGCGGCAAGCAGGTCACCGCGGTGGTCGAGCTCAAGGCGCGCTTCGACGAGGCCGCCAACATCCAGTGGGCGCGCGCGCTCGACGAGGGCGGCGTGCACGTCGTCTACGGCCTGATCGGCCTCAAGGTGCACGGCAAGATGGCGCTGGTGATCCGCCGCCAGGGCGACCAGCTGAAGCGCTACCTCCACATCGCGACCGGCAACTACAACCCCAACACCGCCCGCCTCTACACCGATATCGGCCTCCTCACCGCGCGCGACGACGTCACCGGCGACGCGATGTTCCTCTTCAACGTGCTCACCGGATACGGCGAGCTGCCGCCGCTCCAGCGGCTGATCGTGTCGCCGTTTCGGCTGCGCCAGCACGTGGTGGAGATGATCGCGCGCGAGATGGAGCACGCGCGCGCCGGCCGCGGCGGACGGATCATCGCCAAGATGAACGCCCTGGTGGATCCGGGGATCGTGCGCGCCCTCTATCGCGCCAGCCAGGCGGGCGTGGAGATCGATCTCTTGGTGCGCGGCGCCTGCGTGCTGCGCCCTGGCGTCCCGGGCCTCAGCGACACCATCCGCGTGCGGGCGATCGTCGATCGCTTCCTCGAGCACGCCCGCGTCTTCGTGTGGGGCAACGGCGGGCACGAAGAGGTGTACCTCTCGAGCGCCGACTGGATGCCGCGCAACCTGAACCGCCGCATCGAGGTGTCGTTTCCGATCCTCGACCCTTCGCTGAAGAAGCGCATCAAGGACGAGATCCTGGCGATCGAGATGAGCGACACCGCGTCGAGCTGGACCATCGGGCCCGACGGCAGCTACCAGCCGGTGCCCATCCCCGACGGCCAGCCCGCGATCCGCGCCCAGCACACGTTCATGAGCATGGCGCGCGAGCGATCCGCGCCCCCGCGCGCCGCCGTCCGCCGCGAGCTGGCGGCGCGATCAGCGACCCCGTCGCAGTCCTCCGGCCCCGTGCTGCCCGCCGTCCGCGCGGTCGAGGCCCAGGCCCGGCGCCGCGGGGAGCCGGGTCCCCGCCGCTGACTGAGGAGCCCAAGCTGCAGGGCCTGGCGTGTGCCCCCCACACCGAGGCGTGATCCTCCAATGTGATCACGCCAAGGCCTGCGGGTCCTTCCCTTGCACGGGTCTGGGTCACCGTGGTGATGCAGCGGAACGGGCGGAACGGACGAAACGCCGACGAGCTCCGCCTCGCACGCGAGGGGCCCCCGGCCCCCGGTACGGGACGCAGGTTACGCCCGCCACGTCCCCGATATACGAGCTCGCGCGCAGCGAGCACCATCCCGGTCGAGGCGCTGGTGAAGAAGAGGAAGCCCGTCGAGCCGCTGCCCCCGGTGGTCCAGGACATCGCGAAGGCCGAGGTGCGTGCGCTCGAGGCGACCGCTGATCAGCCGCGACCGAGCTCGCTGACGCTGCGCCGCGACGAGTCGGTGATCGCCGCCGCCGCCAAGCTGCGCGGCAGCCCGGTGCGCCGCTTCTTCGTCGAGACGGCCGGCATGACCGCCGCGCGCGTCGCGGTGCTGCGGACCGCGTGGAAGCGCGGCCAGCTGTACGACGAGCTCGCCACGCGCTTCTCGACCCTCTCCCCGACGATGCGCATCTCGCTCGTCGCCGCCCCCTTCATGCTCGCGATCCTGGTGTCGCTGATCGCGCTCCTCTGGTCGTCGGACCCGGAGCCGACGTCGCCGCGTTCGAGCTATGCGGCGCAGGCGCGGGCGATCGTGCCGGCGGCCGATCCGAAGCCCGCGCAGGCCGCTCCGGTCGCGCCCCCTGCCCCGCCCCCGGCCGAGGCGCCGTCGGCCCTCGATCGCATCAAGTCCGAGGCCCCGTCGGGCCCGTCGTCGTCCGGCGTGGCGCTGCAGGTGGCGGAGATCGCGCGGACCGTGCCCGCGAAGACCACGCTCTACGCGGCCCCGAAGAAGGGGGCGCCGAAGACCGCGACCATCAACGCGGGCGGCGAGATCCTGATGTACCCCGGCCTGCCCGCGCCGATGGGCTGGGTCGTGGCGCGCAAGCCCAAGGGCGAGATCGGGTTCCTGAAGGAGGCCTCGCTCCTGTCGAAGGCCGAAGCCCCCGCGGGCGGCTCGAAGATAGCGCGCCGCGCCGTGGACGACGATCGCCCCAAGCTGGTGCGCCGCGCGCCGGTCGAGGAGCCCCGCCGCCGAGCGATGGCCGCTCCCCGCCCGCGCAACAGCGGAAAGCCGCTCACGGCGGATGATCTCCTGCTCCGCTGACACCGTCGTTCAGCGCGACTTCGGCCGATTAACCGGCTAGCTTCCGCGCCCATGGTGTTCCGGAAGCCATCGCGCGCCAAGAAGAAGCGCGGCGACGCAGCCCCGTCCCGCGGTGGCCGAGCCTCCCGCGCGCGCGCCGAGACCAAGGTCGAGCCGTTCCTCATCCGCGAGGTCCGCCCGAAGGATCTCGACGGCCTCCTCGCCCTCGCCGGCCACCTCGACTCGGTCAACCTGCCCGCGAACAAGGAGAACCTGCGCATCAAGATCGGTCGCTCGCGCGACAGCTTCGCCGGCAAGATCGAGAGCCCGTTTCGACGCGAGTACCTCTTCGTGATGGAGGGCCTCGAGTCGAAGAAGCTGATCGGCACCTCGATGTTGTTCGCGCAGCACGGCCACGCCGATGCGCCGCACATCTACTTCGACGTGATGCGCGACGAGCGCTACTCGATCACGCTCGACCGGCACTTCTCGCACCTCTGTTTGCGGCTCGGGTTCAACTACAAAGGGCCCACCGAGATCGGCGGCCTGGTCCTCGATCCGCACTTCCGCTCCTTCGGCCTCGGGAAGCAGCTCTCGTACGTGCGCTTCCTGTTCATCGCGATGTTCCGGAGCCGCTTCCGCCCGAACGTGATCGCCGAGCTGATGCCGCCGCTCATGCCCGATGGGCGCAGCGAGCTCTGGGAGTTCCTGGGGCGCCACTTCGTGGGGCTCTCGTACCAGGAGGCCGACAAGCTCTCGCAGTCGAACAAGGAGTTCATCACCGCCTTGTTCCCGCAGACGCCGATCTACGCGACGTTGCTGCCGCCCGACGTGCTGGCCCGCATCGGCGAGGTCGGCGAGGAGACCAAGGGCGTGCGCAAGATGCTCGAGTCGGTCGGCTTCGAGTACAGCGAGCGCATCGATCCGTTCGACGGCGGGCCGCACTTCGAGGCCAGCACCGACGACATCACGCTGATCAAGCAGTCGCGGCTGTGCTTCGTCTGCGCCGACGCGCTCCCGGCGGACCTGGTCGATCGCACCGACGACGAGACGCCGACCGTGCGTGTGCTGGTCGGCGCAGCGCACCCCGAGGGCGCGTGCGACTTCCGCTCGATCTCCTGCCGGGCCCGCTGGCAAGGCGGCTCGGTCGAGCTCCCGGTGGCGGTGCGCGAGGCGCTCCGGCTGAAGACCGGTGACACCGTCTGGACCATGCCGTACTAGTCCCGCCATGCACCCCAACGCCGAGCTGATCGAGCGCTTCTACAGCAGCTTCGCCGCCAAGGACGCCGGCGGGATGCGCGCCTGCTACCACAAAGACGTGGTGTTCTCGGATCCCGTCTTCCCGCACCTCGAGGGCGATCGCGCGCGCGCGATGTGGAGCATGCTCGTCGCGCGCGGCAAGGATCTGAAGGTCGTGGCGAGCAACGTGTCGGCGGACGACAAGACCGGCCGCGCGCACTGGGACGCCGACTACACGTTCTCGAAGACCAAGCGGCCGGTGCACAACAGCATCGACGCGACGTTCGAGTTCCGGGACGGCCTGATCATCAAGCACACCGATCGCTTCGACCTGTGGAAGTGGACCCGGATGGCGCTCGGCGCGCCCGGCGTGCTCCTCGGCTGGACGCCGATCATCCAGAACAAGGTGCGCGATCAGGCGGACAAGGGGCTCGAAGCGTGGCTGCGCGGATCTTAGTGCTCTTCCTCGCGTTCCTGGCGCTCCCCAGCTGGGGACAGACGCCGCCGGACGCGATCCGCCTCAAGTCCGGGGCGCTCTATCGCGGGACGATCAGCGAGCTCGTGCCCGACGGCCAGGTGGTGATGGTGATCGTCACCGGAGAGACGAAGACGTTCGCGATGAGCGACGTCGAGTACGCCGGGCCCGCCGCGAGCTTGCCGGGAAGCGCGCCCGCGGCCGCCCCTCTGCCGGAAGCGCCGATCGATGCGCGGGTCGAGGTGCACTTTCACGCCGACGTCCCGGAGATCACGCTCCACCGCCGCACCGGCAGCTCGCAGATGGTCGGCATGGGGATGGGCTTCGGCTCGCGCGGCGGAGCGATGTTCTCGCCGTTCGCGGCGCGCGCCGAGAGCTACGAGACGCTGTGCAAGTCACCTTGCACGCTCAAGCTCGACCCGGGGACCTACTATTTCGCGCTCTCGTCCGAGGACGGCGATCCGGTGAGCGATCGGCGCGCGGTGGCGATCACGCGCGGGGGCGGCCTGGTCGGCCAGTACGAGGACAACTCGAGCCTCCGCACCGGCGGCTGGGTGCTGATCGGCGCGTCGCTCGTCGCCGCGCTGGGCGTGTCGATCGTCTCGATCCCGTACGCCGACATATCCTGCGTCCAGGCGCCCTGCCCCGGATCGAACCGCAGCCTCACGCCCCTCCTGGTGGGCGGCATCGCGGCCGGGCTCGGAACGCTGGCCGGCCTCATCCTCGTCTTCCAGACCGACGAAGCCACCGTCGCGCTCGAGTAGCGCGAGCGCGAGCACACGCTGTCCTTCCGCGCTCGCCGGACGGAAGGTGTCCGACAGCATGCTCGTTCGGATCTTCATTCTGGCCTTCATCGCGCTGCTCGCGCTCCCGAGCTGGGCCCAGCCTGCCCCGCCCGACGCGATCCGATTGAAGTCGGGCGCGCTGTATCGCGGCACGATCAGCGAGCTTGTCCCCGACGGGCAGGTGGTCATGATGACGGTCACCGGCGAGACCAAGACGTTCGCGATGACCGAGGTCGAGTACGCCGGCCCCGCCGCGAGCTTGCCGGGCGCGACCCCACCGGCGGGCGCGCCCCTCGCCGCCGCTTTGCCACCCGACACCAAGCTCCAACTCCGCTTCCACTCCGACAGCCCCGAGATCACGCTCCACCGCCGCACGTCGAGCGCGCAGACCGTCGGCATCGGGATGGGCTGGGGCACGCGCGGCGGCTTTGGGTTCTCGCCTTTTGCGGCGCGCGCCGAGACCTACGAGCCGCTGTGCAAGGCGCCTTGCGACGTGAAGCTCGAGCCCGGCACCTACTACCTCGGCCTCTCGTCCGACGATGGCGACCCGATCGGCGAGCGCCGCCCGCTGGTTCTGACGAAGCCCGGCTCGCTGGTCGGCGTCTACGAGGACAACAGCAATTTGCGCACAGCGGGCTGGCTCACCATCCTCGGCTCCTTCATCGGTGCAGGCGTGGCGACCGGCGTCGTCGCGGCCAACATCGAGCCCTGCAACAACTGCTCGGTGAGCTCGGGCGCCGCCGTCCCGCTGGTGGTGGCCTCGGGCGTCGCCCTCGCGGGGAGCATCGTGGGCTTGATCCTCATTTTCCAGCAGGACGAGGCGACGGTGGCGGTCGAGTGACGCGGGTTCAGTGTCCGTGGCCGAGAAAGTCTTTGATCGAGCCGTAGATGGCGTCCTTGTCTTTGATCTCGGACGTGATCACCTTGGCGTTCTGTGAAGCCGGGAACGACTCCTTCAGATCCTTGATGAACTGACCCGAGCCGTAGGGGCTCTCGACCTGGCCGTAGCAGAACATGTTCACCGCCGGCAGCATCTTGTCGCGGAGCAACGAGATGCACTGCGACGAGTCGTCCGCCGACCAGTTGTCGCCGTCGGAGAAGTGGAACGGATAGATGTTCCACTCCGACGGTGAATAGCTGTCCTCGATCATCTTCCAGCAGAGCTTGTACGCGCTGGAGATCATCGTGCCGCCCGACTCGCGGGTGTGGAAGAAGGTCTCGCGGTCGACCTCCTTGGCCATCGCGTCGTGGATGATGTAGCGCGACTCGATGCCCTTGTATTGCGAGCGCAGCCAGGTATCGAGCCAGAAGGACTCGATGCGCACGATCTCCTTCTGCTCGTCACCCATCGAGCCCGACACGTCCATCATGTAGATGATCACCGCGTTGGCCTGCGGCTCGATGATCTTCTTCCACGCGCGGTAGCGGCGATCGCTCTTCAGCGGGACCACCAGCGGCGAGTCACCGTGATAGGTGCCCTGGGCGATCTGGCGCTTGAGCGCCTGCTTGAACGTGCGCTTGAAGTGACGCAGCGACTCCGGGCCCTGGGTGTTGATGCCGGTGTAGCGGTACTTGATCTCCTCGATGCGCTCTTTGCCCTTGGGCTCGATGCGCGGGAGCTTCAGCTCCTCGCCCAGCATGTCGGCCAGCTCGGCCATCGTGATGTCGACCTCGATCGAGTGGTCGCCCGGCTGCTCGCCGGCCTTGTGGCCCTCGCCTGGCTCGACCTGGCCGGGCTGCAGCGTCTGGCCGACGTCGCCCTCGCCCTGGCCGACGCCGCCTTGATCGCGATGCCCGAAGCGGAAGCGGGGGAGCTCGATCGAGGGAACGGGGATGGAGATGACCTCCTTGCCCTGTTTCCCGATCATCTCGCCCTTCTGGATGTACTTCTTGAGGTTCTGCTTGATGCGCCCGCGGACGATGTCCTTGAAGCGCCCATGATCAGCGTCGATCTTCAGGCTCATAGGCCCGAGGAGCGTATCACCGGTGGAGCGAGCGCGCGAACGTGAGCAGCGAATCCCGGGCCCGGTTGGTGGCCAGCGGGTACTTGAACGCGGTGCCGCGTCCGATCGACAGCGCGATGCGCTGCGCGGCCTCATCGAACGCCAGGATCCCCGCCTTGATGTCGTTGGCGGTCGTGGTGCGGGCCGAGAGCGCCTTCATCAGGCGATCGATCTCGGTGCGCGCGGCGCGGTGATCGACCTGCCCTTCGCCGAGTGATCGGGCCAGGAGCCGATCGAGGCCGACCTTCTGGAGCGCCTGTCCCGCGTCGGGACCCTTGGTATATCCGGCGGCCTTCATCGCCTCGGACAGCGCGTCCACGACGGCCTGACCGGCGAAGACGAGCGCCTCGTCGAGGGACGCCGCGCTGCGGGCCTGCTCGATGTGCGGGTTCATACCTTCCCCTTGAACTGCGCGATGAGCTCGTGGAGCGGTGAGATGAGATCGACCACCGGCTTGAACGACTTGCGCTGCGCGACGCCGAAATCGCTCTTCACGTCCTTCACGCGCAGCGCCGCAGTGCGGCCTCTGCGGTGCGGCGCCTCGGTCTTCTGATCAACCAGCAGCGAGACCACGTTGGGCGTGGTCTGCTGATCGAGGCTGGGCGCGTGGTGCGCGAGGCCGCCTGCGACCGTCTGCGTCGACTCGACGACGGGCTTGGGGGTGGGGACGACCTGGGTCGCCGGGATCTGCTCCGCAGGGAGGAGCGGCTCCGTTTTCGGCGCGCGAAAGGTGACGTCAGTGCTCTTCATGGGATCCGGAAGGCAGGACGATAGACGACAATGGCCTTCATTACAAAGCCAATCTCATCGACAGGATAGAGTCGTCGTCTCCCCGGCCCGGAGCTTGGCCACCAGATCGACCACCACCTGGGTCCCGCAGACCACGGTGAGGCTCTTGTTCCCCGCCGGCGCGGCGACGTCGACGGCCGGGGTTCGACCGGCGCAGGACCCGTCGATGATGACTGCGCAGCCCTTTCCGCAGGGCTTCAGCGTCAGCATGGCCTCTCCGCTCGCGGACCAGCCGGTCTTGCAGGCCTTGGCCATCTCGACCGGGCCGTCGTCGCCCTTCCCGGTGGGGATCCACATCCCGCGTGGCCCGGTGACCCCGCCGATGAAGCCCGAGGGTGAACCGCGAGGGACCCCGGCGTCGCGGCGCTTCTTGGGATCGCCGGTCGCGACCGCCGCGTGCCCGGAGTCGGGGGCTCCGCTGGTCGGGATCAAGTCGGGATCGGCGGCGTCGGGGCTCGCGGCGGCGCCCTCCGCTCCGGCGTCGATCGCGTCGGTGGTCGACGCGATCGCGACCGCCGCGGCGTCGGGGAGCTTCACCGCCTCGACCAGCACGGCGGTGGCCGCGTCGGGGCTGTCGATCTGGGAGGTGGTCGGCTGCTGCCCGCGCCACCACGCAAACGCGCCGCCGGCAGCGACCAGGAACACCAGACCCGCGGCCGCAGCGATCGCGCCCGTCGAGATGCCCTTCTTGGGCGCGCGCAGATCACCGGCGGTGGTGGCCCCCAGCGTGTTCACGCCCGCGTTCGGCTTCGGGGCGGCTTTCGGACCGGTGAGCGAAGAGGCGGAGCGCAGCGCGCCCGAGGGCAGCGTGGGATCGACCGGGACGTGCGGCGGGATCTCGCCGGTCTCGAGCCCGATCACGATGCGGCGCAGCTGGCGCTCGAGCTCGTCCGCGGACGCGATGCGCTGATCGCGATCCTTCACCAGGCAGGAATCGATCAGCTGATCGAGCTCCTTCGGCGCCGACGGCATGTGGTCATGCAGGTGCGGCGGCGGCAGCGTCATGTGCGCCGAGAGATATTGGATCGACGTGTTCGCCACGAACGGCGGCTGCCCCACCAGGCACTCGAAAAGGATGAGCCCCAGCGAGTAGAGGTCGGCGCGGTGATCGGCCTCGCCCGTCGCGGTCCCTTGCTCGGGTGACATGTAGCGCGGCGTTCCAAAGACCTGCCCGGTCGAGGTGATGCGCGTCGACTCCTCGTCGAGCATCCGCGCGATGCCGAAGTCGAGCACCTTGGCGTGCGTCTTCCCGGCCACCTCGACCAAGAAGATATTGGCGGGCTTGAGATCGCGGTGGACCATCCCGAGCGCGTGCGCCTCGGCCAGCGAGCTGGCGACCTGTCGGCACGTCTCGACCGCCTGCAGCGGCGGCATCGGCCCGTGCTGCTTGAGCTGGTCCGAGAGCACCGTGCCCACCAGCAGCTCGCAGACCATCACCGCCAGGCCGTCGTCGGTCTCGCCGTAGTCGATCAGCTGGATGGTGTTCGGGTGCCGCAGCTTGCCGATGATCGAGGCCTCGCGGCGGAAGCGCTCCCGGACGTGCTCGTTCGAGAGCAGGTCCGAGCGCAGCACCTTGAGCGCGATCTCGCGGCCGACCGCCAGCTGGCGGCCCACGTAGACGGCGCCCATGCCGCCCGATCCGATCTTGCGGAGGACCTCGTAGCGCTCGAGCAAGATCCGCCCGATCAGCGGATCCATCGACGTGTTGCCGCCGGTTCGCTTGCCGCCACTGGATGGCGGCGGTGTGCCCGCGTCGCTGCTCACGATTCGCGCGAAGAATGCGCAGCGCCAGGCACCGCTGTCAACTTCGAGCGTCGGATGACCGCTAAGGAACCCATGAATCCAGGAACCAGATCGGATCCGATTCCTGGGTTCCCGGGTTGCTCAGCGATCTCTTTTCTTCGGATCAGGACTTGGCGTCGCCGCGGGCGAAGATGCTCGCCACGTAGTTCAGGACGTCGGTGGCGGACTCGTCGTTGTAACCGAAGTTGCGGATCATGCGATCCTTCACCACGTCGATCTTCTTCTGGGTCTCGCGGTCCACGACGCTCGAGATCAGCGTCGAGAGCTTGATGCTGTCTTTCTGGTCCTCGAACAGCTTCTGCTCGAGCGCCTTCTGCAGCCGCTCGTTGGTCTTGTAATCGAAGGTCTTGCCGTCGATCGCCAGCGCGCCGATGTAGTTCATGATCTCGCGGCGGAAGTCGTCCTTCATGCCCTCGGAGATCTCGATCTTCTCCTCGATCGAGCGCATCAGGCGCTCATCGGGCTCCTCGTCCTGGCCGGTGTACTTGTTCCGCACGCGCTCGCGCTGCGTATAGGCCTTCACGTTGTCGATATAGTTGCTGCACAGCTTCGAAAGCGCGTCCTCGTCCGCCGAGATCGCCCGCTGGACCTCGTTCTTCACGATGTCCTCGTACTCCTGCTTCACCGACGTCATCATGTCGCGGTACTTCTTGCGCTCCTCGTCGCTCCTGATCAGCGAGTGGTTCCTCAGACCGGCCTCGAGCTCGTTCATCACGAGGAACGGGTTGAGGTGCCCCTCGGACTTCTCGCTCACCAGCGCGTTGCTGATCTTGTCCTGCACGTAGCGCGGCGAGATGCCGTCCATACCCTCGCGGTTGGCTTCCTTCCGGAGCTCCTTGACGTTGTCCTCGGTGTACCCGTGCAGCGACTTGCCGTTGTACAGCTTCAGCTTCTGCATCATCGACAGGTTGTGCTTCTTGGGCTCCTCGAGCCGCGTCATGATCGCCCACATCGCCGCGACCTCCAGGGTGTGCGGCGCGATGTGCTTCTTGATCTTGCGAGCGCTGTAGTCCTTCTCGTAGATGCGCACCTCTTCCTCGAGGCGCGTGATGTACGGGATGTCGATCTTCACCGTGCGGTCGCGCAAGGCCTCCATGAACTCGTTGTTCAGGAGCTTCTTGTACTCGGCCTCGTTGGTGTGGCCGATGATGACCTCGTCGATCTCCGTCTGCGCGAACTTCTTCGGCTTGATCTTGTGCTCCTGCGACGCGGAGAGGAGATCGTAGAGGAACGCGACGTCGAGCTTCAGGACCTCGATGAACTCGATGACGCCACGGTTCGCGACGTTGAACTCACCATCGAAGTTGAACGCGCGCGGGTCGGAGTCCGATCCGAACTCGGCGATCTTGCGATAGTTGATGTCGCCGGTGAGCTCGGTCGAGTCCTGGTTTTTCTCGTCCTTAGGCTGGAACGTGCCGATCCCGATGCGGTCCTTCTCGCTGAGGATCAAGCGCTTCACCGTGATGTGCTTGATCACCTTCGCCCAGTCGCCGTCGTAGTACTTCATCAGCTCACGGAAGATGAAGCGGCAGGCCGGGTTGATGTCGCCGCGGATCTGCACCGGGTACGTCAGCAGCTTGTGCAGGTTGAGCTGATCGAACACGCGCCCGCGCCACTCCTCGGGGATGAGACGCAGCGGCTCCTCGTTCATCGGGCAGGGGAACGTGTTCACACCGCCGGCGACGTGCTTGAGCGCGTCGGGCAAGCGCCACTCCCACGTGTACATGGCGCCCGCTTCGGTGCGCGAATACTGCTCGATGCCGCGCTTGATGAGACGCACGATCGTCGACTTCGACGAGCCGACCGGCCCGTGCAGCAGCAGAACGCGCTTCTCGGTGCCGTAGCCGTAGGCGGCCGACTTGAACACGTTCACCAGGCGCATGAGCGGGATGTCGAGGCCGAAGACCGCGTCGTTTCCGCCGTTCTGCTCGTCGCGGAAGAACGGATAGCGGATGAGGCGCTTGCGGCTGTCGATGTACTCCTCGCGTCCGTACGCGAGCAGCATGTCGTAGGCGCGCTGGTACGCCGAGCGCACCGTCGCGGGCTTCTTCTTCACGATCTCGAGGTAGTCGTCGAAGGTCCCTTCCCAGTGGAGGTTGCGGTACTCCTCCATGTCCTGGAGCTTCGCGATCGAGTCTACGTTCACCAAGGATTCAGCCATGCTGACCGAACGCTACCTCCATCCAGCGCCACAGACTAGACCCCCGCCCCGAGACCGCGACGACGCGGCTAGTAGCTCTGCACAGTGAAGTTGAAGGGTTGAGGCCGCCGATCCATCTCGCCTGGCTGCGTTGCGCCGCCTCGACAGACGCAGAGTATGCCGTCGGAC
>Ga0105048_10008618_pt1 | contig 16300 bp, 12 predicted proteins | sample MAT05_FD_78382 | JGI IMG/M metagenome (GOLD analysis project Ga0105048, IMG submission 78382) | Freshwater microbial communities from Lake Fryxell liftoff mats and glacier meltwater in Antarctica - MAT-05 | ecosystem: Environmental > Aquatic > Freshwater > Ice > Liftoff microbial mat | place...
CGATCACGCAATCCACCGGGCCGTGGACGAGCTCAACCAAAAGCGCACAACGCTTCCGTTGGCCAAGTTGCGAATCCCTGCTTAGCGCCGGGGGCGACGGCGCTGATTGACGTGACGGTGAGCGGGGCGCGTGCGGGCGACCTGGCAACGGCGTCGCTGGTGTCGCCGACGCGGTTCATCGAGCTCGATTCTGCCGTGTGGTCGAACAACACAGTGCGGGTAGTGGCGCGGAACATCTCGGGCGCGACGTTCGATCTAGCTGCGGCGACGCTGTCGGTGGGGGTGGTGAAGCGGCGGGTGCCGTGAGGGAAGTCAGAGCACGCGATTGGTGATGATCAGCGGCGTGTCGGCCGGCACAATTCCCTGCTCGCGAGCCAGCTGCCGCGAGACGAACAGGATCACCTTGCGGCCGTCGTCATCGACCGCGCCCCAAACACGGGCGACCTCGTCGAAGTGCTCTGGTCCTGGCTGACGGCCAGGCACCCGCGGTGTTCGAATGGCCTTTCCCTTGACAGTCATCAATGCGTTTCCTCTGCCGCGATCCACACCTCAGCATGGCAGGGGCCGGGACTGCCACCAAGGATGTGCTGCTCGCACGAGGTAGGCATCGTGGGCTTCGACGGACAGATCGAGCTGGAGGCGCTGCGGCTGTTCGGCCTGCCGGAGGCGGCGCCGGCGGTGCTCTATGCCTGCCGCTCGGTGTCGATCGGGACGCGCAGCCTGGCGCTGGAGACGACCTGAAACTGGCCGAGCCTGACGGCAGGCTCGACCACCGACTCCGACGTTACTACGGCTGGCCCACAGGGCCCACAGCAAAAGCCCGCATGGTCGCGCCCAGTGCCTCTGGATCAAACTGGGCACCAATCAACGGCATGGCGCGCGCGCAGTACTGGTTCGCTAGGCGCAGGCGCAGATCGACGAGTGGTTTCCCATCGTTGCCCTTGGCGTTGACGGGCCCGGCAAGCAGCTCGTGAAACGCCATGCGCAGGCGGCTGCCCGCACCAACCGCGATCGGGCGGTTAAACTCCTCCTTGAGCGCCAAAGTCCCGAAGGTGCCCATGCCGAAGCTGGTGGTCACGCCGGCGCGCGCGCCGGCCGAGCCGGATTCGCCCGTGATGCCCTTCAGCAGATCGGCCAGGCGTTGCCCCGCCCGCTCCATGTCGGCCACCTGTGCCGCCCGGGTCCCCGGATTGTCACGTCCGGCCGGCGTGGCGGTGGGCAGGGCCGGAATCACGGGCGCCCGGGGCTGGCCCGGCAGCGCGCTCTGGAGGTCGACCGCCGCGCGGATCGTGGTCTCGGCGTTGTTGCTGAAACTGTATTCGATGCCACCCGCGAAGACCACGCGCGTCACCATGAGTACCTCGATTCCGGCGCGCGCGAGCCGCTGACGGTCGCCATTGCAAGCGGCCGGCAGCAGGTCGGGCCGCAGCTGGCCGAGTGCTGCGAGCAGTTCCTCGGCCCGCGCGATATCCGCAAAATCATCGCCGTGCCGCTGATAGAGCCGCGCCGCACGCCAAGCATCGAGCGTCATCTCCTGCACGTTCAGCAACGAGATGTTCACCGCCGTCTGGCTTGATGCACCGAGCCCGAGGCGCGCGCCAAAATTGCCGATCAGCCCGGCCGCGCCGAGCTGCCCCGCAGTGATCCGGCCCACGCTCAGCGCCGGAATGGCCGAGCGTTGCAGCCGAAGTGCGCAGCCGGCGGAATCGGCATGGCCGAAGTGCTCCGCGGCGCAGGATGCGATGGTCTCGATCGCCTCGGGCAGCGCCCGCCCGCCGGCATTCGAATCCCGATTTTGCTGCCGGGCGGGCAGCGGTTGGATGTGGATCCGGTCCCGCTCCTGGCTCACCAATTCCCGCACCACGTCGTCGCGTCGGAAGGAGCCGATGCGCTGGAGGCTGAAGCGGGGCTGCGAAGCACTGCCATCGGGCGGTGGCGCGTGGAGATAGACATTCCCAACGCGCACATCCTCGGTCATCGGGTAGAAGCCGAAGAAGTTCAGCCGGCGCGTGCTGTCGGCCCATTGGCGCTCCACATCCAGTTCCGGCGGTGACTGGCACGCGGCGAGGCCCAATAGTGCGGCGAGCGCGGTCGCCGCGGAGCTCCTGGCGGAGCACGCAGGCGCCGGCCGCTGCGAAATGCGGCCGTTGGCGCCGTGGCCTGGGGCGGCTGACTTCGGCATAAAACGAGATCCTCTCCTGACTATGGGCTCCCCCGGTTGCCGGGAATCCATGCAGGTTAGCCACGCTGCTCAGGCAGGGCTGTGAACCGGGTCACACTGCTGCTACACTTTTTCAGTTTGCCTGTGTGGTCTAGCGGGCGAGGGAAGGGCTGGCTGGCTCATGACATCCGCCGTACCAACCGCGCTGCTGGCTATGCCGGCCTTCGCGGGGTTGAAGCCAGCCTCGCTCGACGCGCTCGCCCGCGGGTCACGGGAAATCAGGCTGGCGGCCGGCCATGACGTCATGCGCAAGGGTGACCCGGCCGACTGCATCATGTTGCTCCTCGCCGGGCGGCTGCGGGTCTCGGCCGTCTCCATCGACGGCCGGGCCGTGACATTCCGACTGGTCGAGCCGGTGGAGATGGTCGGCGAGATCGGCGTGCTGGATGGCAGGCCGCGCACCGCCGATGTCACCACGGTCATCGCATCGCGCCTTCTCATATTGACCCGCGAAGCATGCCTGGGCGCGATCACCACGCATCCCGATGTCGCTCAAGCCATGGTGCACCTTCTCTGCATGCGGCTTCGCGATACGACGGACGGCTTCGAGCGGGTGGCGACGCAACGCCTGCCGGCGCGTATCGCGCAACTGCTGCTGCGCCTCGCCACCGCCTATGGCCGCCCCACGCCCGATGGCGGCGTTCTGCTGCCCATGCGCCTCTCGCAGACGGAAATCGGCACGCTGGTGGCCGCGACGCGCGAGGCCGTGAACAAGCAGTTGCGGTTGTGGCGCGATGAGGGGCTGCTGACCGTCACCGCAGGCCAAGTCGTACTCCTGCAGCCGGAACGGTTGGCGGCCATCCGCGAGTAGCGCCGCGGCGGATTGGAACTGGGGAGCTTCGCACCGCTGTGAAGCGCTTCACAGACGCAGGGCGCCGCCCCCGACAGATTGAAACCCTTCGCGGATCGAAAGGGTGAACGGATGGATAACCTCAACACGAACATTCCCATGGGCGCATCGCCGGCGGTCGACGCGACCGTTGAATATGCGCTGGGCGGCGTCGCTTCGGATTTTCGAAGCACGTCCGGGGCGGATATCCTTGCGCGGTGGGACGAGCATCAGCGGTGGTTCGATGCGCGGCTCCGCCATGGGGTCGATCCCTACTGCAAACGCACCCAGACCGGCATCGCGCCGTCCTGCGCGGCGACGCTGCGCGATGGCGGCCATGTCCTGAGCGGCGTGAACTTCGCCTCGCAGGATTATCTCAATCTCGCGGCCCACCCCGTTATCCACGACGCGGCGCACGGCGCGATTGCGCGCTACGGCGTCCACAGCGCCGGCTCCGCCGTCCTGATGGGCGATACGGTGCTCGCCGAGCGGCTTGAACGGCGCATCGCTGAATTCCTTGGCTATGCCGATTGCACCCTGTTCCCGACCGGCTGGGCCGCGGGCTATGGCATCGTGCACACGCTGGCCGGGCGCGGCGACCATGTCCTGTTGGATGTGCTGGCCCATGCCTGCCTGCAGGAAGGAGCGCGCAACAGCAAGGCGCAGGTGCACAGCTTCCCGCATTTGTCCAACGCGGCGGTGCTGCGCCGCCTGGAGCGGATCCGGGCCGAAGCCCCGCAAGCCGGAATCCTGGTGGTCACAGAAGGGCTGTGCTCGATGGACAGCGATGTGCCCGACCTAGCCGGCCTCAGCACGCTCTGCAAAGCACATCGGGCGACGCTCCTCGTCGATGTGGCGCATGATCTCGGCGCACTGGGGCCGGCCGGGCGGGGGCACCTTGGTACGTATAACCTGCTTGGATTGGCGGATGTGGTGATGGGCAGCTTCTCCAAGACCTTCGCGAGCAATGGCGGCTTCGTCGCAACCCAGGCGCGGAGCCTGAAGCTTGGTCTTCGGTCTGGCTGCGGGCCACTGACCTTCAGCAATGCGCTCTCTCCGGTGCAGGCGGCGATCGTGCTGGCGGCTTTCGATGTGGTCGATTCGGAAGAGGGCCAAGCCCGCCGCGACCGCCTGATGCAGAACGTGCTTAGGCTTCGCGCCGGCCTGACCGCGGCGGGGTTTTCCGTACTCGGGCAGCCGAGCGCCATCGTGCCCGTGCTACTGGGCGAGGCGGCGCTGTCGCGGTTGATGACGCGCCATGCTCTGGCGGGCGGAGCCCTCGTGAATCTGGTCGAGCATCCCGCCGTGCCGCGTAATTCGTGCCGCTGGCGCCTCCAGGTCATGGCCGACCACAGGGATGAGCAGATCGACCGGATGGTTGCGATCGCCTGCGCGGCGCGGGAGGCGGCAGAAGCGGAGTTGGCGGCCATGACGGCGGCGCGCGGCGTGTAGAGCAGGCGCCGGTTCTCGCTCCGGCAGCAGATCGCGAACGCGGCATGTGCGCATCCCCTGCGGCCCCTGCCCGCGACGTGGCCGGGCCAGAGGCCGCGGATGCGACAAGGCAGTTGCCCGTTAGAGGCCTGCCCTGGCCGCGCGCAGGTTGATCACGCCATAGCCGAGGCGCGGATCCCAAGGGCCAGGGCCGGCGGTTTCGCGCAGCAGGGCACGCATCTCCTCCGGCGTCCGGCGCTGATCGCTCCTCTCTAGGCTGCGCATCGCCGCAAGCACGCCGGCGGCGATGCCGCAGGCGGCGGAGGTCCCGGTGTTGCTGAAGCCATCGCCCTCCGTCTCGTGAAAGTGACTTGGTGCGCAAACATCCGGCTTTTCCTTGAACTGGCGGAAATTCGGCAGGTCCTCGCCAAGACGCGAGGCCAGCGCACCCTGCCCTTGCGCGGAACCGCCCAGCGGCAGGCCGTCGCAGCGCACGGCGCCGACCGTGAGGACGCCCGCATGGGCGTTGACGCCGTGGATGCTGCGGCCTGGGCCGGTCATCGTCTCGCCGCAGCGTGGATCCGCGCCGGGCGTGCCGCAATTGCCGGCCGCGAAGACAACGTCGATCCCATTTTCGCTGAGGCGCGCCATGTCCTCCACGAAGTAGTTCTGGGGGTTGTCCCAATAGGGCCCGCGCTCCAGTTCGCGTCGGCTTGGCCACGGGTCAAAATACGGGTCGAGCCGGATCGGATCGAGTGCGCCCCAGGCGTTGACCAAGATCCAGGTCTCACCCTGGGTGATTTCGGCCCGCGCCCCGGGGGCGCCGCGGTCCAATTGCCTGCGGGCAGACCAATCGGCGAAAAAATGCCAGAAGATCGCCTCCGCCAGCGCGATTCCAGGCGGGCCGAGCGCCGTATCGGGCAGCAGCGGCGCATCCCAAAGGGTCACGCCTGGCGCGATGGCCAGGATGTTGCGGGCAATCATCTGCCCGTGCGTCAGGCCAGATGGCGGGGGGTCGCCCGGGAGGATCCATATCGGGTTCAGGTCAGAACGCCGTTTGTAGCGCGGCCATCCGCCCCTCAGCCCCGCGTTCGTCGCACCGCGCCGCTTCTGCTCCGCTTTGAGCCAGTCATCGTCGATGCCGTAGTCGAAGATGACGACGTTGACACCCTTACCCAATGCCGGGTCCGGCATCGCGTCCGCGCCGATCAACCGCAACGCGTGATCGCGCGTGCCGAACAGACCACCGCCGGGGGCGTACGGGGTCCAGACATCAGCGGAGGCAATCGCTGGATCGGGCAGGACATCAAAGCCTTCGGCGTGGAGCCGATTGATCGCATCGCTCGCGGCCGTCTCGGGCAACTGGATGCTTCCCTGACAAATGCGAGTGCTCGCGTTCCTCTCCTCACCTGCGAAACTCATCGCGCGCATCCGACTGGCCCAGGCGAGGTCGGCACCGTCGCGACAGAACCGCGCACCCACCTTATCCAATGTCGTCAGAAGTTGTCGGCTTGCCTTCGGCCAAGGCGGGGAATCGTTTTTCTTGCGCCTGACGACGCAGCGGACCCACATGGCGTGATCTCCAGTCCCAAAAAAAGATTTGGACAGCAAAAGAAAACCATGAAAGAGTCTTCGCTGTCGATGGGTTTGGGGTGGTGCGAATGCTCGAATGATCCTTCTCGCAGGCACCCTTGGATCGCGCAGGCGCCTCCCGCAACGCCGGGAAGCCGCCGTGGCATTCGCCGATATCGTTGGCTTCACCATCCTCACGGAATTGGCGCCGGAAGCCACCCATGCGGGGTGGATGCGCTTGCTGTCACGGACGCTCCGCCCGCTCGCCGTGCGGCACGGCTGCCGCTTTTTGAAATCGACAGGCGATGGGGTCGCCGCGGAGTTCCCCACGGCGCAGCAGGCGCTCGCCTGGGCGCGCGACGTGCAGGATGCGGTGCAGGCCGCGGATCGGCCGGATCAACCGCCGATCGCCTTTCGCATCGGCATTGCGCTGGGCGAGGTCGTTGCCGGCGGGGCGGATATCCACGGCCCCATCGTGAACATCGCGGCGCGGCTGCAGGAATACGCCCCGCCCGGCGGTATCGCGCTGACGGCCGCTTCGGCCGCGGCGCTGGTGGAGCCCGGCCCGATGGAGGAGATCGGGCTGGTGCGGCTGCGCCACGTCGCGGCACCGGTTCACGCCTTCATCATGGTGCCGGCAGCGCCGCCGCGGCTGCCACAGCGCGTGGCGGCCGATGACCGGCCCTCCATCGCCATCATGCCCTTCGATGGCCACGGCGCGCCGCCAGAGGACCGATACTTCGCCGAAGGCGTCAACGAGGACATCGTCCTCTCGCTCGGTGCGCTGCACGATCTCTCGGTGACGGCACGCGCGGCGACGCTCGGCTGGGGCGCGGGCCGTGACGATCCCCGCTTGGTGGGCCGCGTGCTGGGCGTGCGCTATGTGCTTTCAGGCACTGCAAGGCGCGGCGGCGGTGGCTTGCGCCTAAGGGTCGCGCTTCACGAGACCGAGGCGGGCGAGCAACTCTGGCATGAGCGCTTCGACGTGCCCGAGGCCGAGTTGTTCATCGTCCAGGATGAAATCGTGGCGCGTGCCGTGACCGGGATCGCTCCGGGTATCCAGGCTGCCGAATTGCGTCGCGCGCTGCGCAAGGCGCCACAGAGCCTCAACGCCTATGACCACACACTGCGCGGCATCCATGCTCTGGACGGGCTTGAGCGCGACCGCTTTGGCGAGGCGGAGCAGCACCTGGGAGCGGCAATGCGGGAAGACCCCGCCTATGCCGCACCCGCCGCATGGGCTGCGCAATGGCATAGCCTGGCCGTCGGCCAGGCTTGGAGCCTCGATCCGGAGCGTGATGCGGCAAAGGTACGGGACATGGCGGCGCGCGCCATTCAACTCGATCCGCGCTGCGCGCTGGGCTACGCGATCAGCGGCCATTACCGAGCCTATCACCAGCGCGATCCGCTAAGCGCGCTGCCCTTCCTCGACCGCGCGGTGCAGGTCGGCCCGAGCCACGCGCTGGCCTGGGCACTTCGGAGCGCGTCGCTGTCCTATCTTGGGCGAGCGGCAGAGGCGTTGCCCGCAGCCGAGCGCGGCTTTCGCCTCTCGCCACTGGGCGCTGACCGTTACTATTTTCAGTTCTTCGTTGGCTTGGCGCAGCATGTTTCCGGCAATCACGCGGCCGCAGCGCGGAGCATGCGCCTGTCACTCGCCGAGAGCCCTGGCTTCACCTCCGCCCACCGCATCCTGATCGCGGCGCTGACCGCGCAGGGCGAACTCGAACTGGCGCGCGAGGCGGCGGGTCAGATGTTGCGCCGCGAGCCGGATTTCCGCGTCGGGCATTATGCGGGCCATCGCCAACCCTTTGCCGACCCAGCGCTGGCGACGCAGCTGTTGGGCGCGCTGCGGGGGGCCGGGCTACCAGCCTGACTTTAACCACCACGAGAGCGGGAGAACAGGATGTTCACGGCTTTCAACGGCGCAAACGGCGCGAATGGTGCCAATGGGGCAAACGGGGCCAATGGCGCGAACGGTGCCGACGGGCTGGCGCTGGTCATGGTTGGGGGCGCCGTTGCGCGGCCGATGGGCTATTCGCCCTGGCCGAACGAGGAGGAGGGTGGCCGCTTGATCTGGCGCGGCCAGTCGGGGCCGCGGGTGCAAAAAAAACCTCCGGCGTTGCCAACCGGGAACGGCGCCAAATTGGCAGCGGACAGCGCAACGCTCAAGCGGCGAGACTTCAGCGAGGCCTATGCGGATCACCTTGCAGCGGTGATCGCCGCCTTCTCGCCACCGACCGGGCGGAGCTTCGACTCCTGGACGTTCGAGAACGAAGCCGTGGTGGCGCTCTGTGAATTCGCCGGCGTGAGCGGTTGGCAGTTGGACAAGGCCGCGGCGCCGGACAGCGGCAACTCGTACCTCGACTTGGCGCGGATCCATGCCGCTGGGCTCGCCAACGTCACCGCTGAGCTGACCACGCTGGTCGAGCTCATGGTGTTCCGTGACGGCGTGCTGGGCGAAGCCCTCGCGCAGCGCAACGGCATCATCCCCTATTTCCAGGGCCTCGCAGGCTTCACCCCGGCCGGCAGGCCCAAGACCACACGGCTATGCACACTCGGCCTTGTCTTTGGGGAATTCGTGGTGATGCATGCGAAAGCCGTTTTCCAGCGCCCGCGCCCATCGGAGCTCTGGCCGGAGTTGCTGCCGCCCATCGAAGTGCCCGGGCACGCCGCCTTCCCGAGCGGTCACGCGACGGAAGCCCACCTGATCGCCCGCCTCCTTGCCACCGTGCTGCCGGAGAAGCATCCGGCGATACCCCTGCTGGTGCCGATGGCTCATCGCATCGCGATCAACCGCGAGGTGATGGGTGTACACTACCGCACCGACAGCGAGGCCGGTGAGAAGCTTGCGGAACTGGCTTTCGGGCACGCCATGAGAGTTGCGGGGTGGACTGCGGCTGATGACACCGTGCCCGGTCTGATTCCGGGCCGTGCCAAGCGCGGCGCGTCGACAGCGACCGTCGTTGCGAAGCTCCTGGACGAGGCGCGTAAGGAATGGGAATGACGCCGGATACCGACCGGTGCCATCGAAGTCGTGCAGAAAGCTGCCAGAGACCGCTTGTAACCGGTCGCACCTCCTCCGCCAGTTCCTATACGAGCCGTGCTCTCCGCCAGACCGACCAACGCGCTAAGTGGCAGGTTTCCTGGGGTTTTCGGGGCAAAGCTGTTGACTGCCAGGGCGCCGAAATCCACGAAAATCGCTCTCCGGAGGCCATTTCTCTCCGGACCTGATGACTTGGCCGTTTTAGTACGGAACTAAAAACCTAGTTCAAAGGCCGATTTCAGCGCGGTCGGCACTTGCTGTGGTTCGCATCCCACTTGCCCGAAACGCGTACTTCGAGAGCGAACACTTTGGTACGGCGGCCAGGCGGCACCCACTTCTCATCGACGGCAAGTCGCCCCAAGCCGTGTCCGGGACATACCAGCGCAGTGCCACCGCTGTTCCTATTGGTTTTTCACCCGGCGCCGCGCCATACTTGAGCCGGCATCACAACCATCGGTAGCACCACGGTGCGGACACAACCGCGCTCGCGAATTCTCCGCGCCGATCGGGTCACCAATCCGGACTTGGCTTCCACGCCCATGCTCCTCCCTTCTGCGCAACACCGATCAGAATTTAACTGATGCCTTTGACGCTACCCCAGCTGGAGCGCCACCTCTTCAAGGCTGCCGACATCCTCCGCGGCAAGATGGATCCTTCTGAGTTCAAAGAATACTTTTTGGCATGCTTTTTCTTAAGCGCTGCTCCGATGTCTTCGACCAGCGACGTGAGTACGTGATCCAAACGGAGATCGCAGCCGGCAAGTCCGAAGCGGATGCTAGCGTATCGGCCGAACAGTCGATCTGGTACAAAAGGGACGGATTCTTCTGGGTTCCGCCGCCATCCCGGTATGAGTTTCTGCTCAACGAGGCCCATCAAAACGTGGGCAACTCGCTGAACAAGGCGCTGACGGGCATCGAAACGGCCAATACGAGCCTCTACGACGTGCTGGAGCACATCGATTTCACCCGCAAGGTCGGCCAGAGCAAGATCGCGGACATCAAGCTCCGGGAGCTCATAACCCATTTCAGCAAGCACCGCCTTCCCAACGGGGACTTCGAGTTCCCCGACCTACTCGACGCTGCCTATGAGTACCTGATCGGCGAGTTCGCGGATTCGGCAGGCAAGAAGGGCGGCGAATTTTCCACCCCCCGTTCCGTGGTGCGGATGATGGTTCGGCTGCTGAAGCCAGAGCTGAAGCACGACATCTACGACCCCTGCTGCGGCTCAGGAGGCATGCTCATCGCCGCAAAGGAATACATCGACGAGCAGGGCGGGGACGTCACCATCGTGGGCTCCCGTCCGCGGCGGGATCTCTTCAACGGTGTGCGCGCCGTCTGTGTCGAGCCGGCTGCGGCCTGGCAGCCGACCGATGCGCCACCGCTGCTGGCCAGCAATTACGTTACCGAGGATGGTGGCGAGGAGATCTGCCGCGACATGGAGTTCCCGCTCACCACCTCGGCGGCCACCGTCCAGCGCCTCATGAAGATCGAACTGGAGCGCAACCGCCGCCAGCGGGAGGTGGCGATGCAGGCCAACCTCTCCGCACTGCGGCTGCGGCCCTGGGATGGGATGATGGTGGCGCTGGAGCGGCTGACGCCCTTTCTCGCTCGCGTGACGGGCAGGGCGCTGGCGCAGGATGCCGCGGTAAACCTGCAACTGTCCGAGGAGGATTCCGCCGTCTGGGCGTGGAACCCCGCGACGGATGAACGGGCCACAGGGCAGAACCCGTCCGTGGTGCTGCCGAACCCAGGGGTGATCGCCGCGCCGGCCGCCATCCCGGTGGAGACGCCGGTGGCGGTGAGTTTCGGGGCAATCTCGGTCTCCTGGTCGGCGGTCGGCTCCACCTACCTCGCCGGGTACGAGATCGAGTTCCGACCCACCTTAGTCGCCATCTGGCAGGGCTGTGCGGGCGGCTTCGGCGCCACCGCCGTCGCCATCCCCACCGCGGAGCCCACCGCCGTTCGCGTGCGGACGCAGGCGCGCAGCGGCGCGGTGTCGGGCTGGCGCGAGGCGCGGGTTCCATCCGCGGCCTCGGGCCTGGCCGCGACTGGCGTCGCCGGCGGCGTTCGAATGCGCGATCAGTCGATCAGCCAGCAGCAGGCCAGCTTGAACCTTCTCAACGACCAGATCATCGACATCGCCAGCGATGCGGTCGGGCTGGGGCAGGCGCCGGAACTCGCTAGCCTGCACCCACGCGTGCAGGTGCTGCGCCCGGGTGCAGAGGGTGGGCGAGCATTGCATCGCTGTGGACCCCTGGTTCCTGGTGGATGGCGCGCCGGACGACACGCCCCTGCTTCGGGCCGCGAGGGCCGTGAACGAGGCACGGCCCCATCAGGTGGCTGCCAGGCTGCGCGCCCATGCCGCGCGCTTCCGCGACCCCGTCATCGCGTGCATGGGGCTGACCTACAAGCCCGACGTGGACGACATGCGCGAAAGCCCCTCCGCCGCGATCCTGCGGGAACTGGCGTATGGGACGGTGGAAATCCTGGTCTGCGACCCCTGGGTGGCCAGCCTGCCAACCGCCCTGGCCAACCTGCCGCGGGTGCGGCTGGTGGATGCCGGGACGGCGCTGGCGCGCGCCGACATCGTGGGCCTGCTGGTGGGGCATGCCGCTTTTTGCACACTGGACAAACATGGGCTGGCCACAAAGCTCGTGTTTGATGCAGTTGGCTTGCTGACGCCGTGATTCCACGTATGCAGCGCTGCGTTACTTGCGCCTCCGGTTGGCATTGTAATAAAATAGTCCTGGGAGACAAGCGCCACGGGACGGCAACGCACCGGAGGTGAACGAACATGGAATTCAATCGGAGACAGGGTCTTGCCGCCGCAGGTGGTCTGGCCGCAAGTGTGGCGTTGCCGACAGGCGAGGCATCGGCACAGACGCGTGCCGAAACGCTGCGCTATGTCACGGGCAATGCCGTGAACTCGCTGGACCCCACGGTGCCCGGCTCCACGCGCGAATCCTTCGGCGTGAGCATGAACGTCTATGACCGCCTGGCCGCCTTCGGCCGCAAGCGGCTGGGCGACAACTGGGTGTTCGACCACAACGAAATCCGCGGCGAACTGGCCGAGCGGATTGATCGCAGCCCTGACGGGCGCACCTTCGCCTTCCATCTCCGCCCAGATGCCACTTGGCATGACGGCACGCCGGTCACGGCCGAGGACATCAAGTGGTCGCTCGACCGCTGCGTCTCAGCCCGCTCCCTGGCGCCGCCGCAGATGTCAACGGGTTCCATCACCAAGCCCGAGCAGTTCCGCATCGCCGGCCCGCGCACGGTGGAACTGATGGTGGACCGACCCGACCGCCTCGCGCTGTCTAACATGTGCGTGCCCTACGCCATCATGATCAACAGCACGCTGGCCAAGCGCCACGCGACAACGGACGACCCCTGGGCGCTGGCCTGGCTGAAGGACAACACGGCGGCCAGCGGCGCCTACATGATCGAGCAGCACCGGCCCGGCACGCAGACCATCCTGCGCCGCAACGACAAATGGAAGGGCGGCGCGCTGCCGAATTTCCAACGCGTGATCGTGCAGACCGTACCCGAGGTGGCCACCCGCGCGAACCTGGTCGAGCGCGGCGATGCCGACCTCTCCATTGATTTGCAACCGAGCGACGTGGCAGCACTGGAGCAGCGCGGGCGGGTGAAGGTCGTGTCGGTGCCGCAGACCAACGGCTTCACCCACATCTCCATGAACAACACCATCGCGCCGTTCGACGATGTGAAGGTGCGCCAGGCCATCGCCGCCGCCCTGCCCTACCAGCACATGTTCCAGGCGTCGCTGTTCAGCCGCGGCCGCGCGCTGTTCGGCGCGGACTGGACCGGCACGCCGCCCACCGCCGACTTCCCACAGCCCATGCCGCTGGCGCTGAACCTGGACCGTGCGCGCGAATTGCTGCGCGAATCGGGCCACCCGAACGGCTTCTCGACCACCTTCACCATCGGCACCGGCACCTCCGCCTGGGCCGAGCCGATGGCGGCACTGATCAAGGAATCGCTGGCGCGCATCAACATCCAGGTGGACATCCGCAAGCTGCCGGATGCCCAGTTCAACACCGGCCAGGCGGAGCGCAGCCTGCCCTTCTACACCGAGGGCGGCACCGCCTGGCTGCCGGCACCGGACTACTTCTTCCGCCTCTACTTCACGCGGCCGCAGCGCTGGAACTTCGCCAGCTTCAACAACGAGGAGCTGAACGCCCTGACGCGCGAGGCGCAGTTCGAGACGGACCCCGCCAAGTACGAAGCCGCCTGCAAGCGCATGATCGGGATTCTCGCCGCTGAGGTGCCACTCATCCTCGTGTGGCAACCGCTGCATGAGGCGGTGATGGCGCGCAACGTCGAAGGCTACACCTACTGGTTCTACCGCCAGGTGGATTTCCGCGACCTCAAGCGTGTCTGAGGGAGCCGCCCCCGCTACACGCGGGACATGGTGGCTCGGCATGGGGAGGCGGATCGGGGTCCGCCTCCTCTCCTCCGTGCCGGCGCTGTTCGGCGTGCTGGTCTTCACCTTCCTGCTGATGCGCGTGCTGCCCGGCGACCCGGCGGTGTTCTTCGCCGCCGGCGCCAATGCGGGCCAGGCCGAGATTGACATGGTCCGCGAACAGATGGGGCTGGACAAGCCGCTGCACGAACAGCTCGTGCGCTATCTGTGGGACATCACGCGCGGCAACCTGGGCAACTCCATGACCACGGGGCAGCCGGTGCGGACGGACCTGATTGAAAGGCTGCCGGCCTCGCTGGAACTCACCTTCTCGGCGTTGTTGCTGGCGCTGACGCTGGCGCTGCCGCTGGGGGTGCTTGCGGCGTTGCGGCCTGGCACGATCGTGGACCATTTCGTGCGCTTCCTCTGCACGCTGGGCGTTTGCGTGCCGACATTCGTCTCGGGCCTGCTGCTGATCTACGTGTTCTACTACCTGCTGAACTGGGCACCGGACCCGACCGGGCGGATTGACATTTTCGCCGCCAACGCGCCCGAAATCACGGGCTTCCTGCTGATTGACTTCGCGCTGGTGCGCGACTGGTCGGCTTGGCGCGCGGCGGCGGGGCAGTTGATCCTGCCGGCATCCACCATGGCGCTGTTCGTGCTGGCGCCGCTGGCGCGCATGACGCGCGCTTCCATGCTGGCGGTGCTGGGCAGTGACTTCGTGCGCACGGCGAAATCGCTTGGCCTGTCGGATCTTCGCATCATCGTGGTCTATGCGCTGCGCAACGCGCTGCTGCCGGTTCTGACCATATCGGGCATCGTCTTCTCGACCATGCTGGGCGCCAATGTACTGGTGGAGAAGGTGTTCTCCTGGCCTGGCGTCGCGTCCTACGCGCTCGATGCGCTGCTGGCGTCCGACTACGCGCCGGTACAGGGCTTCGTGCTGCTGATGGCGACCATCTTCGTCATGGTGAATTTGTTGATAGATATTCTCTACGGCGTGGCCGACCCGCGCGCCACCGTCGCATGAGCGGCACCTTGCGCCATGTGGGCTGGGTGCTGCGCGGCAACCCGATGACGGCGGCGGCGGCGGTGGGGGCATCGCTGCTGCTGTTCATCGCCTTCTTCGCACCCTGGCTGGCGCCCTACGACCCCATCGCCTCCAACGTGCCCATCGCGCTTCAGCCGCCCTCGGCCGCGCATTGGGCGGGCACGGACCAGTTGGGCCGGGACGTGTTCAGCCGCATCCTCTACGGAACCCGCGTGGACCTCGCCATCGCGTTTTCCGCCGTCAGCCTCTCCTTCGTGATCGGCGCGGTGGTGGGCAGTTTCTGCGGCTATGTCGGCGGCACGCTGGACCGCGTGGTGGGGCGGCTGGTGGATGTGCTGATGGCGTTTCCGCTGTTCGTGCTGGCTATGGCGCTGGTGGCGGCACTGGGCAATTCCATCGAGAACATCATCATCGCCACCGCCTTCATCAACCTGCCCTTCTACATCCGGTTCGCCCGCGCGGAGGTGAATGTTCGCCGCAACCTGGGCTGGGTGGAGGCGGCGCGCGCCTCGGGCGACAGTGACATTTCCGTCGTGCTGCGCTTCCTGCTGCCCAACATCCTGCCGGCCATGGCGGTGCAGATTTCGCTGAACCTGGGCTGGGCCATCCTTAACGCGGCGGGGCTGTCCTTCATCGGGCTTGGCATCACGCCGCCTACGGCGGAGTGGGGCATCATGGTTGCCGAGGGCGCGCGCTTCATCACCTCCGGCCATTGGTGGCTTGTGGCGTTTCCGGGACTGGCGCTGATGCTCGCCGTGCTGTGCTTCAACCTGCTGGGCGACGGGCTGCGCGACATCCTCGACCCGCGGATGCGCACATGAGCGCGCCGCTGCTGGAGGTGGACGACCTCCACATCCGCTTCTCCACCCGGCGCGGCATGGTGGAGGCGGTGCGCGGCGTCTCGCTGCACCTCGCGCCTGGCGAGACGCTGGGCGTGGTGGGCGAAAGCGGCTCGGGCAAGTCGGTCACGGCCTATGCGGTGACGCACCTGTTGGACCGCGCGGGCGAGATCACGGCGGGCAGCATCCGCTTCCGTGGCCGCGACATCACCCGCGCCGGGCGGCATGAGCTGCGCGAGCTGCGCGGCAGTGCCATGTCCATGATTTTCCAAAATCCGCGCGGTGCGCTTAACCCCATCCGCACCGTGGGCGCCCAGATCGCCGACGTGCTGCGCGCCCACAATCGGCTTTCGTCCAGCGAGGCGCGCGCTCGTGCGCTGGACCTGCTGCGCGCCGTTCTCATCCGCGACCCTCAGGGCAATCTGGAAGCCTATCCGCACGAACTCTCGGGCGGCATGTGCCAGCGCGTGATGATCGCCATGGCCATCGCCTGCGAACCCGCGCTGATGATCGCCGACGAACCGACCACCGGCCTCGACGTCACCACGCAAAAGACGGTGATGGACCTGCTGGCACGCATCACGGCCGAGCGTGGCATGGCGATGATCCTCATCACGCATGACCTCGGCCTCGCCGCGCAATACTGCCGCCGCGTGGCGGTGATGGAACAGGGCAAGGTCGTCGAGCAGGGCGAGGCGGTACAGCTTTTCCAGGCACCGGTGCACCCGTACACGCGACGCCTCATCGCAGCCTCGCCCACGCGGGATTCCACCGTGGCGGACCTCGTGGAGGGCGATTCACCGCCGCCCCCCGTCCGCCGCCCGCGCGCGCCTGGCACGCCGCTGCTGCTGGAGGTGCAGGGGTTGCGCAAGGACTACGCCCGCACCCG
>Ga0105048_10008623_pt1 | contig 16296 bp, 12 predicted proteins | sample MAT05_FD_78382 | JGI IMG/M metagenome (GOLD analysis project Ga0105048, IMG submission 78382) | Freshwater microbial communities from Lake Fryxell liftoff mats and glacier meltwater in Antarctica - MAT-05 | ecosystem: Environmental > Aquatic > Freshwater > Ice > Liftoff microbial mat | place...
AGGTCGCTCCATCCGATCCGCCGCGCCTTCGTCCCGCCGCCGCTGCTCGGGCGCCCGCGGCGCCGACTTCTTCCGCAGCCCGCTTGGCGGCAGCGTCGGCGAGTGCCGCGGATCGAGGACCTGCACGCGATCCATCTCCAGCGTGGGCCGCAGCGGCTCTCCCCGGATCTCCGCCGCGACAAACGCGCGCGCCTCCGCTTGCCCTGCCGTCGCGACCCCCTTCTCGTTCTTCCCCGTGCTCATCGTCAACGCCTCGGTCCCGTTCTCGGTCCCGCCTCCGGCCCCGCCTCATCGCGCGGCGTCGGCGCCCGCATCACGCCCATCGCCTCCAGCCGCTTGCGCAGCCCGGAGAGGGCCGACTCGTGGTGACGACGCACCGTCACGTAGGAGACCCCGAGCACCTCCGGCAGGTCCGTCATCGGGCGCTGTTCGCGGTACACCAGCGCCAGGATCTGCTGCTGCATCGACGGCAGCTTTGCCGTCGCCGCGTCGAGCAGCGCGAGGGCGCGCGCGTGCTCTTCGCGAAGGATGACGCTCTCCTCGCCCTCGCCCTCGCCGCCGGGCCCGCGCTTGGCGTCCTCCACGGCGCCCAGGAACGCGGCGGTCAGCACGTCGTCGCTCATCTTCTCGAAGCGCCGGGAGAGCTCGGCCTTGTCGTGGCTGATGGCGTTGAAGTCATCGCGGTAGAGGCTCAGCAAGCTCGCCGCCGCGCGATGCGCCGCGCGCGAGGCCCGCGCGTGCGGGGCTTCGGCGCGCACGCCGTCGAGGATCGCCCCATCGACGCGTCGCCGCGCGAAGTCGGTGAACAGGCCCAGCTCATCGCGGTACGTGCGCGCCGCTTCGGTGAGGCCGAGGCTCCCGAGGCGCAGGCACTCGTCCCGCGTGATCAGGCCGAGGTAACGGCGCGCGTGCAGCGCCGCGCGCTTCTCGACGAGGCCGGCTTGGTAGGCGAGCGCGACCAGCGTTTGCTGCTTCTTCGTCAGCGCGTTGCGGAGCAGGACGACGTCGCTCATGGTGCCCCGTTGTTCCCGCCGGCCTTCGCGTCGCGCGTCGGTTCGACGCCGGCTTTGGGTACGGTGCGGCTCGCGTCGGACACGGCGCGCTCTCGCAATGAATCGACGAGTTTCAGGGCGACCGGGTGCGTTGTGAGCGCGTCCTCCAGCACGTCGCGCAGCGTCGCCATCATCGTCGGCGTGACGAGGTTGGCGTAGCGCGCGAGGGACCGAGCGATCTGCGCTTCGACGATCGGATCGAGCGCCGGCTTCGGGAGGGAGGACATCGGGAGGACCTTTCTCAGGGGCGCGGAGCCCTCACTTTATAAGTCGGAGGTTCCGGCGCTGATCGCTCATTTTTTTTCGCTGCCCCCGGTTCAAGCGCTCACTTCGAGAAATCGAACAGCGGTCGTGGCGCAGAAGACGTGGGCTTCGGCGGGGGTACCGGCTGTTTCATCGGGGTGCGAGGCTTGGGGCGCGCTCCTTCGGCGGCGGGGGCGCTCCCCGGAGCGGGGGTGGGCGCGGCGGGGGGAGCCGGCGCCGAGACGACGGGCTCGGTCGGCTTCGGCGCGTCGGGCGCGTCCGGCGTCAGCGTGGTCGAGGGCGGGATCGCAAGCTCCGCGGCTGGCGCCTTCGCGAGCCCCGAAACGTCGCGGTGCCGAAGCCACCACGTCACGTTGCCCACGGCGAGGATCGCCGCGAACACCATCAAGCTGAGCACGCTCACGGAAGCGCGCGCCGGGGCCGGGGTGCCGCGCGTGGACGGTGTACTGCGAGGGCGCGTGGGCCGAGGGGACACGGCCCACGTGGGCTCCGGCGTGAGCGAGCGCGAGGGCATCGCCGCGCGCGCCGAGAGGACCGCGGACTCCACCTCCGCGATCGGAAGCGGGATCGTGCCCAGCGGGCCGAGCGGACGGTTCGCCAGCGTGACGCGCGACACGGGCGGCGCGGGCTCGGTGTCCTGACGAAGCGCCGACTCGGGCGCCTGGTAGAGCTTGCGAACGTTCGGATCGTGCGGCGGCGGAGGCTCTCCGGGCAGGACTTCGACAACCAGGTTGCCCGCGGCGAGCTCGGCCTCGAGGTGGAGCTGCGCCGCCATGATCGCCTGAGCGAACAGCGCCATCGTCGGGAACCTTTCGGCGAGCGACTTGGTGAGCGCGGGGCGCAGGAGAGCGTCGAGAAAGGCCCACGCGGGCTCTCCGGCGACCAGGGCCAGCGCCGTCGGCAGCCGCTGAAAGTGCGCCGTGATCAGCGCGTGCTGCTTGCCGAGCACATCCTCGTACGGGTGCTCTCCCGCGAGCATTTGCCAAAGGATCAACCCGAGCGCGTAGATGTCGATGCGCGCGTCGGCTTGCTGGCCTTCGAGCAGCTCGGGCGAGGCATAGGCCAGCGTGCAGGTCATCTCCGGCGGCTTCGTGGTCCGGAGATCGGACGTGAGAAACTTCGCCGCGGAAAAATCGAGCACCTTGATCGCGCCGCTGCGGGCGACGACAAAAATGTTATCCGGCTTCAAATCGCGATGAATGACGCCGTTCTCGTGGGCGGCGTCGATGCCCCAGGCGATGTCGAGCGCGTACTGGAGGGCGAGCAGCGGCGAGAGGCGCCCTTGTCGCAAGAGCAGCTCGCCGAGCGTCTGCCCGGTGAGCAGCTCCATTGCCATCCAGGGGTGCGCGGCGTCATCCCAGCCGGCATCGACGACCTGGACGACGTTGGCGTGGCCCAGCTTGAAGAGCGCCGTAGCCTCGGCGCTGAAGCGGGAGACTTTATGGTCGCTCTCCATGTGCTCGCTGTGGAGGCACTTGAGCGCGACCCGCTGCCCGGTGAAGGCATGAACCGCCTCGTGGACTTCTCCGGAGTACCCGACGCCGAGGAGTCGGACCGTTTCATACGGCCCAACTCTGCACCCCGTCTTGAGCCGCGATTTCAACTCCACGTGGTCCCCCTCTCGCGTCGGCGTCCGGACTTCTCGCGGCGATCCCCCAGCGATCACGGGACCCTTTTACCCGTTCCCGGCGCCCGGGGCAACGGGCGCAGACTCCCCTCAACCACCTGGGGACTCCCCTTGAGAACCGAGCTCACGGGTGAGCGACCCTGACTCGGACCCGCGGCCTCCGGCGGCCTCGACGGCTTCGCCTTCGGCCTCCTCTCCCTTCGCTCTCCGCCTCCTCTCGCCGAGTGGCGCTGGCCCTCGCGAAGTGGCGGCCTCCTCCTCCCTCAGCGGCAGCCTCCCCCCGAAGGGCGGCGGCCCTTCAGCCCCACCGGCGGACGTCCCTCACCGACCGGGGGCCCTCTCTCGCTCCTCGGCGGCGGTCCCTCCGCGCGTCAGAAACCCGCTGCCTTCGAGATCGAAAGGCCGCGCCGACCCTCGAAAGCACCACGGCCCACAAAAAGTGCTCGCCGAGATCCCGACCCTCGTGATAGCCCTCTTGGTGAGGAGAACTATTGATGTCGGACTACATTCCCAAAGTAGGTTCACAGTTCATGACGTGGCTGCAACAGCTCCTGAAGGCCATCACGCCCAACCCGACGCACTTTGGCCTTGTCGCCGCGGACGTGGCCACGCTCCAGGCCCTGTACGACACCTGTATCAAGAGCCAGGCCACCCACGTGGACGCGCAGAAGCACGCCGTGGAGGCGACAGAGGCCAAGGACAAGGACCAGTCCCTCGCCGAGGCCGGCGCGCGCAGCGTCGTTCAAAAGGTCAACGCCCTTCCCGGCATCGACAACGCGATGCGCGCTTTGCTCGGCGTCCCCGCCCACGCCGAAACGCGCAGCAGCGCGGGCAAGCCCACGACCCAGCCAATTGCCCACCTGGTGGACCTGCACGGGCTCCGTCAAGAGGCTCGCTGGGTGGACAAGGAAACTCCCCTCTCCCGAAGGAAGCCAGAGGGCGTCCAGGCGTGCGAGATCTTCCTCAAGATCGGCGGCGAGCCGCCCCTCGACGAGACGACCTGCAAGCGCGTCGCGCGCGACACCGCGACTCCCTATCTCTTCGAGTTCGAAACGGCCGACATCGGCAAGACGGCCTACTGGCTATTTCGCTGGGTGAACGTCAAAGACGAGCCGGGTCCGTTTGGCCCGCTGGTGAGCGCGACGATCACGGCGTAGCCGCAGGCGGGCGGGACGGGCAAGCGTTGCTCGTCCGCTTGCTGGCGCGCCCGAGGAAGCCCCACCTTTCACCGCTGGAAATCATGGCGATCAGCGCCTTCACGCGATCCGTCCGCGAGCGCTTCGGCGCGCGCGTGGAGCGGCTCTCCCTCTTCGGATCCCGGGCGCGGGGCGAAGGACGGGACGACAGCGATCTCGATCTGTTCATCGCTATCCGCGGGATGACGCGGGATGATCGCCGCGAGGTGATCGACGCGGCCGCCGACGTCGGGGTGGAGCACGGCCTCGCGCTGTCGCCGCTCGTCGTCGATCCAAGCACCTGGCGCGAAGACTTGCCGATCGCTGGTAACATCGCTCGAGATGGGGTGCCGCTGTGACCGAAGTCCCGCTGCTGCCGGCGGGAGCTTGAGCCGGTCAGGCGGCGTTACTTCTTCCCCCCCGGCTCCACAACCGCTTCCTCCCCCGTGGGCGCCGGCTCGAACGTATAGGCAATCCCGAGCCCGATCACATTCGCCCCCTGGCTGTAGATCCCCCCGTTGATATAATCGGGGTTCTTCGGTGGATTGGCGCTCACCGGGCTCACCTGGGTGATCTTCGCCTCCTTCGGATCCACCGTCGTATCGAACGCGAACAGGTGCGCATACGTGGCGTCGATGCGCAGCTTCCCGACCCGCACGCTGGCGCCGAGGGCCGTCGTCACCTTGCCAGCGTCGAGCGTGAGCACCGACAGGTACTCTTTGGGAATGGCGCTCGACTCGTAGCTCACGCCCGCGCGCGCCGTGAGAGGCACGTTGCGGACGTCGAACGAGTACTCCCCGCCGAGGCGCACCGAGGCCGAGTCCTGGAAATGACGCTCCAGCGCGATCGCGGGGATGTAGAGCTGCTTGGGCAGGAGCGCGACGTCGTTCAAGGCGATGTGGTCCGGCGTCATCCGGATGGAGTCGTGCATGCTCCAGCGCTCGAAGGCGGCCCCGAGCTCGACGCGGAGGTGATCGATCCTCCGTGTCTCGACGCCGATCCTCAGGTTCCAGGGGAGATCGAAGGCCACGTCGGCGTCCTCCCCCTGCTGCGTGGCCTTCTTGAAGATCGGCGTCGCGGGCAAGCGCGTCTTCACCGTCGCCGCCGAGCGCACGTAGATGGGGAGCTGCGAAGAGAGGCCCACCCGCCAGTGGGGGTGGGGGATCCACACCGCGCCGACGCTGCCATAAGGCGCGAAGATCGGCCCCACGTCGAGCTGGGTGAGCACGTCCCAGCTCGGGCTCTCCTGGGCGCAGAGGAAGCGCTCGGGGATGCAGCCGGAGAAGGCGACCGTGGTGTTGAACTTGCCAGTCAGCATTCCTGCTGTCACCCCGATGCGCCACTGCTTGGTCGGGGCGAAGGCGGCGCCCGCGGCGATCACCGCCAGGGCCGAGCCGTCGAGCGTGATCAGCGAGTAACGCTGGGGCGTGCCGCCGGCGATCTCCGCCGTCGTCTCCCCCTTCAGGCCGTCCGGCGAAGGATAGCTGGTGAGGGCCGCGTAGGGCGCGAAGACGCCGAAGGCCACCACCCACTTCGGGTGCGGCTGGAACGAGACCGCGAGCGTGGGTATCGGCAGGAAGGGCGTCGTGCCCTGCACCGGCGCGAAGGTCTGGATCGAGCTCCCGACCGGCTGCCCGGTGTTGGGATCCGACTGCTGAATCAGCACCTGGCGCTGGTACTCGCTGGAGAAGTTGAGCCAGCCCCCGTCGATCAACACCTGAGTGCCAGCCTCGTAGAGCCCGGCTGGGTTGTAGGCGATGGCCCCGAGATCGTCGCCGCCGGCGATGAAGGCCCCAGCGCGCCCGAGGGGGCGGACGCCGCGGTCCCCGTAATAGAGCCCGGCGGCGGGCGCGGCCTGTGCCGCCGTCACCGTCACCGCCAGCGCCGCTGTGCCGAGGAGCTTCTTGAGGGAGGGAGTTGTCACGCCGTCTACTCGCGGGGGCGCTTGGCCATGATGGTGTAGAACTGCTCTAACCCGCGGGTCTCGCTGGTCATGAAGTCGTGCACCGTGCCGAGGATGGCCTTGTAGTCCTCGGTGTCGAGCGGATCGCTCTTCTCCGCGTCGAGCCGGTTGACGTCGGCGATGGTGTCCATGAACACCTCGATCGGCGAGGCGCTCTTCCCACCATCCATCGGGGTTACCAGGGCCGGCAGCACCGTGTCGAGGAGGTGATAACGATCGTAGTCGTCACCCGTCAGCGCCTTGAGCACCAGGATCGTCCGGTCCGCCGCGCCGGGCCCGTCCTTGTCGACAGCGGGGCTCGCCGCCGTGGCCGCGGCGTTGAACAGCGGCGAGAAATTCCCGTCGTCCGCGAGGATCTGCATCAGGTCCGTGAGCGAGGCGAGGGTGCTTTGAAGGGCGTCGCCGTCCGCCGTCGCCCCCTTGAGAATGTACCCGAGCATCCGCTCCACCCCGCGTCGCGCCGGCGCGTCGGCGCGGAGCCTGTCCTGCACGTCCATCAGCGCCGCGAACAGGGGACCGCTGAGCGTGGTGGCGAATTTACCGCTGAGCTCCTTCTTCGCCCACAGGCACTCTTGCCCGCTCTCCCGATCCGGGCAGTTGGCGTTGAGCTGCTCTCGCGCCACCCGGAGCAGCGAGCTCATCGTGCGCGCGGTGGTGGGGTTGTGGAGCTTCGCCGAGGGCCCTGTCCCGTCAACGGCGAGGAGCTCGTCCACGAGCTGGGATCGAGCGCGCTTCCACTGCCCTTTCCGCAGCTCGGCGTCGGCCGCGCAGGTCGTCTGCTCCTTCCCCGAGAGGCCGTTGCAGGTCTCGGCCCAGCGGAGATCCATCCGGTGCAGGGCGTCGGCAAAGAGGCTGAAGACAGTGAGCTGCGGCTGCGGCGTCCCGTCGACCCAGGTCGACCCCGCCTGGCCCTTGCGATCGACCATCCCCACGCCCTTGGCGTAGGCAGGATCGAAGAGGATCCGCGTCATCTTCTCGATCAACTGAGCACCGCTCACCGTCTTGCCGGCGCTGGGCCCGCGCTTGATCGTGATCTTGGAGATCTCGGTCGCCACCTTGGCAAACTCGTGCAGCGCCGGGATAAGATCGGTCTTGAACGACTCGGCGAGGATCGGCTCGTAGGTGTTGATCCCCGCCTCGGAGCAGTACTCTTTGTGGGTCTTGGTCGACCCGGTCTTCTGGCACTCTTTCCCGTGGTCCTTGCCGGGCCAGTGGCGGTTGAGCACGTTGACGAGCTCGACGAAGATCTGCTCCCCGCTGGTGACGGCGAGGTTGCATTTCGCGAGGTTGACCGCGCACGAGGGGCTCTCCGGGGCGCCAGCCGCGCAGGTCGCCCGGTCCTGCACGCACGAGTCGCTGGCGAAGGCCGTCACCACCGGGCGGAGGTAGTTGTAGAAGCCGAGCCGCTCGAAGAGGAAGATCGAGTTGGCGGCCGCGACGCGGAGCGTCCCATCGGTGGTCGGGCACTGGAGGACACCGTGGCCGTTGACCGGACAAGACGCCTTGGAGACAGGCTCGATCACGCTGGAGATGAAGATGTCCGTCAGCTTCCCTTCATTGATGGTGTCATGATCGGGCATGTTCGGATAGAGGCCCTGGGTAGCCCCGAAGAACAGGAGCCGGCTGAGCGCGGGGGAGCTCGGGTGGAGCGTCAGCCCGGTGAGCCCGCTCGACTCCTCGAAGAGCTTGTCCGCGTCGGCCCCGAGGCCGCCGAGGAAGCTGATGATCCCGTTGAGCGTGGAGCTCTTGATGTTGAGGAGCGATCGCTTCGGGTGGTTGGGATCGAGGATCGAGTCCAGGTAGAAGGTCGCCAGCCGGTCGAACTGGAAGAGCTCACACTCGGTGTACGAGCCGATCAGCGGCCAGGAGACGGTGATCCCGCCGAGCTTGGCCTTGACCTTGGCGCCCCCCTTGTTGCAGGCGGCGCCGCCGTCGGCGTCGTGGATCAACTGGAAAGAGCGCTGCATGCACGAGCGGTTCTTCCCGATCTTCGCCTTGGTCTGGTCGACGAGCGACTTCGGATCGTCCGTCGACGGGGCGCCGACCGTGAGGTTGACCGCCGGACCGTTGATATTGAACGGATCGTAGGTGATCTCGTCGCGGTGCTCCATGAACGAGGCGACCGTCTCGCCGAGGTGCTTTGACGCCCCTTGCTGAGAGACCATCGTATCGCTCGCCAGGGCCTCGAGCAGGTGGGTGAGCAGGCCCGGGTGATTGGCCGCCATGTCGGCGATGAGGGCCCCCACCTCGTCCCAGATCGGCGTCGCATAGGGCATCTCTGCCCTGGCTTCTTGCCCCTGCGCGGCGAGCTCGTCGTGCTGGGCCGAGATCGCGCGGATCTGGAGGGCGGCGCCCATCAAGCGGGCCACGACGTCCTCGTGGTTCTCCATCAGATCGAGGACCGACTCCAGGATCGCGTCCGAGTCCTTGTCGGCGAGGAGCTGGCCCGCCGCGTGGAGGAGATCGGGCATCACCGACGCTTCGCCCTTGAAGCGCTTGTACGGCACGCACGACGCGCAGGCCGCGCCTTTCTCCTTGATCGTCTCGGTCGCGTAGTCGTACGTCGCGTCCTCGCGATCCCCGTAAAGCACGTTGGCGCCCGCGAGCGCGTACATCAGCGTCTCGTGCTCGCTCTTCCAGGCGTCTTCGCCGCTGCCGGCCTCGGTCGCGTCCACGAGGGGGAGGAGGTGACGCCCCAACGCGCCGGCCACCGTGCGCGAGGTGTCGAGGTACTGAAAGAGAGCGATCGACTTGGTCGGTCGGCCGAAGGCGTCGACGTCGGCGATCCCCGACGCGGGGAGGACGAAGGGCGGAGTGATCGAGAGCGGCTTGCCCGCGCTGTTGACGAAGCGGCCGAAGCCGTCGACGTCGGCGAACCCGTCGCTGTTTCCATCGACGAAGGGCGACTGGAGGAGGGTGTCGACGAAGCCGCGGTGATCGCGCAGCGCGATGTAGCGGCGCGGATCGCTCGCGCTCTCGACGAAGGAGCTGTGCTCGCTCAGCAGGAACGACGCGGCGACCTCGATCGTCGCGCGCGGGCGGTTGGGCTGGACGGTGGCGGGATCGACGTAGAGGCGCTTCAGCGGGGCGACGACGGGCTTCGAGGTGAGCAGCTCTTGCTTGGTGACGGCGAGGAGCTGCTGGAGCTCGGGGGCCGCGGTTCCGTTGGGGCCGAGCACGGCGAGCGTCGCCTTCGTCATCTCCCGGAGCCCGGGGTAGGTGAGCACCGGGCGGATCGCGCCGAGCGCGACATTGAAGGGGCGATAGCCCTGCCGCCCCCACATCCGCGTCAGCGCCTTGCGGGCCTCCTCGCTCTCGCCGAGCGCCCCGAAGAGGCGCGCGATCGATCGCGTCGACGTGGGGAAGAGCGGCGCGCCCGTCTTCTCGTAAGGGTTCGACTCGTAGAGCGGGACGAGCTTCTGGGTGAAGTCGAGGAGGGCGTCGTGGAGGCGGATCTTCTTGCCCTCGCCCGCCGTCGGATCCGGGATCTCGCTGTCGGGGAACGCGGCGTTGACGGCGCGGATCAGCTCGCTCCGGCGGCGCACCATCGCGTCCATCTTCGCGAGGGAGAGCTCGCGCGCGGTGTTCGCCCTGGCGTCGTTCGGCATCGGGAGCGCCGCGATGTCGACCTTGTCGCCGTACTTGCCCTCGGCGTCGTAATGGCAGAGCGCCTCGTACGACGCGCCCGACAGGTCCTCCGAGAGGACGCTGGCGCCGATCCGATCGCAGAAGACGCCGTACACGTCATCCCCCAGAGTCGCCTCGCGAGGCGCTTGCCGGGTGGTGTCGATCGTATGACAGGAAGCGACTGTGCCCACCGCGGCGAGGGCGACAGCGGCGCGCAGGCCCTTGATGACAGCGGGAAAACGGGGCGTACGGGTTCGCATGGACAGCACCTCTCGACGGCGAAGTCAGGGTAGACCACCACGCCAGGTCGCGGCGCGGCTTTCGGGAGCGCGCCCAGCATTCGCGGAGGGGCGGAGTTGATTAACGCGACGCAGCACTCGCGAGCGCCACGCCGACAATGCTACGGTGGGCACCCTCATGACCACCCACTCCACGGCTTCTCCGCTCTCGGCCATCCTCCTCGCCGCCGGTCAGGGGACCCGCATGAAGAGCGCCCGCCCCAAGGTGCTCCACGAGCTCTGCGGCCGACCAATGATTCATTACGTCGTCGACGCCGCGCTCGCCGCCGGCGCCGCGGACGTCGTCGTCGTCGTCGGCCACGGGCGCGACGAGGTGACGGCCTATCTCACGCGCGAGTTCGGCGCGCGGGTGCGCACCGCGGTGCAGGACACGCAGCAAGGCACGGGGCACGCGGTGCGGTGCGCGCTCCCGTCGCTCTCCCCGCAGACCGAGCAGGTCTTCCTGCTCTGCGGCGACACTCCGCTCCTCAGCGCCGCCGAGCTGGTCCGCCTCCCGTCCGCGCTCGGCGCGAGCCCGCTGGCGATGCTCACCGCGCGCGCCGTCGATCCCACCGGCTACGGGCGCATCCTCCGCAACGCCGAGGGCCATGTCATCGGCGTGCGCGAGCAGAAGGACGCGAGCGAGGACGAGCGCCTCCTCGACGAGGTCAACCCCGGCGTGTACCTCGCGCGCGTCCCGTTCCTCCGCGAGGCCGTCACCGCCCTCCGCGCCGACAACGCCCAGAAGGAGCTCTACCTGACCGACGTGGTCGAGCTCGCGTCCCGCGGCGGCGGCGTCGCCGCGGTGCTCGCCGAGGATCCGGCGTCGCTCGTCGGCATCAACGATCGCGCCCAGCTCTGCGCCGCGGAGGAGGTGCTCTACGTGCGCATCGCCGATCGCCACCGGCGCGCGGGCGTCACCGTCCGCGGCACGGCGCGCGTCGACGCCGGCGTGACGATCGAGCCCGACGCGGTGATCGAGCACGCCGTCGTGCTCCGCGGGGCGACCCGGATCGGCGCCGGCGCCCGCATCGACGTGGGCTCGGTGCTCACCGACGTGGCCGTGGCCGCGGGCGCCAACGTCAAGCCCTACTCGATCGGGCAGAGCTCGACGATCGGGGAGCGCGCGCAGATCGGCCCGTTCTCACACCTGCGCCCCGAGAGCACGATCGAAGACGACGCCCACATCGGCAACTTCGTCGAGACCAAGAAGACGATCGTGCGCCGCGGGGCCAAGGCCAACCACCTCGCCTACCTCGGCGACGGCGACATCGGCGAAGGCGCCAACGTCGGCGCGGGGACGATCTTCTGCAACTACGACGGCTTCAAGAAGCACCGCACCGAGATCGGCGCGGGCGCCTTCATCGGGAGCGACTCGCAGATCGTCGCTCCCGTGCGCATCGGCGCCTCTGCCTACGTGGCCACGGGGACCACGGTGACGCGCGACGTGCCCGACGGCGCGCTGGCGATAGCGCGGGTGAAGCAGGAGAACAAAGAGGGGTACGCGGAGCGGCTGAAGGCGCGGCTCAAGGCGGGCGCGAAGAAGTGACGAGCGGTTCGTCAGCGTCAGCGTTCACGTGGACGCTGACGCTGGCGCTGACGAGCTTCCCCTACTCCGTTACCGCAGGCGCCCCGAGCTGCCCCAGCGGCGCCAGCGGCGCAATCATCGGCAGCGAGTGCCCCATCCGCAGCCGCTTCGCCTCCAGATACCCCGCCGAGAAGGCGTTGTGCCCGACCACCACCGAGCGCTGCCCCTCGATGATCACCCCGAGCGCGCGCAGCGCCCGCACCTTCTCGGGGTTGTTGGTCATCAACCGGATCGACTCCACCCCGAGGTGCTCCAGCATCGCCGCGGCACCGCCGTACTCGCGCGCGTCATCGGGGAGGCCAAGCAGACGGTTGGCGTCCACCGTGTCGGTCCCGTTCGACTGCAGCTCGTACGCCCGGATCTTGTTGGTGAGCCCGATGCCCCGACCCTCCTGCCGCAGGTAGAGCACGATCCCCTGGCCGCGCCGCCCGATCTCGGCCTGCGACGCCTCGAGCTGCTCGCGGCAATCACACTTGAGCGAGCCGAAGACCTCGCTCGTGAGGCACTCGGAGTGGACCCGAACGAGGACGCCGCTGGCCCCGCGGACGTCGCCCATCACCAGCGCGACATTGTCGGCCGAGAGGCCGAACGCTGCGTCCGCGCCGCCGCCCACGCCCCAGTGGAAGACCGACATTTGAAAGAGCCCATGCTTGGTGGGAACGGGCGCCTGGGCGAGGACTTTGAGCTGAGGCCGGATCGCCGCCGCGGGGGGGACGTGCATCTCGCACTCCTTGAACTTTGTCAGATTGTAGTGCCTCCAGCGCGGCACCGGGCCGACTGGAGGGGCTTGACTTGCTGTCCCCAAGGAGGGGCTCGCTCGGCGCACTCGGCGCCGTCCCACGGGGGCTAATGTGCCAGGGACGGTTCATCTCGTAGCGTAAGGCGCAAGCCCCGACAAGGTGTGGCCGCTTTCCCGCTCGGTCAACCAACCCGCATTCCCAGCGCGGTTCAGTGCCTCAGTGCCCCGCGTCGACGTGCACCCCCGTGAGGAGCTCCTTGGGGTGCGTGGGTACATGAGGGAACCAGAGGCCCGTGAGGAAGGCCAGCGCGCCCATGCCGGCGACGATCCAGAACACCGTGCCGAGCCCGCTCGCGAGGGCCGCGCCGAGGTGGGCGAGGAGGTCGGGCGAGAGCGCCGACGTGCCCTCGCGGCTGAGCACCTGGCTCGCCGCGTCGGCCGGGATCGAGGCGTCGGCCATCAAGCTCGCGTTGATCACGCCGCCCATCACCCCGACGGCGAGCGTGCCGCCGATGGTGCGAAAGAACATCGTGCTCGCGGTGGCGATGCCGCGCTGCTCCCAGGTCACGCTCGTCTGCACGGCGATCAGGAGCGCGGTGTTGGCGAAGCCCATGCCCACGCCGAACGCGGCGGTGCAGACGCGCAGGCCCGTGAGGCCGTGCGTCTCGCCGACGAGCGCGAGCGCGACGCCCGCCGCCGCGGTGACCCCGAGGCCAAAGCGGATCAGCGGCCGGAAGCCGACCTTGGGGATCATCCGCCCGGCGATGGCGCTGGCGACCGGCCAGCCGATCACCATCGGCGTGATCGCGGTGCCGGCCTCGGTCGGCGAGCCGCGGAGGACGCCTTGCACGAAGAGCGGAACGTAGGTGAGCGTGGCGATCATCGCCCCGCCGATCAGCGCGCCGATCAGGCTCGACACCGCCATCACTGGGCGCGCGAAGAGCTCGAGCGGGAGCACCGGCTCCGGCGCGCGGCGCTCCACCGCGAAGAAGGCGACGAGGAGCACCACCGACAGCGCCGCGCAGATCACCGTCGTCTGCGCGCCGAGCCGGCTCGCGGCCAGCAAGACCGCGACGACCCCGCCGGCGAGGAGCCCAGCGCCGAGGAAATCGAGCGTGTGCCGCTTCTTCTCGATCTGCTCGTGGAGCTGCGTCACCACCAGCGCCGCGGCGGCGAGGCCAAAGGGAAGGTTGATGTAGAAGACCCAGCGCCACGAGAGGTGATGGACGATCAGGCCGCCGACCATCGGCCCGATCAGCCCGAAGACCCCCCACGCCGCCCCGAAGACCCCCTGCATCTTCGAGCGCTCTTCGAGATCGAAGATGTCGCCGACGATGGTGATCGCCATCGGCTGCATCGCCCCGGCGCCGAGCCCCTGGATGGCGCGGAAGACGATGAGCTGCCCCATCGACTGCGCCGCGCCGCTCGCCGCGGATCCGAAGAGGAACATCGCGATGCCGAAGAGCATGATCGGCTTGCGCCCATAGATATCGGAGAGCTTGCCGTAGATCGGCACCGTGACCGACGAGGCGAGCAGGTACGCGTTGGCGACCCAGGCATAGAAGTGGATGCCGCCGAGGTCCCCGATCACCGTCGGCATCGCGGTGGAGATCACGGTGGCTTCGAGGGCCCCCATGGCGAGCGCAAGGACGAGCCCGACGACGGTGAGGGCGCGGTTGGTGCGGCGGGGCATTGGCTCGGGGGTGTGGAGCAGGACGCGCGCGCTGGCAACCGGGCTCTTCCGTTGGTCAGGTTCGGAAAGGCTGGTTCGGCCGCGCGCGATGGCGTTATTCTCGGCGCTTATGGGCCACGCGCACCATTTCCTCTCGCGCCTCGACCGCGTCTCGCTCCCGCACGCCGAGCTCGCCCTCGGCCTCTACAACGACGTTCCGCTCTTGCTATTCATCCTGCAGAGCGTGCGCCTCCCGGAGGGAGCGCCGCGCGTCGCCATCTCGCTCGATCACCCGACCAACGGGCCGTTCCTCGTGGTCACCCGCGAAGGCCGCTTCGTCACTTGCCTCGGGGAGGGAATGAGCCCGGGCGAGCTCCCGGTGATCGCCCGCGGCCAGCTCGACGGCATCGCCACCAAGGTCGGCGTCCTCCGCGCGCGGATGGCGGACGCGCTGCAGATGGCCGGCGGTAAGGGCGGCGTCAGCAAGCTGCTCCGACGCATCCACGAGGCGGGCGAAGAGCTCTCGCGCGAAGAGGTCCTCGCCATCTCGGGCCTCCAGCCGCTCTATGCCTTCGAGTTCCTCCAGTGCCTGTTCGCGGCGGCGGGGGACCTCAAAGACGCGCGCGACCTCTTCCTCCGGGAGCTCCGGCGCGCCGACCGGCTCAAGCCGCAGTACAACACCGCGCTGCGCACGTACTGGAACACCTTCTGGTCCCTCGGGCACTTTTCGGTGCTCGCGACGCTGGACGGCTGGGCCCCGCTCGAGAGGGCGTCCGACACGATGGTGAAGCTCGGGGAGAATTTCCCCCTCTCGTGGATCACCGTGCGGGAGGGCGTCACCTCGCTCGCGCTCAAGGGGGCCTGGGCCGTCGGTCGCATCGGCAAGCCACAGCTCGCGGGCGCCAAGCTGCGGTATCGGGGGGCGAACACCCAGCTTTCCATCCTTGATGGGTGCCTGGGCCTGGGCGCGATCGCCCTCCGGCACGCGAAGCTCTCCGCCGAGATCTCGAAGCTGATGGCCACGGGGCCGGACGTCGGTCCAGAGCAGATATTTGGCAAGTTCGTGCACCAGGTGAACGACATCGCCCACCGCATGATCCACGCCGACAACATCAAGACCGAGGATTTCGTCCACGCGCAACGGGTGCTCGGCGGCGCCTCCTGGATGGCGATGACGAAGCACCTCCCGCCCGGCGCGCCCTACCGCTTCGAGCGCATCGAGGACGTGCCCGAAGAGCTCGCCCTGTGCGCCGCCATCAACGTTCCGCTCGACTTCATGGGCAACGTCGAGTCGGCGTTCAACATGTTCGTGGCGCTCCCCTGGGTCGCGCGCGCCACGCCCGAGCAGCTCTACCTGCCGCGCGCCGCCATCCGCGCCAGATCCATCCCCTGGCAACCCAAGGACACGATGGAGCTCCTGCGTTTGCACGAGAAGAACCCGATCCGCAAGGTGCATACGCGGCCGGTGCGGTCGAGCGGGCCGCCGCGGCAGGAGCCGTGTCCGTGCGGGAGCGGGAAGAAGTACAAGCGGTGTTGTGAGGAGGCGAAGCAGGCGTGATGGGTGGGGGATGAGGAGGTCCCGGCCGCAAACCGCAGCCGGGACCGATGACGTCAGGTCGCGACCGGCTTCCGGGCGGCCTTCTCGGCCGCGTTCTTCTTCCGCGTCTTCACGGCCTTCTCGGCGGCCTGCTGGGTGTAGCGGATCGACTTCTCGAACGGCGCCCGGATCCCCTTGTTCTTGTTCCGCTTCGCCGTCGACTTCACCGCGTCAACGATCTGGCTGAGCGCGTGCTCGCGCTGGTCCTCGTAGAGCGCCTCGCTCTCGGCGAGGACCTCGTTGATCTTGGCGAAGGCCAGGCGATACCGGCGCACCTGCTCGGCCTTGTCCCCGCTCTCCGATACCAATAGACATAGTTTCCTCCGTGCTGGGGATGCGGCGACAGTCTTTACCGTCGCTCGCGGTGTCTGACGAAGCAGCAGATTGTTTCTTGTTTCTTCACCCTGTTTTTTGATGGTAGCGAAGTATTTTGGTGGGCGTTTCACCTGCATCGACGCCGTGGAGTGGCACCGCGGAGGGGTCGACAAGGTGGGGTGATGCACTCGACTGGGTGGGGTGATGCACTCGACTGGGTGGGGTGATGCACTCGACTGGGTGGGGTGATGCACTCGAGGAGGTCGGCGACGCCGTCGGGCTCCCACCCGGGGTTAAAACCCCGGGCTCCTCTTACAAAGTCCGCCGCAACGGCGGACTTTCGCGCGCACTGCACCGGGCAAATGAAGCAGAAAGGCAGTCCCCGAAGGGGACTTCGTA
>Ga0105048_10008627_pt1 | contig 16292 bp, 14 predicted proteins | sample MAT05_FD_78382 | JGI IMG/M metagenome (GOLD analysis project Ga0105048, IMG submission 78382) | Freshwater microbial communities from Lake Fryxell liftoff mats and glacier meltwater in Antarctica - MAT-05 | ecosystem: Environmental > Aquatic > Freshwater > Ice > Liftoff microbial mat | place...
CCGGCGCTGTAGTGAAAGATTTCAGTGTGTAAGAGAAAGCATGGGGCATCGACTACTCCTGTTCGTTAGGTCACGAACGGACATTTTGGCAGCATGCTGTTAACCTTTGTTTGCGCGATGCGATGTCCGCTTTGTTTTTGGCACAGTCCCGAAGGAGTTAAATGTCAGAGTTCGATCTGGTCGTAATAGGCGGTGGGTCCGGCGGTGTGCGCGCGGCGCGCATCGCAGCGGGGCACGGTGCGCGCGTAGCCTTGATCGAGGAATACCGATTAGGCGGAACCTGCGTGATACGCGGTTGCGTGCCCAAGAAGCTGATGGTCTATGCATCGCGGTTTGCGCAAGAGTTTGACGAAGCGGCTGGCTACGGCTGGACGCTGGGGGAACGGCACTTTGACTGGGCCACGCTCAAGACCCGGCGCGACGCCGAAGTGACACGTTTAGAGGGCATCTATCGCAGCAACCTGCTGGCGTCTGGCGTTCAGCTTTTCGACGGGCGCGCGCGCCTGCAAGACCGCAACACCGTGGTACTGGCCGACGGCAGAACGCTACAGGGTAATCACATTTTGATAGCAACAGGTGCAGCACCGACGAGGGGTCCAGCCATTCAGGGCCATGAGCTTGCCATAGACTCCAACGGCTTCTTCGATCTGGAGGCCTTGCCCAAGAGAGTAGTTGTACAAGGAGCAGGCTACATCGCACTGGAGCTGGCCTGCGTGCTGCAACGCTTGGGGGCTGATGTACGCGTCGTAGTGCGTGGCGATCAGATTTTGCGGGGGTTTGACAACGGCGTTCGGGCCCATCTGACCCATGAGCTGCTGGAAAGCGGCCTGCGGTTTGACTTCAACTGTCATATTACAGGCATCGCCAAAGCCGACGATGGCTTGCTGGTGGAACTGGACCAAGGGAAAGCGGTAGCCGCTGACTGCGTGCTGCGCGCTTTGGGCCGCATGCCAAACTCCCATGGCTTGGGGCTTGAAGCGCTGGGCATCGAACTGGATGCCCATGGCGCCGTTCCGGTGGACGCATTCAGCCAAACCACAGTCCCCAACATCTATGCCGTGGGCGATGTGACCAACCGCGTAAACTTGACGCCCATGGCGATCCGCGAAGGCCATGCCTTTGCCGACACGGTGTTCGGCAACACCCCCCGCAGCGTAGACCACAGGCTGGTGCCGACCGCCGTCTTTACAACACCCGAGCTAGGCGTGGTGGGCATGACTGAAGAAGCCGCACTTTTAGAGCATCCGCGCCTGGATGTGTACCAGGCGAGCTTTCGCCCCATGAAGGCCACTCTCTCCGGGCATACCGGGAAAATGTTGTTGAAGCTGCTGGTAGACCGCGACACCGACCGCGTGCTAGGCTTCCACGGCGTGGGGCCAGACACTGGCGAAATGGCGCAACTGGTGGGCGTGGCCCTGCAACTCAAGGCGACCAAAAGCGCGTTGGATGCCACGCTGGCTGTGCACCCGACTGCCGCTGAGGAACTGGTCACTATGCGCAAACCCGCCGTGCAGCACGGACTGTAAAGCCACAACCCACCCATGCTGTCCACACCACTCCCCGTTAAACCCGCAGCAATAGCAACCCCGACTAACCCGCTTGCGGCAATGGCAGAGCGATTCCTCCAGGTGCGAGCGCACACACTCGCACTGACACAAACTTTGTCGGCCGAAGACCAGTGCGTGCAGTCTATGCCCGACGCCAGCCCGACCAAGTGGCACTTGGCCCACACCAGCTGGTTCTTTGAGACAGTGGTATTACAGGCATTTGCTGCGGGGTATGCGGTTTTTGATCCGAAGTACCTGTATCTTTTCAATTCCTACTACGAGGCCTTGGGGCCACGCCATCCACGCCCGAACCGTGGGCTGTTGACGCGGCCGTCGCTGGCCGAAGTGCACGCCTACCGCCAGCACATCGACGCTGCCATGTCGGGCTTCATGGCTGCCGCAACGGCAACGCAATGGCAAGCGGCCGCAGGGCTTATCGAGTTGGGCTTGCAGCACGAAGAACAGCACCAAGAGCTGTTGCTGACCGACATCTTGCATCTGCTGTCCTGCAACCCCTTGTTGCCTCCTTACCAAACCCCGGAGAGTATCAATGGCATTGGCAAAAGCGCCAACGCCCCAGCCAAGCGGCGCACTGTAGCGCCCTTGCAGTGGGTGGCCGTGCAGGGCGGCATCCACACGGTGGGGCACGCAGACAACGGTTTTTCTTTTGACAATGAAACGCCACAACACCAGGTTTTGCTTCAACCCTTCCACATCGCCAACCGCTTAGTGAACTGCGGCGAATACCTGGACTTCATCAATGACGGGGGTTACGCAAATGCGGCCTGGTGGCTGTCCGACGGTTGGGCCGCCGTACAAGGACAGAGCTTGAGCGCACCCGCTTACTGGCTTGCGCCCGGCGACCCGCGCGCGCCGTCAGACCAATGGCAGATTTTTGGCCTGCACGGTGTGCAGCCGCTTGACCGCCAAACGCCGGTGACCCAGATCAGCTTTTATGAGGCAGTGGCTTTTGCCGAATGGTCCGGCGCACGGCTGCCCACGGAGTTTGAGTGGGAACTGGCCTTCGAGATGCCGGGTATCACCCAGATGCTTGGGCTTGCTTGGCAGTGGACCCGTTCATCCTACGACCCCTACCCTGGGTTCAGGCCGCGCAACGGCACCGTGCGCGAGTACAACGGCAAGTTTATGGTGGGCCAGCAGGTATTGCGCGGTGCGAGCCCGGCCACACCCGCGGGCCATAGCCGCAAAACTTACCGCAACTTTTTTCCGCCGGCTACGCGCTGGCAGTTTTCAGGCATACGATTGGCAAAGGACAACCCATGAAAGACAACCTGGCTTACGCAGATTCCCAAGACCCGGCGGAAGTGGTAGACGCCAGTGGCGCAGCAGACAACGGTCATACCGAATTTATGCTGGACCTCAAACAGGGCTTGGCGCGCCAACGCAAAAGTATTTCACCTAAATATTTTTATGACGAGGCTGGCTCAAACTTGTTCGACCAGATTTGCAAACTGCCGGAGTACTACCCCACACGCACCGAGCTGTCCATTTTGCAAAAGCATGCACACGAAATTGCTCTGCACTTGGGGCCGCATGCCGAGATACTGGAGTTTGGAGCAGGCTCCATGCAAAAGGTGCGGGTGCTGCTAGAGGCCATGGACCGGCCCGCGCGCTATATCCCGATCGACATTTCGGCAGAACACCTGCAAGGCGCAGCTTTGAAGTTGGCCAGTGACTACCCCGACCTGCAGGTAGAAGCCCTGGAAGCCGATTACACGCAGGATCTGGTTTTGCCACCGGACATGCCACCCGAAGGACGTCGCGTCGGGTTTTTTCCTGGCTCCACGCTTGGCAACTTTGAACCCCTGGATGCCTTACGCTTCATGCGCATGTGCGCCCGCACCCTGCAGGGCGGCGCACTGATCCTGGGTGCTGATCTGGTCAAAAATCCGGATCTGCTGCACGCAGCCTACAACGACGCGCAGGGTGTAACGGCCAACTTCAACCGCAACCTACTGGTGCGTGCCAACCGCGAACTGGGCGCCGATTTCCAGTTAGACCGTTTTGCCCACAGTGCCTTTTACAACGCACCGTTTCAGCGTATTGAAATGCATTTGATGAGCACCTGCCAGCAATCGGTGCGGGTGGGCGGCACGTCCTTTACATTTGCGCAAGGTGAAACCTTGCACACAGAAAACTCTTATAAATTCACCGTAGATGGCTTGTGCCAACTGGCCCAGCGGGCCGGTTTTACGCCAGGCCAGTCTTGGACCGATCCCGAAAAACAGTTCTGCCTTTTGTGGCTGGACGCACCCAAATCAAGGAGCTAAACATGAAAGCCATCTGGAAAGACACCGTTATCGCCGAGAGTGACGACACCATCACGGTGGAAGGCAACCATTACTTCCCCGAAGCCTCGTTGAACCGGGCCTTTGTGACCTTCAGCAACCACAAGACCATGTGCGCCTGGAAAGGCGAGGCAAATTACTACTCGCTGATGGTGGGCGGAGAGCTAAACCCCGACGCCGTCTGGTACTACCCCGACCCAAAACCCGAGGCCGCCAACATCAAGGGCCGTGTGGCGTTCTGGAAGAGTGTTGTGGTTTCTGCCTAGGCTGGTGCTGTGTGCTGTGTGCTTCCCGCGCAAGCTGCATCTAGCGGCCCGAAAGTTCTTCTACTTGGCGTCTAGCGGTTTCAGCGTCTTTTCCATACTCCTCCAGATAACGCTGGCGCTCCTCGCTGTTCCACTCCGCCGCTGAAAACCGACTTCTGGCATAAATGGCACTCACGTGCACAACGCCAGGTTGACGTGCCATGGTGCTGCGGTCCGGAAATTTATCGGGTATCAGCAAAAACCCGTCCACATCGCGCAAACGCAGCGGAAATGCCGGGCGTTTGTCCAACACCAAGGCACCGAAAACCTGGAGCTTGAACTCGCGAATGCCAGCCGCGACTTCGTCGTTGAATTGCAGGAGCGCAAATGGCACGCCGTTGGCATCGTCCACCCGCGCGCTGACTACGTAACGCCCGGCCGTGCGCACTTGGGCCTTCAGGTAGAAGTTTAACGACCCGGCCTCTAAAGCCTCTCGTACACCTGCCCATGTGGCGGGTACATCCGGGGTGTAGACCACATCAAAGTGCGCCACTCCCTGCTCGGCGTCCGCGGTTAATTCGACCAACAGCCGAATGGTGCCGCCGTAGTTTTGAAAGCCTTGGCTTACCGGAGTCAACCGGCCTGAATACGTACCATCCCCAGAAGCATCGTCTGCGCCCGTACCATCGTCTGAAAACACCACGCTGGCTTGCACCAGTTTGATCGGCGTGCGCGAATCGGGAATGGACTGTGCCCTTGCACTGCGTATGACCAGGGGCAAGGGACGGATGTTTTCATCCCGCACGGAGACGGTAAACTTCACGCTCTCGGTGCCGCTGAGAAAAACGCGCTCCTGGGTGGTGCGCAAACGCATGCCTTTGACTTCCTCTCCATTGGCGTTGCGCAGTTTCAGTTCTTCCGCAATGGGTGCGAATGGGTGAACCTGGTCCGGATGCTCGGCAATGGGGCGGGAATCGTAGGGGTAACGGGTTGCGTCGCGGTAGCTTGCAAATATTTGCTCGGCGCGCTCATGGCGCCCCTGCCAAAGCGCCAGTTGCTCCTGGCGCGACTTCAAACCCGTTGCGCTGTAAGGACCACCGTCACTTGCCGCAGGATTGGACGCGCCGAAACCAGGTCCGGACAGGCCTCGCGATGGGTTGGAGCCGCCAGCGACATTGTTAACTAATGTCGTGTCATTGTCCGCACCGAACCCGTACCATCCCATCAAAGCCAGCGCAATCACCACGCCGACCAGCAAAGCCGTCTTAGCCCGCCGAGTCAAAGCTCAAATCACCTGGGTCAACCGAAGCGGCTTACTGTCAATTGGCATTGGCCGCCATGTCGGCACGCACCTTGGACACTACACCGCCCCAAGCGCCATTGGTGTAATGGTTGAGTGCTTCAGCATCGTCGCGAAACGCCACGCTGTGGTAGCTCCACTTGGCTTTGCCCCCTTCATTCGCGGCAGTGCCCAAGGTCAAATCGTTGCAAAACCAGTCTGACGGATTGCAAAACCCTGCGCCACCATTGCCCGAGACTCCGCCCGAAGAATGGTAGGCCACTGCTTCATCATCTTGCCCTGGCAATACAGCGGAGTACAGCGTGCCCTTGGCACCAGCATACATATAGAACCATTTTGCACGGGTTTGGCTGTGGTCATAGAGTGCACGGGCGGTAGCGGTTTTGAGGTCAGACGTCAGAGGGTCTGACACGGCCCAGCTACCCACATTGGCCAGCTCACTGCCGCCGCCAGCTCCAGCCGCAACATTGACCCATTTGATATTCCAGCCGGTTTGGGTGCTGCCATCGCTATTGCCGCAAACACCTGAGGAGTTGGGCGTGGCGTTCTTCTTGCTGCGCGCCGTACCGCCGTACAAGGACAGGGCGTAGCCAATCTGTAAATTCCCTGCGCTGTGGGCAGCGATGTAGCACCAGTTGGTACCGGTGCAATAGCAATCCAGGGCGTCACGGACGCGGTAATTTTGATCGGACACACGGCTAAAGCCATCCCAATTGACCGACTTCTTGTTCACCCCGGCCGCTGTGCTCGCTGGCCCCCAATAGGTGAAGTCTGCATAGTTGCCCGGTTGGGCCGTATTGCTTCGGCCATTGATCCACAAAGAGTAGTTAGTGGCATACACCCCACCCGCGATGAAGAGCAGAAACACCAACAGCGGTCTAACCGCGCGTGCGTGGTGTTGACGAAAAAATGCCAAACAAACAGAACGCATGGAAAGCTCCTTGAATCTGGATTCAACTTATCGGGGTGCGCAAGTGTCTCGTACGCCCCAAACCGAAACAACTGGGGATTAACCGTGCCGTCACTCCTATGCCGAGCACTTTGCATGTGCGCTAAGTAACGGTTTGCGTAGTGACAAAGAATTACATTCAAAGCCCCGCAAAGGTCGTCGTCAGCCCATGACCACGCGTTGGATGTGTATAGTTTTTTGGAGATAACAAATGAAGACCTTAGCCGCGCTTGCGCTCGCCGCATGCACCTTGGCACCCGCCTTTGCACAAACCAATGTCGGTGTATCCATAGGCATCAACCAGCCGGGGGTTTACGGTCGTATCGACATTGGGGCCTTCCCACAACCGCGCATCGTCTATCCACAACCGGTGGTGATCGTGCAGACACCTATCGCTGTGTATCAGCGCCCGGTGTATCTGTATGTGCCACAAAAGCACCAAAAGAATTGGGGCAAGCACTGCGGACGCTACAACGCCTGCGGCCAACCCGTATATTTTGTGCAGGAAGATTGGGTTAGAGAACGGTATGAAGAACGCCAAGACCATCGTGACAATGTAAAAGGCAAGTACAAAGACAAGGGTCACGGGAAAGACAAGGGTCACGGGAAAGACAAAAAACACAAGGACTGACGCATCAGGACACCCTGAACGTCTCTAGATGGATACTGGTCTCGGTGTTGCTGATGCCCTTCAGTAAGCGAATACGTTCCAGCACCTTGGCCAATTCCTGCAGGGATTCGGCCCTCAACTCAGCCAATAGGTCCCAACGTCCATTGGTATCGTGCAAGATCGCTACGCCCGGCTCGCCTAAGAGACTTGCTATCACTGCGCGGGTCTGGTTGCCGTCTACCGCAATACTCATCCATGCCTTGATGGTGTTGTGTTGCACATCTGGGCGCAGCCGCACGGTGTAGCCAACGATGACGCCATCGTCCTCCAGGCGGCGTATGCGGTTGGTGACCGTACCTCGCGACACCTTCAATTTGGCGGCCAGTGCCGCCACTGTGAGGCGTGCGTCTTGGCGCAGCAAGGACAGTAGTTTGTGATCGATTTCATCCATAGTGGCAACTTAGTCTATCGAAATGGCAATTATTTAGCTATTTCTACGCATTATTGACGATTGTTATTGTTTGGTCGCAAAACCATACTTCTCCTTACCGATTGCAGAGTCCTGCGATCCACGAGGAGAACGACCATGACAAATCCATCCAGCCCCGCCAAAAACACCCTTTTCTTGAGCCCACAGGACGTCGCCAACATCGTCTGCCGCTCTGGCCTAGCCACCACACTGAAAGGCATGGCCGCCTATATCCACGAGGACTTCTTGCGCTGGCAAAGTTTTGACAAGTCGGCACGGCTGGCAGCGCATTCGCAAGATGGTGTGATCGAGCTGATGCCCATTGCCGACGCTGACACCTTCACCTTCAAATACGTCAACGGCCATCCCAAGAATACCGCCATGGGCCTGCCCACGGTAATGGCTTTTGGCGTACTGGCCGATGTAGCCAGTGGCTTTCCGCTGCTGATCAGTGAACTGACACTGACCACCGCCATGCGCACGGCCGCAACATCAGCCGTAGCTGCACGTGCACTGGCACGCCCCAACAGCCGCGTGATGGCTTTGATCGGCAACGGCGCCCAAAGCGAGTTCCAGGCGCTGGCCTTTCACCACTTGGTGGGCATTGAAGAAATTCGGCTGTTTGATGTCGACACACGTGCCACCGCCAAGCTGCTGCGCAACCTGCAAAACAACCCCGATGCCGCTGGTTTGAGCCTGGTGATGTGCGCCAGCACGGCAGAGGCGGTGCGCGGCGCGGACATCGTGACAACCGTCACCGCCGACAAGACCAATGCCACCATCATCACGCCCGACATGCTGTCGCCCGGCATGCACATCAACGGCGTAGGCGGCGACTGCCCAGGGAAGACCGAAATCCACGCCGACGTATTGCGTGCCGCCAAGGTATTTGTGGAGTACGAGCCGCAAACCCGTGTCGAAGGTGATCTGCAGCAGATGGATGCCAGCTTCGGTGTAACCGAACTCTGGCAAGTGCTGTCTGGCCAACAGACCGGCCGTGACAACGCGGAACAAATTACCTTCTTTGACTCGGTCGGCTTTGCGATGGAAGACTTCTCGGCTCTGCGATATGTACACGACCTCGCGCAATCGTTGCACCTTGGTGTCAACATTCCCTTGATCCCCGAGCTGGCCGATCCGAAAGACTTGTACCAGTTGATTCGCCCCGCGGCGCCCAAAGAAACGCAGACCAGCTTCGGTACTGCCCGCTCGAACCACGCCGCGCTGGAAGCAATGGCTTGAGCATGTCAAGCCCGCAGCAATTCTCTGCGCAAGCTCCCGCCGCCGTGGTGATGGTCCGGCCGCATGCGTTTCGCTCCAACCCCGATACGCTGCAGGACAACGCCTTCCAAACCAGCAGCCCACCAGACGCGCAAGCAGATACAGCAGCCCGGGCGTATGCAGAGGTCAGCACCATGGCGCAGCGTCTGCAAGATGTCGGCGTTGCGGTACACCTATTTGAAGATACCGGCCAACAAACACCCGACGCGGTGTTTCCCAACAACTGGTTCTCCACCCATGCCGGTGGGCATGTGGCCATCTATCCCATGGCCATGCCCAGCCGGCAACGGGAACGGCGCTGGGATGTAATCGATTTGCTCAAGCGCGCCTACCGCGTGCAGGATGTCATCGACTACTCCGGCCTGGAGCAAGACCATGTGTATCTGGAAGGCACCGGCGCTATGGTTCTGGACCATATCGATCGCGTGGCGTATGTTGCCCGCTCCGACCGGGCCGACCCGCTGGCGTTAGAGCGCTTTTGCACCCACTTCAACTTTGAACCCATGCTGTTCGACGCGGCTGACGCACAAGGACGAGCGGTCTACCACACCAACGTATTGATGTGTGTAGGAACAAACTTCGCCATGGCTGGCTTTGACATGATCGCAGACCCACGGCGGCGTCAGCACGTGCGAGAACGGCTGATGGAGAACGGTCGTGTACTGGTGGAACTAACCGAAGCGCAGGTAGGAGAATTTGCTGGCAACGCCCTGGAACTGCAAGGCTCAAAAGGCCGCCTGCTGGCGATCTCGTCACGCGCACTGCACGCGCTTCGGGCAGAGCAGATCCACGCCCTGGAACAAACGGTTCAGCTACTGCCGCTGGATGTGCCCACCATTGAGATGGCTGGTGGTTCGGTGCGGTGCATGCTGGCAGGCATACACCTCAAGGCACGGCCGATGGCACCGGCCTGACGGCCATCGCTGCTTACTTGTACTTGGCGTCGATGTCCCAAACCGCGGTTTGGATCAGGCGCTGAATCATGGTATCCAAGCCAACACCACCTTTAGCGCTTTCTGAAACACCCATCACGCTGGTGCGTGTGGCACCTACTTCCATCTTCAGTTCTTTGTAGCCTTGGGCTACTTGTTCCGTGGTGTTGGCATTCATAATTTTGTAGCGCATGCCGATCAACCAGACGCCAGTTGAGTCGTCAGTTTTGACCGAGCCGACAACCTGCCCAGTCGCGTAGCCGGCCCGCGACCCGGACAGCGCACCGATCAACCCGCCGATAGCCTGTCCATCAAAACCCTTGGTGTTCGCAGCAATTTGTTCCGCCTTAAGGATGTCAAACTTGACAATCCATTTGGTCGTTTTGAGCTTGCCGATCTGCATGGTCTTGCGGGCCTGAGCCACATTGCCCAGGTTGTAGGCCAATGTGATCTCGTTCAACAAATTTCCCAAATTGGCACGCTCCAGCACCGTGAAGTTAGCCTGAGACAACTCCAACTCGCCAAAGTCGGCAATGTTGTTGGGTAGAAAACGCTGGGTAAAACTCGCGTTGCTACTCTTAATTTCACCGGGGATAACGATGAGCGCAGGACCCTTCTTGGCTATGTTTTTGTACTGAACTTCCTTGTAGGCCGCAGCATCTGCAGCGGCATTGGCCTTATTGGAAGTAGAACTACCAGCGATTGGAGAAGCGTTGCCAAACGTGGGCCCGCCAGTTTGGGCAGGTGCCGGCTGCTGCGTGTCTGCAACCCTGGGAGCCGTTTCCATGCAACCTGCGAACGTCAAGACCAGCAGTGTAGAAATGAGTGAAGTAACCAGCAAACGAGTGTGCATTTTTTCTAACCCTTCATGAAAATCACCGCCACCTTGCGGGCCAAAAGAGTCTACGCTGTTTGCCATGCGCGGTGGGCATTGGTTGCGAAAAATCTATAGTCAATGGCTATCTTTAGATAGGCAGTGAGGTTCTGACGCACGAAAGCTTTGTGTCGTTCACGGTCCGCAGCGCGGACTCATTTTGCTGGCACAAGGATTACGCTTTCTCGCAACACTCCGCCACCGTTTACGCTGCCCTCCAACCGCGACGGGTTGAGCACGCGCGCCTCGCAGGCAACACGATCATCACCGATGAATTCCATACAACGCTGCAACGCATTTCGGTCAAGCCGCTGAGGTGCAGCAGTCAATCCGCCGCGTCTGGCTTCTGCCAGCGCGTTGCGGGCTTCCGTGCGGCAGGTTTGTAGAGACTGCTGGGATTGCCCACTGTCGCAGACCGCCATTTCCTGGAGATAACGCGCTTGTGCACCCGCGCTATCGCGGGACGGGCCTGCCGCCTGCGCAGCGCCTGATACCAATAGCAATGCAAAGGCTGCCGATGTCAAAGTGCGAAGGGGGTTTTGTTCCGAGTGCATGTTCGTGACTTTCTTGTTGAAAACCGAAGACTAAAGCGCTGGTAAGCAGATGTATGTACGCCCGCGAACAGAATGCCTAGGTGGTGAACCGGAAAATAGCTGCATGAGGTGGAAACGTATATCTATAGGGGTAGTCGCGGTGCCAGTCGCGGCGATCGGGCTCGTGGCACTGTGGATTGCTGTCTTTGGATGGAACTGGCTACGGGCACCTATCGAGCGCATAGCCATACAAAATACCGGCCGCGTGCTGGCAATCCAAGGGGACCTTTCGGTGCACTTTGCGTGGCCAGCTCCCAGGGTGCGCGCTAACGCATTAACGTTCGCGAATCCGCCATGGGCCCGTGATAAGCAGATGGTGACCGCAGATGCAGTCGACATCAGCGTAAACGTGCCGCAACTGCTGCTGCGCAATGTAGTTTTACCCACCGTGCATCTGGTACGCCCAATCGTCTTTCTGGAACAGGACGCCCAAGGCAGAAAGAACTGGCTGCTCGACCTGGAGCAGCAAGACGAAAATGCCCGCATTCACATTGGCCAATTGACGTTGGATCAAGGCACACTGGGTTTTGAAGACGGCGCTCACAAAACACAGATTCGCTCCACTATTTCAACTGACGTTGCATCATCTGGCATAGTTTTTAGCGCATCGGGCCAGTACCACGGTCTACCTGTCAAGGCTTCGGGAAGCGGGGGAGCGGTGTTAGCACTGCGTGACGAACGCACGCCCTACCCTGTCACCTTGGACGCAGTGCTGGGTCGCACCCACATCAAGGCCACAGGCACTGTCACTGGGCTGGTCAACCTGTCAGCGGTAGACATGCAGTTGGCAATCACGGGTGATAGCCTGGAGCAACTCTATCCCTTGCTGGGCCTTGCTGCGCCAGCTACACCAGCCTATGCTTTGCGTGGTCGACTCACCCACAGTGGAAGCAGCTGGCGCTACGCGGCATTCTCTGGTCGCATGGGCAAAAGTGACATGGCCGGATCGGCACAGGTCGTATTGGGTGGACTGCGTCCGCAACTGTCGGCCCAGCTCACCTCCAAGTTGTTAGACCTTGATGATTTGGCACCTGTTATTGGCAAACGCACGGCCGATGAAACACCGCCTGACACCTTACCTGCAATACCAGCGCCAACAAAAGCAAAAGGTGTATTGCCCGATCTGCCGTTTAAAACCGACCGGTGGACCAGCTTGGACGCAGAAGTAAACCTGACGGCCAAGCAGATTCGCCGTGCAAACGCGCTACCGTTGGACGATCTTTCAATGAAACTGAAACTCCAGGATTCCGTGCTGACCCTCACCCCGCTGGACTTTGGTATGGCCGGTGGCCACCTGAGTACAACCGTCACCCTTGACGGCCGCAGCAACCCCATCAAGGCCAAACTGCAAGCGCAGGCGCGCAAGCTGTTGCTCTCCAAAATATTTCCCACCGTAGCGCTGAACCAAACCAGTCTTGGGGAGATCAACGGCACCTTGGTACTGACCGGCAGTGGAGACTCCATTGGCGACATGCTGGCCAAAGCCAATGGTCAAATCGCCCTGGGTATAGACCGGGGAGAAGTCAGTCAGTTGATGATGGAGAAAGCCGGCCTGCATATCTTTGAAATTCTGCAACTTAGCATCGCGGGCGACAAGCGCATCAAACTGCGCTGCGCACTCGCTGATTTCGAGGTAAAGAACGGTGTCATGGATGTGGACTCCCTGATCTTCGACACCGATGTGACCACCCTTTTTGGCAGCGGGCGCATAGATCTTGCGCGAGAAACGCTCGATCTGACGCTGAACCAAAAAACCAAACGCACCAGTCCACTGGCGCTTCGCAGCCCTATCTACGTTCGCGGCACATTTGCAAAACCTACTGTCGGGGTTGACAAAGGCCGCGTTGCCGCACGGGCAGCGGGCGCGGTGGCACTAGGTCTGCTAAACCCCTTACTCGCGCTCATCCCCTTGGTTGACCGGGGACCCGGACAGGATAGTGACTGTGGCCAACTGATGCGTGAGGCAAAGGTGGACCCGCGGTAGTCACCGGGAATTTTCGAAGTGGCGCGTTATTTGCTAGTGTTGTGTGACAATTTCCTGACCAATTATTCAAGAAAGTTACCCCCCCATGCAAAAAATTGCGATCCCTGTCCGTATTCGCTTTTCCCCTACGCCGCTAATGGTGGGTATGGCACTACTTTGGCCGATGGCCTTTGCTGTGGCCCAGACCGCCGCACCTACTGGAACCGCCAGCGCACCACAAGCGGGCGTGCTGCAGGCCGTAACCGTAACGGCTGAACGCCGTGCGGAGAACGTCAAAGACGTTCCCAGCTCCATTTCGACCATCTCCGGAGAAAAATTTGACGTGTTGAACACCGGGGGCGCGGACATTCGCATGCTGTCGGGCCGCGTACCCAGCCTGAACATCGAGTCTTCATTTGGCCGTGCCTTCCCGCGTTTTTACATCCGTGGCTATGGCAATACAGACTTCCGCTCGAACGCATCACAGCCTGTTTCTCTGATTTATGACGACATTGTTCAGGAGAACCCCATCCTCAAGGGATTTCCTGTTTTCGATGTAGAGCGCATCGAAGTACTGGCGGGTCCACAGGGCACGCTGTTCGGCCGCAATACTCCGGCGGGCGTAGTCAAGATCGACTCGGTCAAACCCTCGAAGTCCACCGACGGCTATTTTAATGCGTCCTACGGAACATATGGCACGTCAGCCCTCGAAACCGCCTTCAACCTGCCACTGTCTGGCGAGTGGAATGCCCGCATCTCGGCGCAACTGCAACACCGCGACAACTGGGTCAAGAACGACAAGAGCTCCACCAAAGACCTCGAAGGCTATGACGACCGCGCCGTGCGCCTGCAAGCCGCCTACGACGGCGGCGGTATGTTCAGCGCCCTCTTCAATGTGCATGGCCGTGACCTGAATGGCAGCGCTCGCCTATTCCGCGCCAACATCATCAAAAAGGGGAGCAATGATCTGGTCGACGACTTCGATCCAACCAAACTGCAAACAGACGGTATCAACAAGCAGAATTTGACCAGTAGCGGGGTCAGCGCGAAGCTTAAGTGGTCGCTGCCCGATGTCAACATTTACTCCATTACCGGTTACGAGACAGTCAGCGCCTACAGCCGCGGTGATATTGATGGTGGTTATGGCGCAGCCTTCCTGCCCTCTGGTGGCGGCCCCGGCTTCATACCTTTCCCGTCAGAAAGCGCTGCTGGCGTGCGCGACCACAAACAGGTGAGTCAAGAAGTACGCCTGGAATCCAAGGGTAAAGGGCCACTGACGTGGCAGGGTGGCGTTTACTTATTCCAAGAGTCGCTGGGCTTTGATAGCTACACCTACAACACATTAGGCAACAACGTGCAATCGGGCGCCACGTTGCGGTCCGACCAAACCAATGACACCTATGCGGTCTTTGGTGGCTTGACCTATGCCGTTAGTGCCGACCTTAAGCTTCGCGGTGGTCTTCGCTATACCCAAGACAAGAAAAGTCTGAGCACCCAACCTTTGCCAGCCGGTGATCCCAACCCAACCAATGTAGCCAACGGACTGGGCTCCACCAGCGACAACAGCCAAGTCAGCTGGGATATGGGCGCAACGTACAAACTGGACAAGGACACCAATCTTTTCGGACGTGTGGCCACCGGCTTCCGCGGCGCCAGTATCCAGCCTGCCGGGCCGTTTGGTCCTCTGAACCAAGCCAACCCAGAGACCACTACCTCGTTTGAAGTGGGTGTCAAGAGCGACTTGTTTGACAAGCGCGCCCGCGCCTCTGTCAGCCTCTTCCATTACGACGTGAAGGACCAGCAATTGACAGCCGTGGGTGGCAGCAACAATGCCGTGCGCCTGCTCAACGCCAAGAACTCCATGGGCGAAGGTGTGGAGGTGAACTTCGACGCTTACCTGACACCCAACTTTTTGGTAACCATGAGCGGTAGCTACAACCATACCGCCATTCAGGACTCCTCGCTGGCCGTGGGAACCTGTGGTGGCTGTACCGTGTTAAACACCAAGAATGCGGCCGGTCTGGCCTTGATTGACGGCAACCCGCTACCTAACGCTCCGAAGTGGATTGCCAATGTGACAGCCCGGTATGGCATACCCGCTGCAAACGGAGGTGAATACTTCATCTATACCGACTGGGCTTACCGCAGCGAAACCAGTATCTTCCTGTACAAGTCTGCGGAGTTCACCGCACCCCCCCTGCTGGAAGGTGGCCTGCGCCTGGGCTACAACTGGGGTAACGGCAAGTATGAAGCCGCAATCTTCGGGCGCAACATCACCAACCAGGTGCGCGTGACCGGTGCCATCGACTTCAACAACCTGACCGGCTTTATCAACGACCCACGCACCTATGGCGTGCAGTTCAAAATGACGCTGTAAGCAAAGCCCCGTGTTCAAGGGAATGTAAAAAAAAGGCCTCCGTACGGAGGCTTTTTTGCATTTTGGCGCTACTGCACTTTAACCAAGCCAACTCAATCGTCCTGCAGGCGGGGTGTGGACTGGCCTTCTGCCATCTCACCGGTGTCGGGGTTTACCCAGCCAGCGACGCCGATTTCGTCTTCCGCTTCCTGCAGGGTCTCGCCTGGCTCTGCAGATTCTTCACTTGCCGACTGCATATCGGCCAATGCCAGCTCCAAACTCTCAAACGGGCCAAACTCCTGCTTGCCATCAGGGGTCACCCAATAATAGCCATCGGGGTGGTGCATGAGTTGGCCAATTTCCACCTCAGTGATCCCTTCGTCGCCATCCAAATCGCCATCGTCATCACCGTCCAGCAGTGCATCGTCCACATCAGGCGGTGCCTCCACGGCAGTTATCGCCGCATTTTTCTTCGCCATGGTGATTCTCCAGTTAAGTTCAACAACATTGATCCCATCCTACTCCTGTGCAACGCTCCGTTTACAACAAGCCTACAACCGGGTATCGACGCCACTCTGGCTCTTGAAAGCTTTTACCGTTAGCGAAGATGAAATCCAACACGGCCGTCTGGTTTGTGATGAGGTCGGGAGATGCCTGCTTCCATGCTTCAAAACGGGCTTTGAGTTCGGGATCTTGTTGCAGCATCTCCAACGCGGTGTCTTCAAACACATAGTCTGAATAGGCCTCTTTTTTCTCCAGCACGCTGTTGAAAAATCCCCAGCGGAAAAAACTGTCGTGCGCCTGCGGCTCTAGCGTCTCCACTGCGTAGCGGGCATGGGGCTGGGCCAGGTCCACCACCATATC
>Ga0105048_10008629_pt1 | contig 16290 bp, 15 predicted proteins | sample MAT05_FD_78382 | JGI IMG/M metagenome (GOLD analysis project Ga0105048, IMG submission 78382) | Freshwater microbial communities from Lake Fryxell liftoff mats and glacier meltwater in Antarctica - MAT-05 | ecosystem: Environmental > Aquatic > Freshwater > Ice > Liftoff microbial mat | place...
CCTTATCCAAAACCGGCAGTCCGATGTGGTACTATACGATCCCCGGTAATGGCACTGCGTTCAGGGGTGTGGCAGTGGCTGATATAGATGGAGATCATTTACCCGACGTGGCATTTGGCACCAGCAGCGGCCATGTCATCGTGTTACGTGGAAGCAATGGAAGTCTTATCTGGGATCTCAATCTTGAAGCCCATATTGGTAAAGCGTTTGATATTAATCACGCACCGCTGATTGCCGACTTTGACATGGATGGCAAGATCGATATTTTTGTCGTTGGCGGACATTCTGAATATCCTGCCTTTCAGAATAATTACGGACGTGCATACATGATCACGGCGGGCAATGGTTACGGACCAGATTGGATGATGTTCCAGCATGATATTACGAGGCACTCCAGTATGTGCGATGCAGCAGTTGGTGTAGCAGATATTCTCGGAGAAAAGGATGATACAAATATGTTCCTGAGCCCTAATCCATGCATGGGGAAACTTGAAATTATGGCCGAAGCAGAAGGTAGTTTAGAAGTACGATCTGTGCGTGGAGAGTTGCTCCAGTCTGCTCTGCATCATGAGAAACGATCCAATTTAGATGTATCGTCTCTTCCTGCAGGTTTATATTTCGTTTGCTTAAAAACATCCAATGGAATGCTGGTCAAGAAGTTAGTAAAACAATAAAAATTCCGTAGCATTGCAGGCAGATATGAAACGATTTATTATTTCCCTGCTTACCCTGAGTCTCTTTAGTGCCTGTTCAAACAAAACAGAAGAACCTGCTACACCTGTAGTAGAATCTGCTCCTTCTATACCACAGTTGGATTATTCTGTAGTTCATTCCTATCCTCATGACATCACCTTATTTACCGAAGGTTTTGTTTTTCATAACGGACAATTATTTGAAAGTACGGGCTCCCCGGAAGATCTCCCACAAACAAAATCTATGATAGGGATCAGTGATCTGAACACGGGTAAATTCACGAAAAAGATAGAGATCGACAAGAATACCTATTTCGGAGAAGGTATTGCATTTCTGAATGATAAACTATATCAGCTCACTTACAAGAATCAACTCGGTTTTATTTATGATGCAAAGACCTTCAAAAAGACCGGGCAGTTTACCTATAACAATGCAGAAGGATGGGGAATGACAACGGATGGTTCTTATCTGATAATGAGTGATGGAACTCATAACCTCACCTACTTCGATCCTGTTACGTTAGCTCCGATAAAAACCCTCACGGTGACGGAGAGTGGCGCTCCTCAAAACCATCTTAATGAATTGGAATTTATCAAAGGATTTATCTATGCCAATATCTGGATGGAAAATAATATCGTAAAGATTGATCCTGCAAATGGTCAAATAGTTGGAAAAATAGATCTTACGCTACTCGCTTCGGAAGCAATATTGAAGAATCCAAGGATGGATGTCTTGAATGGGATTGCCTATGATGCCGCCACCGATAAGATTTATGTGACCGGGAAATTATGGGCCAATATTTACGAAATCAGTTTCACACATTAACCCCAAAATAAGAGAATGAACTGCACCCTACCCTTCCGGTATGAGTAAAAGCTGTGACATCTCGATCCTTTCCACTAAGTCGTTCAGCAGGTTGCAAGAGCTCGACTCAGACTCCTTGTTCATGGAAAATAGTTTTCTGGAAAGAAGTAATCTTACAATAACAAGTACATACAAATAAGGGGTCCCAACAGATTTCTGAGTGAAAATTTTGTAACTATTTGTTCATCGTTTATAAACTGAGCCGTTTTTAGCATACTACTTTTACATTCATCAGATATAAATTTATAATAAACTATATAAAATTGTAAGCAATGGAAAAGGCAAAGACAATAGTCAGACCGAATGAAACTAAGATAATAGCTGTTTCTTCAATATTGAAGTCGTTTATCAGAAAAAGAAAAAGTCGATTTGAGGTTTCGCCTTTGATGAGACTTTTTGAAGAACATTTAAAAAAAGCTGCGATTAAAAATGTGGGTTAACGCTAGCCGTAAAAAGGTTTGCTTTTAAAAAAACTGCAAGCCTTAAGGCCTGAACCGCGCAAGTATCAGGCCTTATTTTTGGTAAGTCAACCAAACACAACATTCTTCGATTAACACTTTTATCCCTAGCGATAACGGGACAATTTTCAATTCTTGCTTAAAGGAATGTCAATTTCATCTTCATCTTCCAACGACCGATCCATACGTAGTCTTGAAGTTGTGACCAGATTAATGGATTCGCAGTTCAGGATTCCGGGAACCAACTTCAGGTTTGGGCTAGATCCTATCATAGGATTGATTCCTGGTTTGGGCGACTTTGCAACTTTTATTATTTCGGGCATTATGGTTCTCACTTTGGCAAAAAACGGTGCAAGTGGTTTTGTGCTCGCAAGAATGATTTTGAACGTCATACTGGATACTCTCGTCGGGGCTATTCCTATACTTGGTGATCTTTTTGATTTCGCTTTTCAGGCAAACCAACGTAATCTTAAACTGATGAAGGAACATTATCAAGCAGGTCGTCATCAAGGAAGTGCGTTGAAAGTTATTATTCCTGTTTTAATTATATTGTTTCTTGTTGTTGCAGCTATCGTTTGGGGTAGCTATGAAATTTTGAAGTGGTTGTATAATTTATTGTGATCGTTACTCTACCAAAAGACTATTGCATACCTAAGAAACTAATTCTTTTTGGTTAAATTAAATTTTTAATGGAAAAGAATTGTCAATATGTAATATGCATTGAGGCAATCCCCAAGATAACTAGGTGATAGTGAACTTGTCTGTGACTCGTCTGTTGACGGGCAAAAAGGCAAGCAGGAAGCCTAAACCCGATGCCCTGTTGTGAGATTTCTGAAGTATCGGAATGGAAACGAGCGTGTCTGCCGCGCTTCTAGTTATTATTCCCAATTTAGTTTATCCTTCTTTTTCAAAATATTTTTCATTCAAAAAGAAATTAAATCTTACTTTTATTTTTTATAACTATCTCTTCAACCTTTAACCATCATCAAATTGAAGGGTTGACCGCAGAATACTCTGAAACCTTACATTAATGCCAACTACTATCTCTTTATACGAATCTACAACTGAAAAAAATGACCTCTTCGGGAAGGTTAAACAAGTTCGACAAACTTATTTCAAAGTGCTTAAAAGATACGGGGAATATGTTCCGGGATCGCAGACAAATTTTATTAATAGGATGGAAATCTGTCAGTTTACCAGAAAAGGAATTATACAGGAGAAGCACATCTATAAAGTTGATGACTCCTATTCACGTACGATTTACAATGAAGATGGATTTTTGGAAACTTGTGTTGAATATGATCCCCAAAAAAAGGTCAGAATCCGGACTGAAAATGCTTTTAATGAAGAAGGGAAAATGTCACAGTCTATCACGTATGATGCCCAGAATGAATTGGAATTGACATCGAGCTTTGTATATAACCAACAGGGGAATCTCATTTTATATAATTCAGTGAAAGCAGATGGAACTATTGTAAACTATACAGAATATCAATGGAGTCTGCAGGGTAATAAACTGGAAAAGAAATCTTGGATAGATGATAAGAATACATTGTTGTGTTGGGAGAAACATGAATACGATGAATCGGGTGTTCATAAAGGGTATCATGGGCTGAACGAACACGGCGATATCATTTTATGGGTAAAATTCTTTTATGATCAGAATGGGGAATGTATTGGTTATTCTGAAAATGGTGAAATCAAACCTCTCGATACTACGGACGATCAACACCTGGATCTAAAAGAGTTCGACGGGGACGAAAACTGGATAGAAGCGGTCTATATTGGCTATAATGGAAAACCTGAGTATATTATTCTACGTGAATTTACTTATTATAATGACCCTTCAGAACATCTCATACTGACTGATGACTATACTCAACCTTTTATTTCGCAGGAAAGTGAGTTCTTTGAAGAACCCGGAGAACGTATTGATCTTGATGTCCGAGACTGGAAATGGATATTGGAAGGTAGCACCTCGGAAGATGAATTTGATGCGCGGAGATTTTATACAACAGTGAATAAACATATACCTTCCAGAAAAGAAATGCCATCTTATGATGTAGAGGTGAGAACTCTCCGGATTAAGCTGATGGAGGATTTAGGGTGTGTTGAAATATTTACTGATAAAATTCAAGAGGTAGGGTTCGAGGTTTTGTATAGTCAGTATGTCCTCTACTTTCCACACAACGGATATGTTTTGGTTGCGGCGAATTTTCATCATGAACTTTCAACTAATTATGTATTAACCGATCTGTTTGAAGACAGTTGCATCAATTATGTACAATTCGGCAGTATTACACTCTTCTTTCCTTCGCAAGGCTGTAGTGAAGCAGATGGTGATTTTGAAGAAGAGCTTGAGTTTTATATGGGACTGTGCAGGATCGAAAAGAAACCTGAACAACCTGAGATCATGATGATCACCACAACGATGGCTGGCTTTGCCTTAAAATCCTATCCGGTGCAGGATAATTTTGAGATCGAGGATCTTGATCTCCATTACGGGAATGGCTTTGAGGATTTTCATAATGAACTCATGAATCGTTTTAAAACCCAACATCAGGGACTGATTTTATTTCATGGTCAACCAGGAACAGGAAAGACTTATTACATACGGCATCTTCTTCGTAAAATGAAAACCTTGAATAAAGTGGTTATTTATATGCCTCCGAATATGGTGGATCATATGGTGGATCCTGAGTTTATGACCTTTATTACCCATCATATCAATTCGTTTGCTACGAAAGGTCTCAAGTGTGTTTTACTAATCGAAGACGCCGAACCTTTGTTAGTGGCGCGCGATGAGGACACAAGAATACAAGGAATCACCAACCTTCTGAACATGACCGATGGCTTACTGAATGACATGCTGAAGATTCAGATCATCTGTACATTCAATGTAAACTTAAAACAACTTGACAAGGCCTTGTTACGACCCGGTCGCTTAACTGCCCGCAAGGAATTTACAGCATTGCCTGCCTGGGAAGCAAATATTCTCGCTCATCAATTAGGCATTAAATATGTCTTTGATCAGCCGGCTACCTTGGCTGAGATCTATGCAAAGGTTATCGATAAAGATACATTGATGCATAATGAGTAGAAGGATGATGGCTTCGATGCCTGTTGCTGTTGGGATTGCATTGTAGTTTCCATTCCCTTCGTATATAGATTATCTTACATTGACTGATTTATTCTATGGCAACTACAACACACGACATCAATAACAGACTGTCATAGTCACTTCACTCTTCATTTGATGATTTGAATTGCCTTCTGATTTATCAGGAGGCTAAAATGAATCAATCACTCCATTGGCTTTAGCCAAAAGTTTACCTTAGTTAGTACCACACTATATGATTCCGAGATTGTTTCAAATAAGCAACTAATAATGCAAAAACCAAATCCTGATACGTACCATATATCATTTAGGAAATTGAAGAATAAACACAAAGGAAATAGTTCAAAAGAAATAAACACTTCGATTGCTAAAGATTCAAATCTCCAACCAGTGCTTGCAATAGTAATACTCACATCCGTTTTTGCTTTGGAGATTCAAAGTATAATCCGGCCATTAAGTGAGACACGATTTGTCAAATTTCAGCAAATCAAAAAAACAGCGACTTCAGTACCAAGAGAATAATAATGAGTTGGCTTCACTGACGAAGCAGCCAGATTCCTGCACAAACACTTCAAGTGTATTAATTTCAGCTCCACTCGGGAAAAATCGTTGCGGGCGTTGGCAACTGGTACTTTTATATCCACGCATCGGACTAAGTACCCGTAAAATAAGAAAAGCCCCAAAAAACAGGGGCTTTTAAAAATAGTACTAAGTGACCGCGTTAGGATTCAAACCTAAAACCCCCTCATCCGTAGTGAGGTACTCTATTCAGTTGAGCTACGCAGCCATTCCAAGTTTTGACGTGATCGCAAGACCGTTATCAAATTTTGAGACGGCGAAGATAATAGATACTTTTGTCTCTGCAAAAAAATAACTACATGAATATTGAACTATGGAGTCTTGGAAAGGAAAATACAAAGTTGGTAGATCAGGCTATTGATGAATACACCGCTCGACTGAACCGTTATGTCAACTTCTCGATCGTCGCCATCGATAATTCGAAAATTCCCAAGACACTGCCTAAACTTCAATTACTCGATAAAGAAGCTGATCTTGTACTGGCTAAATTACAGGACCGCGATGTGTTGATCGTTCTCGACGAACATGGAAACTATTTTACATCGAAAGAATTCTCTGAAAAGATGAATCAACTCATGAACCTCTCCCCTGTCAGGATCATCTTTCTTATTGGTGGAAGCTTCGGAATCGCCGAGCAGGTAAAGAGAAAAGCGACCTTGGTTATGGGGCTCTCGAAATTTACATTCCCGCATCAACTCGTGCGACTTTTATTCACCGAACAACTCTACAGAGCCTTCACAATTTTAAAGAATGAAAAATATCATCACGAGTAATTGGATCAAAACTATTTTTAATTACCTTTGCCCACTTTTAGAACAAAAGCGGACGGCGTGGTAGCTCAGTTGGTTAGAGCGCAGCACTCATAATGCTGAGGTCTCGAGTTCAAATCTCGATCACGCTACGAGAAAAGTAAAAAGCCTTTCAGAGTTTATCTGAAAGGCTTTTTTTAATAGAATATGTGAATTTATTCCGATACCACTTTCGCAGTATACATGATTTTGCCCTGCGATTGCAAGTGCAAAATATACATTCCTGCCAGCAGTTTCGTTTTAAGCCTGTAGGTTGAACTCCCATTTCCTATCATGATTTTCTCGGAACTTAATTGCCTTCCAGAAAGATCATAGATTGTAATTAGCGCATCACCAGTTAATCCATCGTTTATTTGAAGATAGGAGTAATGATCTTTTATATACGATGTGATTTGCATCGCTCCTGTAGTATTTACCATGATAGTGCGATAAATGGATGGTTTTCCGTCAACATCATGTTGGGATAACCTATAATAACAGTTATTACAAGCCTGCTGATCTACAAAACTGTAATGATGTTCTGCTTTTCCGTTCTCCTCAGAAGCATTAACGATTGTGAGTGTGGAAAACAAAACCGCATCATTACTTCTTTCAATTGTAAAAAAATCATTCTTGCCTTCGTAACCTGTCCCCCATTCAAGTTCTATATTCCCCATAACAGGCTTGCCTCTGAAGTATAACCAGGTAACAGGTAATGCTGCGCCCGAACAGCCAATCATGGTTGTATTAATAGCTGCAGTATTGAATGCACCATTGGTCGTAAGCACTCTCCCGTTTATGTTTGCACCGGTGTTTAGATCAACTGCTCCATTGTTGCTGATCACAGTACCTACGAAATTAGAAAAGTTATTGATAGTAATGGCACCATTGACAATCCAGTAGACATTCTGAGGCTGTGCTCCATTTAGTAATACGACCTGAGCAAATGTGCTTGTAGTAAGTGCACCCATAATTTGTATAACAAAGGTGGCGTTTGCATTGTTTTGAGCATTCAAAAAAACCGTATCTGTCAATGCAGCAGCAGCACTCATTCGATAGGTATGAGGAGTTAGTACTAGGCTGTTACCAAATTGCGCTGGGTACAATAATTCAATATCATATGGAAGAGCATTCAAATATGTAGCCACATTTCCAAGATTTGCAGCCACAGCGGCCGTACTTCCGTCGGGTACAGGATGAATCGCGCCACTCACAAACAAGGGATTGAAACCGCTTGTAAGGGCTGTATTACTTCCGATATCACCGCCCACGAAAGATACACCAGCATTGGTAACAGGACCAACTGCCGAAAATAATGCATAACATGCCACGGTGCCCAGAACAGGTGCAACAGGACCAGTAAGAAATGTACTGCCGCAACCTATTGGCGTATATGCCAATACATTATTGGTATTGATAGCCCCGGTTGTTGACAATGCTCTTCCTTCGAGCGTAACCCCAGAATTGAGATCGATGGCCGCATTGTGCGCTATTACAGTACCACGCATAGTAGATCCTGGGGCAAGACTTACAAGACCTTCTACTTTCCAGAAAACACGGCAAGCTAGTGCGCCGTTTACAAGATTTACCTGAGCTAAGGCATTCTCCGAAAAGGTTCCTTGAATCAGAAAAATAAAAACGGCATTGGAGTCGCCTTGTGCATCAAGGTTCAATGCAAGATTCAATGTTGAATTTCCAGATATTGAATAAACCCCTGCATTTAATGTCTGCCCATTGCCTAATAAAGGCGCAGGGAAAAAACCAGGTATGGTAGCATTCAATTGATTGTATGCCGAAAGCACATCCGCTGCGGCAGTGGCAGTAGCTCCGTCGCTATTATGCATCACACCATTTACATTTCCAAACCCGGTAATAGCGCCATTGTTTGTACCGATATCCCCGGTCAATTGAGAAATTCCGGTATTGCCTACGGCCCCAATCGATGTAAAGAGTACAAAATTCACAGCTGACCCTAAATTAGGAGCCTGTGCAAGCGAGACATTTGTGAGTGCAAGTAAAACCAGAATTGGAATTAGTTGGTTACGTATATTTTTCATTTTTTTTATTATTAAGGGCGAATAAATTTTCTCCCAATTCAAAAATACAATATATAATCTATTGATAATTAGTTGTTTGTGATATTCTTGCCTATATTATAGTGTTTCATCAGAATTTTCAACACAGAGGTATGTTTAAGAATCATATAGATGCGTTCCATTCAAACCGAGTTTTTATTTTTTTCAAAAAAAGTAAAAGGTAGTGACGAAGAAAATGTCCATGGTATTGCCAGTCAGGCTTTCGATATAGGACACGAATAAACGTCAATAGAAGGCGCGAAACCATCTCATATTCCGTCATGAGGAGATTCTGAAAACCAACGAAATGGGCATTTCACAAGTCTTTCAACTAGAAATTTTTACTTTCAATTTTTATATCTACTTTTATCCCTCATAAATAATTATATGAAACAACTTGCCTTAGTCGCTTTTACCCTCCTAAGCTTTTCATTGCATTCGCAAACGCTTTACATGAAATCAGGAAATTTTATACCTGTTGAAAATGTAAAAACCATTGATGATTTTTCAAACTGGACCCATGTTCATTTTGACAATAGAACCTACTGCCTTGTGCAATTCGCAGCTTCTACATCCACTGCACAACGAAATCAGATGAGTCTTGAGACTGGCATACAGTTCCTCGATTATTTCCCAACCTGGACCTTTCTGGCTGCAATACCGGACGGATACAATGTGCGTGATCTTGTAATATACAACGTGCGAAGTGTTCTACCTTATGAAGCAACCTATAAAATTGCTCCTAAATTACTTCAACGCCCTCTTCCAGTGTGGATGGTCAAAGGGAATGATAGGATAGAAGTTCTTGTTGAAATTCAACCTACTATAACAAAATTACAGGCTATTGGCCTTTTCGCAGAAACTCAGATTGATGTCGCAAGATGGAATACGGATGTACGCGCGATTATTTCGATTTCTGAAAATGATATTCAAACCGTCGCTGCCTTGCCATGGGTCAAATACATGCAGGCTCCATCTGCACCGGCAGTTGTTGAAAACCTGACAGAACGTTCAAACCATCGTGTGAATACAATCGACGCGTCTTATTTTACAGGTCTTCATTATGATGGAACAGGCGTTTCAGTAGCGGTTGGTGACGATGGGTTAATCGGACCTCATATAGATTTTACAGGACGTTTATTTAATCATACTGGAAGTGATGCAGGTTCACATGCAGACCATGTTTCCGGTATTCTTACAGGAGGAGGAAATTTCAATCCCATCACTTCCGGGAATGCTCGTGGTGCAGATCTACATGTATATTCTAGTTACGGAAATCTTAATAATGCTGCTGCTGATTATGTAACAGACGGAATTCGTATTACTTCCAATTCGCTGGGTCAAGGTTGCAACGTTGGTTATGATGCCGATGCACAGGATGCTGATTTGCTGGTAAGATCAAAATTGTCTTTGATGAGTGTGCATTCAGCAGGAAATAGTGGTAATACAAGCTGCGGTGGTGTACCACAAGGTTTTTACACCATTACCGGTGGATATAAAGCTGGTAAGAATGTGATCGCTGTTGGAAATGTTGATAATTCAGATGTACTGGCGGCCAGTTCTAGCAGAGGTCCTTCTGAAGATGGGCGTATAAAGCCTGAGATTGTGGCTGTTGGTACCAATGTGTATTCAACTCAACCTGATAATACATATTCAGATTTGTCCGGTACTTCAATGGCTTGTCCTGGTGTATCTGGAGTGTTGGCCAGTCTTTGGCAGGCTTACAGAGAAACACATGCAGGTTCAGATCCGAACAGTGCTTTAATGAAAGCTCTGGTAATGAATACAGCAGACGATCTTGGTAATCCTGGTCCGGATTTTAAATATGGTTTTGGTCGTATCAATGCACGAAGAGCATTCAGAGCCATGAATAACAATCAGTACTTTGTAGATTCAATGTCTAATGGAGATGGAAAAGACTTCTTTATAAATGTACCTCCAAATACAAGGCAAATGAAGATCATGCTTTATTGGAACGATGTTGAAGGAAATCCGGGTAGTTCCGTTTCGTTGGTCAACGATCTGAACATTACCGTACAGGAACCTTCCGGAAATGTGATTGAACCATGGGTATTGAATAATGCACCGAATGTAGCCGCATTGAATGCCCTTCCGGTAAGAGGTAGCGATAATATCAATAATGTTGAACAGGTTACGCTTGATTCCGTTCTTTCCGGTCCATGTGTTATTTCTGTATATGGTAACAATATTCCTTTTGGTCCGCAAAAATATATGTTAGTGTATGAATTCCTAACCGACCAAATCACACTTACCTATCCGCAAGGGGGAGAATCCTTCGCCACCAATAAGAAAGAACGTATCCGTTGGGATGCCTACGGAAATCAGGGACAATTTACCCTCGAATATTCCACTAACAGTGGTACAATCTGGAACACGCTTTCATCAACAATACCCGGAAATTTACGGTTTTACGACTGGATACCTCCGGTTATATTAAATACCGGAGAAATGACAATGCGTATCTCCCGAAATAGCTCATTTGATGAAAGTGATACCTTATTCACTGTGTTTGATGTTCCAAAAAACCTGATGGTTGATACAGCATGTGCTGATATGTTTCATTTGAGATGGGATGCACTACCATTCGCAACGGGTTATAAGATTTTCTCCATGGGACCAAAATATATGACGGAAATAGGGACTAGCGCCACGAACGAATTTATGATCAATACTGGCGTCAACATGACCGATACATTCTATTATGCGGTCTCCGGGATCAATACTCTGAACGGAGCCAATGGGCTAAGAACTCTAGCCTATATTAAAGTACCCGGAAATGTCAATTGCCTTGACGATGCCTACAATATGGCGACTATCCTGCCATTCACAGATGCATATACCTGTGCGCTCACTGCACCTGTACCTGTTAAAGTGAAAATCAAAAATGTAGGATTCAGACCATTGACTGACCTGCCGGTTTTCTATCAGGTAAATGCACTTCCAATAATATCGGAAGTGGTTCCAGGACCAATCGCTATCGGAGATTCCTTAATTTATACATTCACAAACCTTGCTAATTTGTCAGTTCCCAATACCTATACAGTAAGAACATGGTCAAGTCTTTGGACGGATGTTGTTTTATCGAATGATTCGTCACAAACCAGTGCGTCTGTTGCTATTGCGACAACCCTTGCCGTACCTGCAATCGAAGATTTTGAAGGTCCATTATTCCCACCTACAGGATGGAGAGTGATTGACACTGATACCAGTGTAAAATGGCAAAAAACCCTTTGTCTTGTTGATCCGACAGGATTTAACACACATACAGCTTACATGGATTTTTTCAACTATACCGACTTCTATCAACTGGATGATTTAGAAACTGCACAATACGACCTTACAGGTATAATAGCCGATACCGCATTGATGACTTTTGATATTTCTCATGCTTATGGAGACAAAGGGATAGACTCACTGCGTATCCTTGTTTCTGATGATTGTGCAACAACCTTTGTACCTACCAGTTATTATAAAGGTGGAATTCCCTTAGCTACTGCTGGTATGAAAAGTACGATCTTCTCTCCTACCCTGACTACACAGTGGCGTAATGATCGTCTTGACCTTACTACCTACATCGGGAAGAAAATTTTTATCCGTTTCAGAGGAACCAACGTTCACGGGAATAATTTATTTATCGACAATATTAATATCATGCTGAAGAATGCCTGGCCATTGGGAACCAGCAGTTTTGGCGAAGATCATGTGTCTGTCTACCCAAATCCTTCTGATGGTAATTATACAGTTGAATTCAACGCAGGAGAAAACAAAATGTTACAGTATGCTATTTATAATGTAGCAGGTCAGAAAGTGAAACAAAACAGGGTTGCTCTTTCTTCCGGAAGAACAAAAGTAGCCCTCAATATTAGTGGCATGGCAAGCGGTATGTATATGCTTGAATTGCGTGATGGTAATTCCACCAAAAAAGTGAAGCTAATCAAATACTGAGATTTTTTATTTTGAAAATTGGAAAGAAGCCTCAACCATATCGGTTGGGGTTTTTTTTCATAACGCAGGCAGAGTTCAAAACCCTGCCTGCGTTTCGCAGAAATTAAATCTATGTCACATAGTATAGAATTGAAAAACATTTTTCTACTTTTACCCACTTATGGTATTTAGGAAGAAGGTCTTTCATAACGAAGAAAATTGTTTGAATTGCGGATATCCGCTCATTGGTTCGTTTTGCGGGAATTGTGGCCAAAAAGCCTTCCTACATAAAGATTCGTTCTGGTATATGGCTATGCATTTTGCAGGCGATTATTTTCATTACGACAATAAATTCTGGCGGACATTTAAAACACTATTTAGCAAACCGGGACTTGCTACACTTGAATACATCAATGGAAAACGGGCAAAGTATTTAAATCCTATCCAGCTTTATATATTTGTGACTACTGTCTTTTTTCTTTTCATCCTGCCCGAGGATAATCATTCGCAAAAGAAGAGCGAAGTAAAAGTTACACAGGATTCATTGCCTACTCTTGTCAAAGATTCCTTGAAGGCAGAACCGGTACAGAGTCAACAGGCCGGAGACGATTCTTCAGAACCGACCGACATTTCGATCACAATAGGTGACAACCTGAGTTTTATGAACCTGGAACAAAACTCATTCAAAGCCTATGATTCAGCGCAACAGACGTTACCAAAGGCAAGCCGAGACGGTTGGTTTGAACGGTATATGATAAAGAAAAAGTTTGCCCATGAAAAGAAGTATCCTGACAATCTGATGAATGATTTATTTAAACAAAAATTCATACATAATTTCCCGAAAGTCTTTTTCCTCTTACTCCCATTCTTCGCGTTGCTACTGCATATCGTTTTCAGACGGAAGACTATGTTCTATGTCGATCATCTCATCTTCAGTATTCACTTTCATTCATTTGTTTTTATCTGTTACGGAATAATCGCATTGTTGACATTAGTCCCGAATTCTATTCTTGTCAATAGTATCGCTTTTTGCATGTTCCTTGGACTTGGATTCTATTTTCTTTTCTCGTTGCGGCGAGTGTATCCTTCAGCCTGGTGGAAACTCATCCTGAAACAACTCTTTGTCTCTTTCACCTACCTGGTTGGATTCATTGTCACCGCTATACTATTGCTACTTTTTACGTTCATCATCATGTAAGTTTGCATTCTTACCTTAAATAAAATACATTGGATGCACTTACCCATGTTGTCTTTGGTGCCGCCATTGGTGAGGCACTATTAGGAAAAAAATAGGCCGGAAAGCTGCGCTGATTGGCGCTGTCGCTAAATCCATCCCTGATTTTGATATTATTTATACAGGACTGAACGATCCAAGATTGTATATGTGTTGCCACAGAGGACATACTCATTCGCTACTTTGGGAGTTCCTCTATGCCTTTCCTCTGGCATGGCTGTTTTATCGCATGTTTAAGATAGAAGTTACTTATAAAGAATGGTTTTTCTTGTTTATAATCTGCCTGTGGGGCCACTCATTACTTGATACCTGCACAACCTTCGGAACGCAATTATTTCTTCCGCTCACAAACAATTCCTATTCCTGGAACAACCTGTCCATTGTCGATCTTGCCTTTACATTTCCAATGCTGGTAATGCTGATTATAGGGCTTGTTTATAAAAGTAATAGTAGAAACAGAAGCGTCTGAATAAGGTCGGTACTGGTTTATGGCTTCTCCTATCTTGGATTTACATCCGTGAATAAAGTGGCCGCAAATTATTTTATTAAACAGTCCTTGGCGGAAAATCATATCTCGTATACATCCAATTTTACTGGCCCAACTATTCTCAAAAATATCTTGTGGTATGGATTGGCAAAAAATGATAGCACAGTCAGCATCGGTGAATTTACGCTCTTAAAAAAAGACCACTCGATACGTTGGTTAACATTCGACCGGAAGGCTGCCTTACTGGACAATCATCCAGATACTGCAGATGTACGTTTACTGAAATGGTTCAGCAAAGGTTATTATGTCTGTCGCCAAAATCATGATACACTAAATGTGTATTGTGTAAAATTCGGACGTATGAATATGACACAGACCGACTTTGAAAAAACGTTTATTTATCATTACAAACTCTTTTTTGAGAACGAAAAATGGCAGATGACTGTGGAAGAACCAAATGAGAAGAATGCGAATATGATAGAAGCATTTCAGGATCTGATGCGCAGAATCGGAGGCAGTAATGAATGGGTAGAGGGGGAGCAATAAGCAGTTGGCAGGGGGAAACTAGATGTACATGATAGGAAGGATTCTGCAGGCAATTGGCTACGGGCAGAAAAGAGTGAATCAATCAGAAGATAGGGCAAAAAAAAACGATCAGCGACAATTTTTTCATGTATTGTTCAAAGAAACTGTATTCAACTTCATATATGGTTTTAGGCTTAACACCTAATTGTACCTTTCAAATAGTTCAAACCCAACCGGCGTTAATGATTGCAGTACTTCCAGCAAGGAAAGAGCAATTTCATGTTCCAATTTTTCAGGTTCTTCCTCCTCTTGTCTGTTCTCAATTAGAGATTCAGTTTTTCCTTTTTTAGTCTTTGGTGTATCTCTACCCATTTCAAAAAAATGCTATGAGACTGCTGATGATCAAGTTTAGCAGTCTGCCCTTTCTGTGATAAAGTCCAAACTCCGCGTTTGCTATCGTCTAAAAGCCCCACCCAGACTAAATACTGCCGTGCCCAAATAACCTGATTATCAAATCGAAGTATACCTAATTTCATTATTTCTTTTCACTGTGAATGGAGGATGCTTTTGGGCGATTTGAGCAACTACTTCTTTGGGTTTACCTGAACCTCCCAATTCTCTTAAAGCATCCAGCAGCGGGCCAAACCATTGAACGAATACTGCCTGGCTGGATTTCTTTTTCTTTTCTGGCATTGTTTGTTATTTGATATATTCAATCATCACGATAATCTAAACTGTTGTCAATGGTCCAAGGCCTTGTTGTATTCCAAATCACTTCAACTCCTAAAATCCATCAATCGGTAATAGGCAATCGGCCATCGTCAAATTCTCAACCTTCCACTCGGAAAATTCATGAATCGTCTTTGGTCAATGGTCACCTCGCCCCTTCCTACTTATTCATCGTTGCAAGAAACTCTTCGTTGTTTTTTGTAGAACGCATCTGCATTAGAATGAAATTCATGGCTTCCTCAGGATTCATATCACCAATATGCTTTCGAAGGATATACAGTTTATTCATTACTTCCTTTCCATGTAATAAATCATCACGACGGGTAGAGGACGCCATAATGTCGATGGCAGGATAAATACGTTTATTCGCTAATCGTCTATCAAGTTGCAGTTCCATATTACCTGTTCCCTTGAATTCTTCAAAGATCACCTCGTCCATTTTGCTACCAGTATCGATCAAAGCAGTTGCAAGAATCGTTAATGAACCACCGAATTCAATTTTACGCGCAGCTCCAAAGAACTGTTTTGGTTTTTGCATCGCATTGGCTTCCACACCTCCACTTAAAACTTTACCTGAAGATGGAGCTGTTGTATTATGCGCTCTCGCCAAACGGGTGATACTATCAAGCAGGATCACCACATCATGACCTACTTCGACTAGACGTTTCGCTTTTTGCAGGGCAATGGTAGAGACTTTTACATGCTTTTCAGCCGGCTCATCAAAGGTTGAAGAAATGACTTCTGCCTTTACACTACGCTCCATATCGGTCACTTCTTCTGGTCTTTCATCAACCA
>Ga0105048_10008631_pt1 | contig 16290 bp, 15 predicted proteins | sample MAT05_FD_78382 | JGI IMG/M metagenome (GOLD analysis project Ga0105048, IMG submission 78382) | Freshwater microbial communities from Lake Fryxell liftoff mats and glacier meltwater in Antarctica - MAT-05 | ecosystem: Environmental > Aquatic > Freshwater > Ice > Liftoff microbial mat | place...
GATTACGGCAAATACATTCGCATGATGCCCATTGTTATAAAGGGAACCATTAAGGTTTATAGGTTAGATGAGAAAGGAAACGAAATACTATTGTATTATTTATCCAGCAGCGAAAGCTGCTCCATGGCATATAGCTGTTGTGTAGAAGCAAAGAAAAGTGAAATAAAAGCCATAGCCGAAGACAACGTAGAATTAATAGCCATCCCGCATGTAAAGTTAGATGAGTGGCTATGTGTGTACCCCAGTTGGAAAAACTACATCATGCGCAGTTTTAATGAGCGTTTCATTGAGTTGCTAAAATCTATTGAAAGCATCGCCTTTCATAAATTAGATGAACGCCTGATCTCTTATTTAAAAGAGAAACAACGACTAAGCGGCTCGAGTGTTAATAAAGCCTCCCACTACCTCATTGCTGATGAACTGTCAACCTAAAGAGTTGAAATATCCAGGCTATTAAAGTAACTGGAAAATGACAAGAAAATTATTTTATACTGGAATGAGATAAAATTGATGGGTGCTTTTGGTTAGACAGTTTTGTTAATTGCGAAATGTCATTTTTCATCACCGCAATTTATGTTTCGCTTTTGTATTCTCCTGTTTAAGATACTTTTATGTCGCAAACTTTAATGAAATAAACAATTACAAAAACAAGGAAACCCTTTACTGATATACATTGAAAGGCTGTATAGTATTGGGCTTTATGTGAGTTTGGCAGTTTTTTTTTTGATGTAGATTGTACCAGCTACTTTCCGATACAGAACTTCGAAAATATAAACTCCAACATATCCTCGTTGGAAATATCACCTGTAATTTCTGAAATATAATACAGGCATCTGCGGATATCCAACGCTAATAAATCGCCGGGGATAGCATGGTCAAGTCCTGCCTTAATATCCTGTAATGATTGCATTACCTGTTGCAGGGATTCAAAGTGTCTGGCATTGGTTATAACCACACTTTCTGTTGCAGGCTGCTTATTTACAGTAGACGAAAACAACGCATCCTTTATTTCATCTATACCTTCCTTGTTTTTTGCAGAGATGAAAATAATATTTTCTGAAGCGTTGAATTCGTCATTCGCAGATGGCCCTGGCATTACATCTGCTTTGTTAGCCGCCAGGATGTATTTTTTATTTGCCTTTTTAAATTCTGTTTTAATAATTTCCAGTTCACTCCCGCTCATTTCATTGACATCGAAAATATAAAGTAATACATCCGCAGCTTTCATTTTCTCCATGCTCTTTTCTATCCCCACCAATTCAATCACATCTGTACTATGTTCCCTGATACCTGCTGTATCAATCAGCCTGAATAATATTCCTTTGATGTTTAGTATTTCCTCAATCGTATCCCTTGTAGTGCCCGCTATTTCACTTACAATAGCCCGGTCTTCATTTAACAGGGTATTTAAGAGCGTACTTTTACCTGCATTGGGTTTGCCAATAATTGCCACACTAACCCCATTTTTAATTACGTTTCCCAATTGAAATGATTGCAGTAATTGTTGGGTAGTAATACTGGCAGATTCGATAAGTTCATAAAATTTACTACGGTCAGCAAATTCCACATCTTCCTGGCTGAAATCAAGTTCCAGTTCAATCAATGCGGAAAAACCGATGAGTTGTTCCCTTAGCGATTTTAGCACCTGGCTAAAGCCTCCCCGGATATTATTTAAAGCGGTCTTTTGAGAAGCTTCGGTATTACTGGCAATCAGGTCTGCCACCGCCTCCGCCTGGGTTAGATCCAACTTACCTTTTAAAAAAGCACGTTGGGTAAACTCGCCAGGTTTTGCTATGCGGGCTCCCTTTTTTATACAGGCCTGCACCACCTGTTGCTGCACATAAGGGCTACCGTGGCAGCTTATTTCAATTACATCTTCACCCGTATAGCTCCTGGGACCCTTAAATAGAGAAACCACCACTTCGTCAATATTTTCACCTTCGTTTTTAAGCAGCCCCACATGAATCGTGTGAGTTGGCTGGGCAGTTAAATCTTTGGAGGAAAACAGTTCATTGATTATATTAAAAGCATTCAGTCCGCTCAGCCGGATTACACCGATTGCGCCAATGCCCGGTGGCGTGGCTAAAGCTATAATCGTATCATCCCAGCCAGAAAGTTTATTTACCATTTGGCAAAGATACCCTGTAAGTAAACGACCGGATGAAATTGGAGGGGGCTATTTTTTAGTTAATAATTGTTTGTCTGCCAGGTTAATTTCATCCAGGTAATAATGCTTTATATTGTTAATTGCCACTTCATCTACCATGTCAACAAAATTTTGGAAAGTACTTGCATCGTCCGATTTTACTATTAATACAAAATCATCCGCCGTCCCTTTCAACATTTGCACTTGTTTTTTCTTTTGTAAAATAATGTCGCGGATACCATTGTTAGCAAATGATGTGTTGCCTATCACCGGATTTGATTCAGGCATCCCTTCATAATATTGTATTCTGTTACCCCCCTGCAAAATAACCGTCAGCACACAAGACGAACAAACCGTATCACCGGGGTCTGCCTTATCATAAGGCATACTGAGGTGAAGGGTGGTAGGCAGAGATAACTGTGTTGTAAATACAAAAAAGGTGATCAACAAAAATCCAAGGTCAACCATCGGCGTTAAATCAACCCTTATGTTTTTTCTATTTAAGCGCTTATGCTTTGAAGGCTTACGAAGGATATCATTTTCAATGGTTGCCATATAGTAGTTTTACTTTAGATGGTAATATGCTGCCCTACCATAACAGAGAAAATAAAAAACTGGTGAATAGCCTTTTTCTCAAACTGGATTTATGCAATTTCATTTAGCCGATAGAGCGGGTGGCTCCTTAAAAAAAAATCCCCTTCAAAACCTGAAAGGGATAAAGAAAAACCTATTAAAATAATTTATTGTTCCGGCACAATAAACGTGATTGGTTGCCTGCGGTATGCATTCACATTTCGGCCATTTTGCAAGGCCGGTTCCCATTTTGGTCCACGTTGAATGATTTTCATTGCTTCATCTTCCATACCAAATCCATACTTGGTTTCGGCATTTACATCACTGATACTACCATCTTTACTTACAATGAATTTTACAATTACCTGGTAAGTGCCGGGAGCTGCACCATTGTCTAACGGGGCATTCGCATCCAAATTTTTCTGAAGATACCTTACCCAAGCTTGCTGGCCTCCGGGAAACTGCGCCTCATTCTCTACCTTGTAAAATATACCTTCTTGTTCACTTTTTTTAGGCAACTCCAGTATTGCGGAATTTAATTCTTCAACTGGTGCCTGTATGATTTGTGTTGTATTATCACTTATGACCGTTATATTACTTATTGCGACGTCGTCAGTAATTTCCTGGATTATTTCGTCTGCCACATCATCTTCTACTATCCTGGGCGGCGTAAAAATTACCTGGTTCAATTCAACAGGTGGCTTGGGTACAACTGGAGGTGGTGGTGGTGGTGGCAGCAAAACATCTGGCTTTTTTGCATCACCCATGTGCATATCAGCTACTTCAATATCTGCTATGATATCTTTTGCGGACATACCCGATAACAGGGTACCGGCGAAAACAAAAGAAACCAATGCGATAGTAAAAATGATTGCTTTGGTTAATCTGCCACTATAAGTTTTTCTAAGGTCATAGGCTCCATAATTCTTGTTTTTGCCATCGAAGATAATATCGAGCAAATCTGAGTTTAAAATTTTATTTGTTTCCATAATAATAATATTTGCCAGTAAGAGTAAAAAAATAAATCAATCCATAAATATCATCAGGAATTCAAAATAAATTTTTTGAATCAAATATTTCCCGTGCTTTTACTTCCGGAAACTAAAATAAAGACGTGAGGATTTTATAGGATCTGTGTGGTGTGAAACCCATGCTATTGTGTACACAAGGCAGGTATGATCACTTGTAAAATATACCAACACCGCTTCAGGACAACTGGTGCGTTTATCTAAAAAAAAAGCATACCATACCCAGACTTATTAAACGTAGGAGTAATTAGCTAAAAAACCTTTATGCAAAAAAAATCCCCCTGCAACGCTGCAGGGGGAAAAAATTAAATTAAATATTAGTTATTGCTCTTCAACTATAAAAGTAATTGGCTGACGGCGATATGCATTTACATTCCTACCGTTTTGAAGAGCGGGTGTCCATTTTGGTCCACGCTTTATGATTTTCACCGCTTCGTCTTCCATACCAAATCCATGCTTGCTTTCCGCATTAACATCGCTTATACTTCCATCTTTACTCACGATGAATTTTACAACTACCTGGTAAGTTCCCGGAGGTGCTCCGTTATCAACAGGTGCGTTTGCATTCAGGTTTTTTTGAAGATACCTGATCCAGGCCTGCTGGCCGCCGGGAAACTGTGCCTCGTTTTCAACCTTCGTAAAAATTTTGTCTTCTTCATCAGCTTTAGGAGCTTCCACAATTTGAGTACCTTTATCCTCAACCGGAGCCTGCACTATCTGATTTTTATTTTCACTTTCTACAGTCTTGGTGCTGATTACCTGGTCTTCTTTAATTTCCTCAATCTTTTCATCCTCCTTTACCTCTTCATCTTTTACGATTTTAGGAGGGGTAAATTTAACCTGGTTAATTTCAGGAGGTGGTGGCGCCTTTGGTGGTGGTGGTGGTGGTGGAGGTGGTGGTGGTGCATCATCCTTTTTAACTTCCGCCATCTGAGTGTCTAATACCTCAATTTCTTCTGTTACATTCTTGCCTATCATAGTTGAAAAAACAGTACCCAAAAATGCGAATAACACCAAAGAAACAGTAATAATGATAGCTTTGGTTAATCGCTTATTGTATGTTTTTCGAAGTTCGTAGGCGCCATACTGTTTGTTCTTACCATCGAAAATAATATCGAGGATATCAGCGCTTAAAATTTTGTTTATTTCCATTGTAAAATGCTTTGTTAGTTAGATTCATAATTTAACTAATTCCATAAATTATTTTATGCCATTGGCATCTTCGGTCATTTTTATTAACTGGGCTTCTGTATCACTCATATCTACTTCAGCATAGTGGCCTGGAGGAACGGCGCTAATAGCCATTTCGTCCAAAATATCTATCGCATTTTTAAATGTAGCTTTTTTATCCGCCTTGATGATGTACATCAGATCTCCTATCGGGGTGCCCTTCTTTTTCTCCAATATGATTGCCCTGATATCTTTAAAATTACTGCTTTTAAATTGTGTAGATGCCTCTGTTGGAGAGAGTTCTCCAAAATAATAATACACCTGGTCGTTTTTACCCAACAACAAAGTCATAGCCCCTGAATTTTTAACTTTCAACTGGTTAGTTGAATCATCCTTGGGTTCGTTCATTGCCATGGCCGTAGGTGTACTCATTGTAGTAGTAAATACAAAGAAAGTAATCAATAGGAATCCCAGGTCAACCATTGGTGTTAAATCAACCCTGGTACTCATTTTTTTAGACTTCTTGACACCAGGTCCTTTTTTATGTCCGCCACCGGACGATGTATCCATTTCTGCCATAACTGTAAGTTTTAGTTGCTCATTTATGGGAGCAAAGTTGGAATAATTATTTCTTTTCGGCTGACGAAGTATTTGCCAATTCAGAATCGAGCGGTACTCCTTCCGGGTTTGTTACAATCTTAAATTTAAAAATATCATTCTTTTTAAAAGCTTGTTTTACAAATTTAAACGCCGGATATAGTGATGCGTTATCCCCTTTAACCAACAGATTGAGATTTTCCATACTCTCACCGGCATAGGACCGCACTACTGCACCAATCCAATCCGTTAATTCATTGCTGGAACTATCACTGGTAGGTATCCCCTCCATTTTCCTGGGTTCCATAGGTTCCGCTAATTGTAACATGCTTTTGATTTTATTAAAGGGCATACCAATAAACTCCATCTTCTTCAACTTGGTTAACTCTGCGGGGGCCAATCCAAGTGCCTTCGTTGTATTGATATCTTCCAGAATTGCTTCTTTCTTCGCCTTGTCACCTAACATTAAATAAACTTTACCTTCCTTGGTTAGAGTTACTAATATAGCTTCTTCTTTAGCAATTTTGGTTGATACGGAAGATGGTGTCATTACAGCAACTGCTTCCGGTGGTTTGGTTTTTGTTGCCAGGATAAAAAAAGACAACAGCAGAAAAGCCACATCACACATAGCAGTCATATCAACAGCCGTACTCTTTCTGGGTAATTTAACTTTTGGCATTTTGAGAAAATTTAAATGTTTTACTTATAGATGCAAACGAATGCGGATTCCACACTATATTACTTATATAGCGAGCCAAAACTTTGAGTTAAAGTAAAACCTGATTCATCAATGCCATAAGTAATACCATCAATACGGGTTGTAAATACATTATAAAATATAATAGCCAAAGCAGATGTACCGATACCTAAAGCTGTATTGTAGAGGGCCTCAGAAATACCAACTGATAACTGGCTTGCAGCAGCGCCACCTCCTGAGTCTTCACCAAGGGCAGAAAACGCCTTAATCATACCAACCACAGTTCCTAATAATCCGATCAATGTTGCTACGGATGCTAGTGTTGATAAAAACACCAGGTTTTTTTCCAGCATGGGCAATTCAAGAGAAGTTGCTTCTTCTACTTCCTTTTGGATAGCCATTACTTTTTGATCCGTGGCCAATTCCGTATTATTGATCATTTCTTTATAGCGGTGTAATCCTGCTTTCATTACATTTCCAACAGAACCTTTTTGCTTGTCGCATTCTGCCAGAGCTGCATCCACATTTTTATTAGCAAGGTGATATTGTACTTTGCGAACAAAATCAGCATTGCTTCCTGTTCCGGTTGCTTTGGAAATAGTTAACATTCTTTCCACCACAAAAGTTACTACAATTAAAAGACATCCGATTAACACAGGTACGATAATGCCACCCAAATACATTTTATTCAATGCACCTTTGGGGCCATCATGAGAGGGCCAGAATGCACCTGTACCAGGTTTTGAAAATCCAGACGGGTCTCCAAGAATAAACCTCCAGAATACGTATCCAATGAGTATACAAACCACTGGTGCAATCCATGATATAGAATTACTGGCTTTTTTTACCTGTACTGATGTAGATGGTTTTACATTTGCAGTTGATTTTGTTTCTGCCATAACGTTCGATTTTTAGTGAGTTAAAATGAAAAAGAGATTGATAAAAAATTTCGTTCTACAATGCTAAGCAAAAAATCTATTTTACCATCATTAAATGAATAGATTTTTTTTTCGTGATGCACAAGTTAATAAATTAATTGAATGAAACAACTGTACATACAAAAAAATCAAACTTTTTTAAAAAGTCGTTTCGTATTTGAAAAATGCGGAGTTTGAAAGTGAGTCTAATAATCTAAATACCGTCGTTATTCATATCGCAGCGCTACAATGGGATCTAGTTTTGCTGCCTTGTAAGCCGGGTAAATACCTGCCAACAAACCAACCAGGGTACATACCAGCACACCGATTAATATCCATAACCATGGAATCACAAATCCGGTCTTCAATAGTACGGCAACTATATTTCCGAATAATATGCCCGACACGATCCCTACGAATGCTCCCATCAGGCTAATCAGGATAGATTCCCAAAGAAACTGGGCCCTTACTTCCGAGGCCTTTCCACCAAGTGATTTTATTAATCCGATTTCCTTTGTGCGTTCATTTACCGCTACCAACATGATATTCATTAACCCGATGGCCGCTCCAATTAAGGTAATTAAAGCAATCGCCAATGTGGCATATTTTAAAAACCCCAGGTTCTTCATCAATGACTGTGCGATGCTATCGCTCTTATCGATGTAGAAATTATCATCTTCCTTCACGTCTAATTTGCGTACTGGTCTGAATGAACCCTTCGCTTCTCCTACTGCAACATCCATCATCTTTAAATCGGATACCATAACGGCGATATTATAAGATTTATTTTCAGATCCATAAATCCTGCGGATATTATTGTATGTGGTGATAACAACTTTATCAGCATTCATGAAAGCACTGCTGCCCTTGTCTTTTAAAATACCAATTACCCGGTACTTATTATTGGAAGCCGTAATAATTTTATCTAAGGCACGTTGGGTATTGTCGCCGAATAATTTTTGGGCTATTACATTCCCAATCACACATACACTTCTGCCCGTTTCAACATCCGTTTCATTAAAGTCTCTGCCGAAGGATAATTCATACCCATTCAGTTGCAGATAATTTTCATCACCACCTAAAATCCGTACATCAGGATTGGTTTTTTTTGAATCGGTATTCACAATTACTCCACCCGGCCCTGCCAACGCTATTCCAACTGTTGCGGGAAAAGAAAACCGCTTCTTGAATTCCCGAGCCTCATCGAAAGTGATCAATTTTCCTTCACTTGATTGTTTTGATATTACTGATTTACGGTTGATTTTTTTTGCTTTATTCCGGTTTGGACCGCCACCAAACTGAACATTTCGTTCTTTAAACCTGATGCTGAATGCATTGGCACCCATGGTGGAGAAGCTTTGGGTAAGACTACCGTTGACTGCCTCTACGGCAGTTATAATAGCTATCAATGCCATTATACCCAATGCAATAATGATTACAGTGATGGCAGTACGCAGCCGGTTGCTTTTGATGGTATTAAAAGAGAGGGCAATTGAATCAGATATTTTCATGAGCCTGTAATTGTATTTAAAGTTAGTTCTGAAAAATTACTTACTTTATAAAAAGTTTATAAACGGTAATAATGCTAACAGAAGGAAATAAACAACCCTGCGGAGAATACAAAACATCGGAGAATCATCTCAGAATGTAAGAAGAAACAGCAGTTGATCGTTAATGAGAATTACATCCTCCTGTTATATCAATTCTACTTTGCCTGTGGGCCGACCATTTTGCCAGAATGTTTCCATTGGTGAACCAGTCAACTTGTAAAAAGCAGGTTTAAAATATCTATCATCTTTAAACGGCCCGTTAAAAATAAACAACCAGCAAATACAACCAGCAAAATTAATAATGTAACCATTCAGTTAAAAGCGAAGGAAATAATCCCAATACAATAATTAATATTGCAGTAAAAACGAGTAGTAATTTAAATGCGGGTGTAATATTTTCATTCATTTCAATTGTTCCACCCGCTTTTAAATCGTGGCTAGCCTCCCTGAAAAACATAGCTTGTATGATCTTAAAGTAATAATAAGCACTTATTGCGGCGCATAACACAGCAAACAAAACAAGCCAGTGCTGGTGGCCATCTCTTAGTGCTGCAATTAACATAAAAAATTTACTTTGAAAACCTGCGGTAAGCGGGATACCGGTTAAGGATAAGAGGAACACAGTAGCGGTAACCGCTAAAACAGGTTGTTGTTTTCCCAAGCCGTTAAAACCGTCAATGGTATAATCATCCATTTTTATCAATATTGCAAAGATGCCAATAGTCGCCAAACTATAAGCTGCTGAATATAATATGATGCCCTCTTTGGCAGTATCATTTAAAGCGAAAATAGCAAACAGCATAAAACCGGCCTGGGCTATACTTGAATAGGCCAGCATCCTTTTTACGCTTTGCTGAAAAACGGCCGTCAGGTTCCCGATAAAAAGTGTTGCCGCAGTTATTATCGCAATCAACATTTGCCATTGCCCATGAACTTTACCAAATGAATTTTCGAAAAGTCGGACAAATGCAATAAAACCTCCTATTTTAACAATGGTGGCCATAAATGAAGTGAAAACTGTAGGGGCACCATCATACACATCCGGCGTCCAGAAATGAAAGGGTACTGCTGATACCTTAAATGACATGGCAATCATAATAAATACCATCCCAATCGCAAGCATAACCGGCATTTTGCCTTCACCTAAATTAATGCTATTTATAAAAAAAGATCCCTCGCTATTGCCACCGTATATAAATGCGATACCCATTAGCATAATGCCTGTTGAAAATGATCCCATCAAAAAATATTTCAAAGCGGCTTCGTTACTTTTTAAATTACGCTTATCGCTGCCAGTTAAAATATACAATGGTATCGACATGATTTCGATACCCAGGAACAATGTCAATAGCGTATTGAAGGTAGCAGCCATGGAAACCCCGCATAACACAAAAAATATCAACGCAAAATATTCAGATACATTTTCCCCTACTTTTTCGATATCCCTGCCGCTCAACAAAAAGAACAACAAAGTACAGGACAATGCAACCGTTATAAAGGTTAAATTGAAACTATTGGTTGAGATCATGTACTTAACATCCACCGCAAAAAGAGGCTCACCATGAAGCAGTTCATAACAATTAGCTATAATGATTAATACCAGGCCAATAATTGCCCAATATTTAGGCGTAGCCTTACTTTTGAAGAACACCCCTCCAAACATCATTACAATTCCCCAGATTGCTGTTAATATAATTGCATTCATACCCCTATCCCCGAAAGGAAAATTATTTAGTGATTGTTATTTAAATCTTGTAATAATTGTTGCTACTGTATCTTTTGTTAAATCAAAAAATGGTTGTGGGTAAACACCTGCCATAAATATTGTTACCACAATTACACTCAATATTATTTTTTCATTTAACGAAATTTCTTTCATAGCACTTGTCAGCGCATTGGCTTCTCCATAAAAAACTTTTTGCACCATATTTAAGATGTAAACTGCTGCCAGTATGATACTTAAACCTGCCACCGCTGCATACCAAATGCTAAACTTGAATAAGCCGCCGAACATCATAAATTCTCCAACAAAGGCATTGGTAAGTGGTAAGGCGATATTTGCAAATGCGATAACTACCAATAGGATTGTTAGTACGGGTGCCTTGTGCGCCACGCCTCCCAAATGGGATATTTTCCTGGTACCCAATTGCTTTTCAATCAGGTCGATTACTATCCACAAACCGATGATATTAATACCATGGCTAAACATTTGAATCATCACGCCATCCAGCGCTAACTGTTGGGTAGTGAATATGGCCGCACACATTAAACCAATATGCGCTATGGATGAATAAGCAACCAGGCGCTTCAAGTCATCCTGCCTGATAGCAATTAAACTTGCATAAATCATCCCGATTACTGATAACCCAATTACTACATTATCATATTTGGCAACAGCCGCCGGAAATATGGGAAGCAACCAACGTATCACGCCAAAAACCCCCATCTTCACCATCACTCCGCTCAATACCATGGTAACTGCTGTAGGTGATTGCTCGTAGGTATCCGGTTGCCAGGTATGAAAAGGAAAGATGGGCATTTTAACCGCAAAGGCAATAAAGAATAACCAAAACAACCAGTTTTGCTGGGATGGTATCAATAATACAGCATGAAAAGCTTGAATGGAAAAACTATGATCCGAAAATGGAGTGGCTGCTGTTTGAAGGTAAACGTAAATAATACCGATCAGCATTAACAAGGAGCCGGTAAATGTATAAATGAAAAATTTGAAAGTGGCATGTATGCGCTTTTCACCTCCCCACCTGCTGCACAAAAAGTACACAGGGATTAATGCCAGTTCCCAAAAGAAATAAAACAGCAATGCATCAGTAGAAAGGAACACTCCCATTAAACCCGCCTGTGATAATAACAGTAAACCATAGAATGCTTTTGAATTTTTATAGGAATTGCGGTAGGTAGCAATAAATATAACGGGGAAAGAAAAGGCAGTTAAAAATGTAAGCAGTCTACCCATTCCATCAAAGCTTACCGAAAAACTGGCCCCCATATACTTAAGCCATTCATAATTAAATGTAAGGCCACTTAATGCCTGGTTATTTCGATAATACAAACCCGCCACCGATATGAACAATGTAATTATTACAGAAAATAAACTCCATGCTTTTACTGACGCATCTTTCCTGATTAAAAAAGTAACCAGGCCCGCTATGAGCGGAAAAAAGATTAATAAATGAGGAATTGTTATGTCATTACCAAACATCAGGAATATATTTTACAAAAACAATTGAATAAAAAATAAAATCAAAATACCAAATACCATCAACAATACATAAGTACCCACCTGGCCGCTTTGCAGCAACCGGATCTGCCGGCTACCATAATTTACTGCTTTGCCAACTCCGTTAACAAAGCCATCAATGATATTTTTTTCTATGATATTGTTAAAGAATGTTGCGAGGGATTGCAATGGCTTTACCACGATTGAATCGTACAATTTATCTACGTACCATTTATTAGCCAGTACTTTTCCAATGCTTGTTTCTTCAGCACCAGTGTTTTGATATTTACTGAATTTATTCCAGGCGTATAATAATGCAATGAAGGCTCCCCCCACAGATATGCCCATTAGCATATATTCGGTAGCATGCGACATCTCATGCTTTGCAGCTATCGCTTTGCTTTGAGCAAAAACCGGTTCAAGAAAAGCCTCGAGCCGGTGGCCGCCATGCATAAATACTTCGGGAATTCCGATCCATCCACCGATTACAGCCAATATAGCCAGTATAATTAATGGGAATGTAATTGCCGCCGGACTTTCATGCAGATGATGTTCCTGCTCATGTGTACCCCTGAATTTCCCCAAAAACGTCATCGCATACAAACGGAACATATAAAAAGCGGTCATAAAAGCAGTCAATACACCTACGATCCATAATACAGGATTTTTTGCAAACGCACCGGCCAGTATCTCATCCTTTGAAAAGAACCCGGAGAAAGGGGGCATACCCGCAATTGCCAGGCAACCCAACAGGAAAGTAAGATGGGTAATACTCATGTATTTTTTTAATCCTCCCATATTCCGCATATCCTGTTCGCCACCCATGGCATGTATCACGCTACCTGCACCCAGGAATAATAATGCTTTAAAAAATGCATGAGTCATTACATGAAATACAGCACCGGTATAAGCGCCTACGCCTAAACCTAAAAACATATACCCCAACTGGCTAACCGTGGAGTAAGCCAGTACTTTTTTAATGTCATTTTGCTTTAATGCAATGGTGGCTGCAAGTACAGCGGTTGCCAAACCAACAACAGCTATAACCGTTTGCGTAGCAGGCGCCATTGTAAATAAAATATTGCTACGGGCAATCATATAAATACCTGCAGTAACCATGGTGGCGGCATGTATCAAAGCACTGACCGGTGTTGGCCCGGCCATCGCATCAGGAAGCCATGTGTATAATGGTATCTGTGCGCTTTTACCTGTTGCACCTACAAAAAGTAACATGGTAATCCCGGTAATATCAAACGACGTTAGCTTATCGGTGTTGGCAAATACCTGGTGATAATCGGCAGTACCCAATTTTGACAATAACCAAAATACCGCCAGCAAAAAGCCGAGATCACCAATCCGGTTCATAATGAATGCCTTCTTTGCTGCATTGTTGTAGTCATTATTTTTAAACCAGAATCCGATCAACAAATAAGAACATAACCCCACTCCCTCCCATCCAATAAACATGATGATATAATTGCCGCCCATCACCAACAGCAACATAGAAAAAACAAACAGGTTAAGATAGGAAAAGTATTTTGCGAAATCTTTTGGTTGCTCTTCATGCATATATGAAGTAGAGTACACATGAATTAAAAATCCAACACCGGTAATGATCAATAAGAAAAGGGAAGACAATTGATCTACCTGGAAATCGAAACCCACTTTAAGAGAGGCAGTATTGATGAAATCAAAATAATGTGCCACATGCGTATTACCACCCTTTACGCTAAAAAACACATACAAGCTTATTAAAAAAGATGCCAGTATTACCCCACTTCCGATTACCCCGGCAAGTGTTTTGGACAAATTATTTCTACCTAATCCATTGATCAAAAAGCCAATCAATGGTAAAAAAGGTATCAGCCAGACTATCTGTAAAGTATTATTCATAAGCCCATCACCCCTAAAGGAGATTTTAACCTACACCATTTTTACGTGCAGTTGTATTGATTAATAAAATGATCTTAAAATTTATATACGCTTGCCTTACTCTCCGCCGCGGCGGAGATGGGGGCCTTAATTTTTCAACCTGTTCAAAAAATTCACATCCACTGAGTGCGTATTCCTGTACATCATTACGATAATTGCCAGGCCCACGCTTACTTCCGCAGCCGCTACCACCATTATAAAGAATACAAATATCTGTGCATCGCTTCCCGTGTTAGGATTAACGGAACCCAAAGCATGTTGATGCATTTTTGAAAATGCTACCAGTAATAAATTAGCCGCATTCAACATTAATTCTATGCACATAAAAATGATGATGGCATTTCGGCGGATCAATACACCAATTATACCGATATTGAATAATGCGACAGCTAAAAATATGTAGTAATATACCGGCATATAAAAATTATTATTTTACAAAAACAGCACACCCGCTTTTTGCGGATATCTATCCATTGTTGATATTCTATATAATTGAGTTGAAGAAATATAAGCAGGCAGTGCAGTACTATTTACAACCACCCCGTCATTTGCATTTAATCTATTCCGCAGAAGAGTGGTAAAGAGCCCAAAATGCAAACCCGAAATACCTACATTCGATAAAGCAGTACAGGCATGCATGAACAATTTTTTCATTTTAAATTATTAAGGATTTACTTTTTTTTTACGTTTCTTTTTTTGAAATCACCACTGCACCTATCATTGCACTTAAAAATAATACACTGCTTATTTCGAAAGGAAAAACATAGTCTGTAAACAATGTCATGCCTAAGTTTTTTATTAACCCTACATTACCGCCATTCATCTGAACCAATTGCGTAGTCGCAACCGTTTGTTTCAACGCAGCAATAATTACCAATAGCAGGCTTCCCCCCGCAATACCTCCAATATATAAAAGCCACCTGTTTTTTTGATGCGGTTCAGAGTCGGCGTTTAAATTCATCAACATTACAACAAATAAAAACAAAACCATAATGGCACCGGCATAAACTATGATATTTACGATGGCTAAAAACTGTGCATTCAATAAAATATAATGACCCGAGATGGCAAAAAAGGTGAGGATTAAATACAAAATACTGTATACCGGGCTTTTACTGGCAACCACCATGGCCGCTGAGCCCAACGCCATTAAACTTAAAAACCAAAACATTATCTCAATTAAACTCATAAGTGGTTGTATTCTTTTCTGCTATGAGAAAAGTTTATATAAAAAACTATTTAATTTTTACTCTTCCGCCTTTTGCCTTTGCAAATGCTTCCGGCTCTGTTACCGGATTTGGTATTAACAGGTCTTCCTTTCCATAAATAAAACCTTTACGCTGAAAATTAGCCGGAGCAAAAGTTTCGCTTAAATAAATAGCATCTTTTGGGCATGCCTCCTCACACAATCCACAAAAAATACAGCGCAGCATATTGATCTCATATTTTGCAGCATATTTTTCTTCGCGGTATAAGTTTTCTTCACCGGGCTTTCTTTCAGCCGCTTCCATTGTAATGGCTTCTGCCGGGCAGGCTACTGCACATAATCCGCAGGCGGTGCAGTTCTCTCTTCCTTCCTCATCCCGGTTTAAAATATGTAAACCTCTGAATACCGGGCTAAACGGACGGGTTACTTCGGGGTAATTAATGGTAGGTCTTTTTTTGAACATGTGACCAAAAGTGATGGCCATGCCTTTAAAAATAGCAGGCAGGTAAGCCCTCTCCAACAAACTCATTGGCTTACGTTCTACTTGTTTTGCTCTGTTAGTTAATGCTTGCATATTTTTTAATTTGTTGCAACCAAAAGTTGCGCAAATATATTTTTAATGTTTAGAAATGCCAGTTATTTTGTTGAAATAAAATAAAGGCTCCTGTCACCAGCATGTTGAACAGTGCCATTGGTATCAAAATTTTCCAACCCAGGTTCATCAACTGATCATACCGAAAACGCGGAATCGTCCATCTTACCCACATGAAAAGAAACAGGAAGCAGGCGGCTTTGAAAAGAAACACACTTGCGTGAATTAATGCGACCCAGTTGGTTCCGATATTTTCAGCAAGGGCTGCGTCATTTACAAAAGGAATATCATAACCGCCAAAATATAAGCTTACCATTACCGCACTGCTCAAAAACATATTGATATACTCCGCAAATAAAAAGAACCCGAGTTTCATAGATGAATATTCGGTATGGTATCCCCCGATGAGTTCGTTTTCTGCTTCGGGTAAATCAAATGGGGTACGGTTACATTCCGCAAATGCGCAAATTAAAAATATCAAAAATCCTAACGGCTGCTTTATGAAATTCCAGCTATACCAATGTTCCTGTTGCTGCTGAACAATTTCTTTCAGGCTCAGGGTTCCGGTTGTCATCAGCAATGCGATTAGGGCAATACCCATTGCCAGTTCGTAACTGATGATTTGCGAGGCTGCCCTTAAGCC
>Ga0105048_10008633_pt1 | contig 16288 bp, 18 predicted proteins | sample MAT05_FD_78382 | JGI IMG/M metagenome (GOLD analysis project Ga0105048, IMG submission 78382) | Freshwater microbial communities from Lake Fryxell liftoff mats and glacier meltwater in Antarctica - MAT-05 | ecosystem: Environmental > Aquatic > Freshwater > Ice > Liftoff microbial mat | place...
AGGTGACGAAAGACACGCCGCCAACCTTCCTCTTCCACACCGTGGAAGACAAGGCGGTGCCGATCGAGAACAGCCGGCTATTCAAAGCGGCGTGTGAGAAAGCGGGAGTGCCGGTAGAACTTGTTGAAATGGAAAAAGGCACTCATGGCGTCGGCCTGGGCAACGGCAAGAACGGTTCCGCGGAACTGGCTACTTGGCCTGAGAAACTCGAAAAGTGGATGAAGGGCCGCGGGCTGCTGGGGAAGAATTAGTCTGGCTTCTACCGTAGTCATCTCGCTCCGCGAGATGAACGTCGTCTCGCGGAGCGAGACGTCTACGATTCATCGCCGTAATCGCGCTCGCATCATGGGTCGACGAACCCCGCGTTCTCATGAATGCGGCTACATGGAGTTCACATGAAGATCATCGACGTTCGCAGTATTCCACTAGGCGGGGCGACCCACGACACCGGTTGGCCAGGCGGCACCGATCCGAATGAGCAGATGAATACGCTCATTGAGGTCGAGGCTGATTCCGGCCTGATCGGCATCGGGTCGTGCTTCACGAATCGCGTGTTCGTCGAGGCGTCTCTGACGCACCTGAAGCCGATGCTCGTCGGCGAGACGGTTTTCGAGGCTGAGCGCGTCAGCGAGAAACTTCGACAACTCAGTTTCTGGTATGGCCGCGGCGGGGCGATCGAGCACACCATCAGCGGCATCGATATTGCCCTGTGGGACTTGATGGGCAAGGCGCTCAATCAGCCGGTGTCGCGATTGCTTGGCGGCAACTACCGCGATCGCATCAAGCCTTACGCATCCATCCTTTTCGACGATCCGCCGGTGCTTCGCGAAAAACTACTTGTGCAGGTGAATCGCGGCTTCAAGGCCATCAAAATGGGCTGGCGGCCATTCGGTCGCGTTAGCCGGCAACTCGACGAACTTCTGATCAAGACGGCTCGCGAAACGGTCGGCCCCGACGTCGAGTTGATGGTAGACGCCGGCGGCAGCGAGCAGTACTGGCCACACACCGCGCGGTGGGCGATTGAGACCGCCAAGATGCTGGGGAACTACCAAATCACGTGGTTTGAGGAAGCGCTCAAGCCGGACGATCTGGAAGGATACAAGGAGCTCCGCCAGCACTCGCCGGTGTTGATCGCGACGGGTGAAGTGTTCACCCGTCGGCAGACGTTTCAACCGTATATCACACAGCGAGCGCTCGATGTCATTCAGCCGGATCTGACCAAGTGCGGCGGACTGAGCGAAGGCCGGCGTATGGGCTGGATGGCATACGATCACAGCGTGCTGTTGGTGCCTCATGGCTGGAACACCGCGATCGGTGTCGCCGCCGATCTGGCACTGACGGCGGCCCTTCCGGTTGCTCGCTGGGTCGAGTACCAGACCGGTGTTCCCTATATCGAAGAACTCATCGAGCCCCGGTTCAAGCTGGATGCCGACGGCATGCTGCCGGTTCCCACGGGACCGGGTTTGGGAATCACGCTAAATCCAGATGCCGTCGCCAAGTATTCGGGCCGGAAGAAGTGACCTGGTAGATGCATCGCGGCGAAAATTCGCGAAATTCGGTTGTCGCGACGCCGCGATCAGGATACGATTTTCTGTAGTTCGATCCCGTGGGATTCCAAAATCTCATGTACGATCCAGAGTGGCTGAGGGAACAGGCCCTTCGAAGCCACAGCAACCGGTGAATCGAGCCATCTCCCCGATGGTTCCATTCGCAAAGGTGCTAACTCCTGCCCGGTGAACCGGGAAAGATCAGACGCGGGTGGTGACTTTACACCCCTCTATCTCTCACTCGATGGTTCGTGCTTCGTTTGAAGCGCGGCGAGTCCCGGTATGTATCGTTCAGCCGCGATCTTCGTGGATCGCAGGGAGTCCGATTCGTGCCCGATTTTTCTATAGGCCTTCGTTGCAAGGTCTGCGGGAAGCTGTACCCCAAGTCGCCCATCAATTTCTGCGTGGATGATTTCGGACCGCTCGAAGTCGACTACGACTACGTGGCCATCGCGAAAAACATCAGCCACGAAAAGATCGAAAAGCGGCCGCGCAATATGTGGCGCTATCGCGAACTGCTACCTCTCGAAGGCGAACCAACGGTCGGCCCGCAGGTCGGCGGCACACCCCTGGTGAAGGCCGATCGCCTCGCCGACGCGCTCGGCGTCGAACGCCTGTGGATCAAGAACGACGCGGTCAACTTCCCAACGCTCTCCTTCAAGGATCGCGTGGTTTCAGTCGCCCTGAGTAAGGCGGTTGAGTTCGGCTTCCGTACCGTCGGCTGTGCTTCGACCGGCAACCTGGCCAACAGCGTGGCAGCGAACGGCACCGCTGCGGGGCTCGAAACATACATCTTCATCCCCTCTGATCTGGAGCGGAGCAAGGTGCTTGGCACCAGCGTCTTCGGCGCCAACGTCATCGGCGTCTCGGGCACCTATGACGAAGTCAACCGCCTTTGCACCCAGGTCGCCTTCAAGTACGGCTGGGGTTTCGTGAACATCAACCTACGGCCGTTCTATGCCGAGGGTTCCAAATCGTTTGGCTTCGAAATTGCCGAGGATCTCGGCTGGCGTTTCCCGCAACACATCGTCTGCCCGATGGCGGGCGGCGCTCTGATCGGCAAGATCTACAAGGCGTTCGAAGAACTGCACAAAATCGGCCTGGTGAAGAATGCTCCGACGACGAAAATGTTCGGCGCCCAGGCGACGGGCTGCAACCCGATCACCGATGCCGTCAAGACCGGCCGTGAACGGCACAAGCCGGTTCGCAAACCGAACACCATCTGCAAGTCGCTGGCGATCGGTGACCCGGCCGACGGCTACTTCGCCGCCAAACTGATGCGCGACACCGGCGGCTACGGCGAGGATGTCAGCGATCCGGAGATTATTGAAGCGATCCAGCTTCTGGCGCGGACCGAAGGCATCTTCGCTGAAACCGCGGGCGGCGTGACCGTGGCCGTCGCCCGGAAGCTGATCGAGCAAGGACGCATCCCGCGCAACGAAGAGATCGTCCTGTGCATCACCGGCAACGGCCTGAAGACGCTCGACGCGCTCTACGACGCGATCGAGCCGCCCATCGTGATCAGGCCTTCGCTCGAGGCGTTCGAACCGCTGGTCGACGCACCGACGGCGGGGACGCGAGAACCGGTGTTGGTATAAGTGTACGTGAAGCCGCGACGCGAAGTCTTCCGAGCGGAGCGTGTCGGCCGATTCAAGGAGAATTTCATCATGCCAGTTCGCATCGAAATCCCGACGCCCCTGCGCGAGCATACCGCCAACAAGTCCGTGATTGATGTCGCCGGCGGCACCGTGCAAGAAGCGCTGGCCGACCTCATCAAGCAGTATCCGAACATCGGCCCCAAACTGTTCGATAACGGCAAACTCCGCCCCTATATCAACATCTTCGTGAACGACGAGGACATTCGTTATCTCGACGAGATGCAGACGGCCGTCAAAGACGGTCAACTGGTCGCATTGATCCCGGCTGTGGCAGGCGGGTGATTTTCATGAATGACGACACCGAACAAGATGGGTCAGATTCTCCCGAAGGTGCGGCGGTCTTTCCGCTGATCCCCGAGGAATTGGGCATCAACCCGATGCTGATGGCGATGCTCCATGCGTACGTCTTTCTTGAAGGTTCGGACGAAGAAATCGTCCATCCCGACGGGGCGATCGAAGCGATGGAATACATGGCGACCTATCTTCAGCGGCTGACCGGCAAGGACCTACAACGTGCCCGGGAGGACATGGAGACCTTGGTCGGGTACGCCAAGGAAGAAGATTGGCCGAAAGAGCACACGCAGTTCCTGAAGTCTTTTCTTCAAGAGAACGGTGTGGGTGAATAAACGGTCTTCCAGGAAAGACGAGGTCCTGCCGTGCCCGATGACGATTCACCGCCGTTGCACGACATCGCCGATCGCGTCTTGCGGAAAACGCTACAGCATCCTGTGAATCTTAAGGCCTTTCTGGAAGAGGTTCTCAAAGATCTGGCGAAGGGTTTTGATTGTGCTCGGGCGAAGTTGCTGCCACGAGACTTTCTGCCCGAAGATTGGCGAGGCCGAGAGGCCGACCTCCTTTTCGAGATTCCCTATCAATCGGGCGAAGGCGAACAAATAGCACTGGTCTGCGTACTCATCGAGCACCAAAGCCGACCCGATCCTAGAATGCCGCTGCGGACGCTACTCTACTCGGTGCTTTATTGGGAGCGCGAATGGCGGAATTGGGAGACGATGGCGACACCTCGGCCGGAATTCCGCATGACGCCTGTTGTGCCCATTGTCTTGCGTACCTCGCCGCGAACCTGGACGAGTCCCCGCACGATCACCGATCTACTGGGCGGACCAGCGGGATTTCATCTGTTCGCGCCTAGGTGGGAACCGTTATTCTGGGAATTAGCGAACCACAGCTCGCAAGAACTTCTCGATAGCCGGGAGGCATTCTTCCGGTTACTTGCCGTCGCCCGTGCGGAAGACTTGCCCGCCGAGGAATTCGAGCCGATCTTCGTCGAAGCCATGCGCCGTCTGGGCAAGTTTCACGACACAGATCGAGTACTCTGGTCCGAAATGCTTAGCGCCGTGCTAACATGGGCTTGTAGTCGTCGCACGGGAGTTGAAAAAACGCATTGGCAAGCGGTCGCGGAATCTGCGCAAGAGGACGAGACTCGCAGGAAGGAGATGGCAAACATGAAAAAAACGATTGCAGATGCCTTTATGGAGGAAGGGGCGATTAAGACTCTAAAGCGGACCATCCTCCGCCAGGGGCAAACCCGCTTCGGAGCGCCCGATGAAAACACGCTGCGCTTCATTGACGACATCGACAATATCGACCAACTCGAAGTCTTCACAGACCGAGTTCATGAGGCCAATAGCTGGTCGGATTTGTTGAACCGCTCGTCCGTTTCAGAACCGTGAGCTCATTCAAACTGTTCCGCGCAAGAAACTGGAAAGAGACCCATCTCGAATGACCTCTGAACTCACCTCCATCGAACGTTATTCCCGGCAGATGCGTTTCGGCGGCATCGGCAAGGCGGGGCAGGAACGCATCGTCGCCAGCCGCGTTACCATTTGCGGTTGCGGCGCACTCGGCACGGTATTGGCGAATAATCTCGTCCGCGCCGGGGTCGGCTTTGTCCGCATCGTCGATCGCGACTTCGTCGAAGTCAGCAACCTGCAACGGCAAGTGTTGTTCGACGAATCCGACGTGATCAACAATCTCCCGAAGGCCGAGGCGGCAGCCAAGAAGTTGCGCGAGATCAATCGGATGGTGACCATCGAGCCGATCGTCACGGATATCGACCGCACCAACATCATTGAACTTTGCAAAGACGCCGATGTCATTCTCGATGGCACCGACAATTTCGAAGTGCGCTATCTCATCAACGATGCCGCGGTGTCGCTGAACAAGCCGTGGATCTTCGGCGGCTGCATCGGCAGCGTCGGGCAGTCGATGACGATCATTCCCCACGAGACGCCTTGCCTGCGCTGCGTCTTCGAGGCGGCCCCCGGTCCCGGCGAAGTCGGCACCTGCGAGACCGCCGGCGTCCTCGGGCCAATGGTCAACGTCATTGCCAGCTACCAGGCCGCGGAGGCTTTGAAACTCCTGGCCGGCAAGAAAAACACCATCAATCGGGAACTGCTCTATATCGACATGTGGGAGAACGTCAACCGACGCATCAAGATCGCGCCCTTGCTCGGCAAGGTGAATTGTCCCTGCTGCAAGCAGAAGAAATTCGAATGGCTCGAAGGCGTTCACGGCACGCAAACCACCAGCCTGTGCGGCCGCAACGCCGTGCAGGTGTCGCATCGCGCCGCGACCAAGCTGGACTTCGGCGCCCTCTCGAAGCAGTTGGGCGAATCGGGCACCGTCACTTTCAACAAGTTCCTGTTAAAGGCCCAGATCGGCGAGTACGATTTCACCGTCTTCCCCGACGGCCGAGCGATCATCAAGGGCACGGACGATTGCGAGAAGGCGCGGACGCTGTATGCGAAGTATATTGGGCATTGACTTAGATTGCAGACGGCTAGGAGGATTGGATACGATGGTGGTGAAGGAGGACAACGCATGACTGAAATCACTTTGACCGACGAACAGACTCAAGCGTTTGCTTCGGCGCGGGAAAAGGTAGTGTTTCGCGACCTTTCCGGCAAGATGATCGGCGTGGTCGATCCGTTCGAAGCCGTTGCATTGGCGAGACATCGTGAACGTGCAGGCAAACCGCACGAGCCCGGAATTCCAGCCGAAGTTGTTTCCCGACAGATGAAAACACTTCAAATGGAGTGGGATCGCACGGGTGGGTTTGATGAAGAGTACATGTTTGCATTTCTAGCCAATCTAACTGAGGCTGACGCCAAGTGATTCCTTATCAAGTCATTTGGGAACCGTCCGCTTGGAAGATGCTTCACGTACTTTGGCGGAACTCATCCAACAAGCAGGAATTCGCTTCGTCGCGAAAAAGAATTGAAGATCTAATGGGCGGTGATCCTCACGGAAGTGGGACGAGCCTATCTGAGAGATTGTTTCGATTCATGTCGCAGCCATTGGCCGTGTGCTATTCGATCGACACTCCGCAAAGACAAGTCATTATTTCCGACGTGTACGAGATTGTTTGATCCATGATCTACCTCGACAACGCCGCTACCTCTTTCCCGAAACCCGAGTCCGTCTATCAGGCTCTCGATCGCTTCGCGCGCTCCTCGCTGGCCAATCCCGGCCGCGCGGGGCACAAGATGGCGTTGGCCGCTGAGCACGCGCTCGATGACGGCCGGCATCGCCTCAATCGCTTCTTCAATGGCAAATGGCCCGAGCGATTTGTCTTCACGCTCAACGGGACCGACGCGCTCAACATGGCCTTCAAGGGCGTCTTGAAGCGCGATGACCACGTCATCACCTCCAACCTCGAACATAACAGCGTCAGCCGGCCGCTCGTCGCCATGGAGAAGGCGGGCCTGATCTCGCTTACGCGCGTCACGGCCGACGGCGGCGGCACCATCGATCCCGACGCCATCCGCAACGCCATCACGCCGAAGACTCGGTTGATTGCCATCACGCACGCCAGCAACGTCCTCGGTACGGTCCAGCCGATTACGGAGTTCGGCAAGATCGCTCGCGAACGGGAATTGATCTTTCTCGTTGATGCCGCTCAGACGGCGGGGGTGATCCCGATCGACATCCAGGCGATGAACATCGATCTGCTCGCGCTACCCGGCCACAAGTCGCTGCTCGGCCCAACCGGCACCGGCGTGCTTTATGTCGCGCCCAACATCCAGCTTGGCCCCTGGCGCGAGGGCGGCACCGGAGGCGACTCCTCGACGCCAACCCAACCGGCCGAGTTTCCCTACTTCCTCGAAGGCGGCACGCCCAACGTTCTTGGCGTCGCGGGTTTGTCGGCCGGTATCCAGTTTGTTGAAGCAGAGACACTGGCCAAGATTCAAAAACACGAGACCGATCTGATCGAACGCCTCTGGAAACGTCTCGACGAGATCGGCGGGTTTGAAGTCTTCGGCCATCGCGATATGAGCCGGCGCGTCGGCGCCATCAGCTTCCGTTGCGACGCCCTCGCCGCCCCGGAACTGGGCGGCGTTCTCGATCAAGCGTTCGACATCGCCATTCGCCCTGGCCTGCACTGCGCCCCGTACATTCACAAGACGGTCGGCTCGTATCCCGACGGTCTTGTCCGTGTCAGCCCCGGACCATTCAACACCGAGGCTGACATCGATAAGTTGGCGGATGCGCTGAAGGAAATCACGTCATGATGCCTTGAAGCACACGACGATCGGCTTCGACTCGATTTTCTTGCCGTCGTGCCAGAGTTCAATTACGCCCTCGTAGGTGAATGGTGTCTCGGGCTTCCACAAGTTCGGCTCGGGAATGAGCACGCGCCCCCGGTATTTGCCGTCGCCCATGACAACTTGCTTGAGTGGATAGGCCAGTTGGATCGTCTCGCTATGCGTGCTTCGCGGACCCGAGAGATGACCTCGCACTTCAAAAGGTCGATGCTGTCCATCAACTTCGACGTCAATCCGGATCTCCGCCTCGGCTGATGAAAGCCGTTGTTGTTCGATGGTGATTTTCATCTCACGCGCTCCGCTCCGAAGATTTCGCGTCGCGGCTAATGGATCAGCATCGCGTCGCCGTAACTGTAAAAGCGATACTCTTCTGTGATGGCCGTCCGATACGCCTGTTGGAGGAACTCCGTACCAGCCAGTGCACTCACCAACAACAAAAGCGTCGTGCGCGGCAGGTGGAAGTTCGTGATCATGCCGTCGATCGCGTGAAACTGGTACGGCGGGCGTATGAACAAGTTCGTCTCGCCGCTCCAGGGCTTGAGTTCGCCCTCACGTGCCGCACTTTCGAGGGCGCGTACCGCCGTAGTACCGACCGCGAACACTCGATTGCCGCGTGCTTTGCAACCTTGGATAGCCGACACAGTAGCTGCCGAAACCTCGGCCCATTCGGCATGCATGACGTGTTCGTCGGGATTGTCTGTCCGCATCGGCTCAAAGGTGCCGAGGCCGACATGCAGGGTGATGCGTGCCGTGTTGACGCCCTTTTCTTCCAGCCGGGCCAATAGCGCCGGGGTGAAGTGCAATCCGGCCGTCGGGGCCGCGACTGAGCCGTCGGTTCGCGCGAAGACCGTTTGATAGCGATCGCGATCGGCGTCGTCGGCCCGTCCCTGGCGGATGTAAGGCGGCAGCGGAATCTGGCCATGTTTGATCAGTATCTCGGACACGGTTCCCGCCGGCTCCGGCGTCATCAACCAATGGCCTTCGGCCCGGCCGCGATAAATCAAACGCAGAGGCCCGGGCTCGACCTGATACGCTTCGCCGACGATCGGTTGTCCCTTGGCGCGGGCGAGAAGTTCCCAGACGCCGTCGGTGTGCTCGCGGAGAAACAGCCCTTCCCACTTGCCGCCCGAACTTTCACGCCGCCCAATGAGCCGTGCGGGAATGACGCGAGTCTCGTTCAAGACGAGAAGATCACCCGCACTCAGACAGTCGGGAAGCTGATGAAATTGGCGATGTTCGATCGTATTGTGGTCGCGATCGAGCACCATCAGCCGCGATGAATCACGCGGCTCAACAGGGTGTTGGGCAATCAGATGAGGGGGGAGATCGAAATCGAAAAAAGGGGACATTGCATCAATTTTTCGCGACGCCGCAAGCGGCGAGGACTTGTAGGGGAGCGTTCGAGCCTCCCCTACGACCCGGATCAGATCATTATTTGAAGTTCTTCAACCACTCTTCGAAATCTTTCTTGTGCTTCTCGACCGTCTTGGCGGGGCCGAGGAGCGACACGTAGTAGTCACCCGTGTCGTTCGTGAAGACGACGTAGAGTTGGCGGAACTCGGTCTTCTCCGTGATCTTGGCGTTGGGCGCGAACGGCGGGAACTTCGAGAGAAACGTCCCCTTTACATCCTGGTAGGTTGCTTCGATCTTGCCGACGTTGACCTTGCCTACGGTGTTTTCCGGCTCGGCCTTGCCTTCGGGCGTCTTGAACTTGGCCAGTTGCCGTTTGAGATTGGCGTCGGTCGTCCCGCTGCCGCCCGGGAACTTAAAGAGCGCGATCTCGGCATCCTCGGGATCGCCTTCAGCCTTCGGAAGTTTGAATTGGCCGAGACGCATCGCATTGGACGGCTGTTCTTCTTTCCAACCGGCCGGCGGTTTCGACTTCATGCCGGCGAAGTCGACGTCGGCATACGCGGTTCCAGTCAGCAAGAGGCCCGCCAGGGTGAACATCGAGAACATCTTCATTAGGTTTCTCCTCAGATGGGGTGAAATCACTTTTTCATTCTACAGCGTGTTCGGGCGAAAGCGATGGGTCAAGCGGGACCCGCGCCCGTCGTGCGTCTTGGTTGCGTCTGCCGCAAGTAAATCTCCAGACCAATCGCCACGGCAAGCACGAGAACGCTGATGTTCTGCGACAGCGTCATGTTGAGCCCCTCGACAGGTTCAGTTCGCAGGATCTCGTTCAAGAACCGATGGAACGAGTAGGCCACCATCCACAGAACAAAGACCTGCCCATCGTGCTGGCGGAACGGGTAGAACGCGAGCACCAGAAGGAGCAGCAATACCATGCTGATGATCTCGTACAGTTGCGTCGGATGAAGGCCGATGCTTCGCGGCGTGAAGGCCGGGAGTTCAAACTCCTTGCCGTCGCGATCCACGATGAACTGAATGGAATTGCGGCCGCGCGGCCAGTTGTTGAGCAAGTCGGTATACAGGTCCAGCCTCAAGGCCGTCCTTTGGTGCGCGGCGGCAAACGACTTGGCTTGTTCGTAGGCCGCGTGGAATTTCGCGGGATCCTCGACGAAGATCTTCAAGGTCGTCGACTCTGCCGCGCCGGAATCGACCTCCTCACTTCTGCCGTATTCCTTCATCGTTTCCCGGAACTTGGCGATCTCATCGCTCGGCCCGGCGACGATCATCACCTCGGCGTTCAAGCGCCACTCGCTGGCCGTTTTGATTTTGAGGATCCGATCGCCTTCGCGCAACCCGGCCTTGTCGGCAGCCGAACCCGGTTCAATCCGGCGGACAATCGAACGCGGATCTTCCAGATCTCGCTCGACGAGGAACCCCGCGACGGTTTGCACGCCATCTTTGTCGACGAGCATCTCCCGAGACGGGGCGGGCAACAACGGAAACTCGATCGCCGGGCAACTCTCGCCCGCGGCCTGGCCCCAGCAGCAACCATTGAGCAGGCAGCCGACGCGCCCGAGCGCGACACCGATGGCCACCGCGGGCGCTGCCAGGTCGGCCATCTGCCACAGGGTGATCTTGAATCGCTTCAACATGAAATGGTGGTAGAGGATGAACGCGATGGCGCCGCCGATGATGCCGCCATACAGCACGATCCCGCCTTCCCAGATGCGGAAGAACTTGGTGAGCGGAACGTTGAACTGGATCATGTACGTGAGCCGAGCGCCTGCCAGGCCCGCGATGAAGAGCAGGATCGCCAAGTCTTGGATCTTGTCACGCGAGATGTTTACGCCAGTCCGCGGCGCTCGCCGGCTGGAGAACATCACGGTCGCGAGGAAGGCGCTGAACAGCATCGCCCCGTAGGCATACACGGGGATGCCGTCCGGGAACCAGCTAAACTTGACCGGGATCCAGAAGAGAACTTGGTGCATGAAGCCTCAACTTCCAAGGTAACGGAGCGATTCGAGCCATTTCACTTCACTTGATCGAGTGGTTGTTTTAGGCGAGCATCGAGCCGTAAGGCCGACGTGTGATTCCGAAAACAACCGCGATCCGAATGCCACGTCGGCCTGACGGCTCGACGCTCGCCTAAAATCAATTATGTTTGTACCTCATTCACGGCACCGGCATCTTGTCCAGAATTCGCTTCAGTAGCGCGTCGGAATTCAAGTCCTCGGCCTCCGCTTCGTAGGAGACAATCAGACGATGCCGCATCACGTCGGGGACGACCGTCTTCACGTCCTGCGGGGTCACATAGCCGCGGCCATCGAGAAACGCCTGGGCCTTGGCGGCACGGACGAGGGCGATCGTCGCCCGGGGGCTGGCACCGAACTGGATCAGGCCGGCGAGTTCCAGGCCAAAGTCTTTCGGCCGTCGTGTCGCCTGCACGAGGTCGACGAGATAGTTCTTGATCTTGTCGTCCACGTAAATGCGATCGACGGCTTCACGTAGCGTCTGGAGATCTTCCGGCTCGAAGACCGGATCAACGTCCAGTTTTGGAGACAATCCGCCCATCCGGTCGAGGATCGCGAGTTCCTCGGCCTTACTCGGGTAACCGAGCACCACCTTGAGCATGAAGCGATCGACCTGCGCTTCGGGAAGCGGGTAGGTCCCTTCCTGCTCGATGGGGTTCTGCGTTGCCAGCACGAGAAACGGTCGGGGCAGCGGGAAGGTCGTATCGCCGATGGTGACTTGCTTCTCTTGCATCGCTTCAAGCAGGGCGCTCTGCACCTTGGCCGGGGCACGGTTGATTTCGTCGGCCAGCACGAGATTGGCGAAGATCGGGCCTTTCTTGATCGAGAACTCACCCGAGCGGGGGTTGTAAATTTGCGTGCCGAGCACGTCGGCGGGCAGCAGGTCGGGCGTGAACTGGATGCGTTTGAAATCGAGACGAAGCGTCTGGGCCACGGTGCGGATGGCGAGCGTTTTGGCCAGGCCGGGGACGCCTTCGAGCAAGAGGTGGCCGTCGGTCAACAGGCCGATGAGGAGACGATCGATCAGGCCGCGCTGACCGACGATGACCTTGCCGACCTCGCGGTAGAACGGTTCCAGCCGATCGCGCTGTTCGCGAACGTGCCGGTTGATCGCATCGACGGAGAGATCGCTCATGTGCTTCATGATACCGGACAGACGGGAAATTGACACGTGGGCATTTCGCGCGTGACTGGCGTGCGGAATCGTTTTACACTAATCGGGGAAACGGAATCCGCACTATCTCCTTCCTGAGGAACATCCATGCGCATGCGATCTCACTTTCTGTTGTTCGCGGCCGTCTTGGCCATCGCCACTTTTGCGACGTCTGTCGCCCAGGCTGAAAAACTCTGGGTCTTCATCGGCACCGGCGGCGGCAAGCTCGCCAAGGGCATCTACCGGGCCGAGCTCGATCTCGAAACTGGCAAGATTGCCAAAGTCGAACTCGCGGCCGAGGCGGCGGCCCCTGGGTTCGTGGCCATCCACCCGACTGCCAAATACCTGTACGCCGTCGGCGGCGTGATGGTCGACGGCAAGTCGACCGGCGGCGTCATCGCCTATGCACTCGACGCCAAGACCGGCTCGCTTACCAAGCTGAACGAACAGGCGGCCGGCGGATCCGGACCGTGCCACGTCAGCGTCGATCGGGCCGGCAAAAATGTGCTGATCGCTAACTACGGCGGCGGCAGCGTCAACGTCTACCCGATTGGCGAGGACGGCAAGCTCAAGCCCTCTTCCTCGTTCATTCAACATGAAGGCAAGGGCGCCAATCCGAAACGCCAGGAGAAACCGCACGCTCACTCGATCAACGTGACGAAGGACAACCGCTTCGCCGTGGTGGCCGATCTCGGCCTCGACCAGTTGCTCGTCTACAAGCTCGATGCCGACAAGGGAACGTTGACGCCGAACACGCCCCCGCACTGTGCGACTGCCCCCGGCGCCGGCCCCCGCCATTTCGCGTTTCACCCCACCGCCCCGCTGGCGTTCGTCATCAATGAACTCGATTCGACCCTCTCCTCGCTCAGCTTCGATGCCGAGAAAGGCGAGTTAAAGACGCTCAAGACCGTGCCGACACTGCCGATGGGCTACAAGGGCAACAACTCCACCGCGGAAGTGGTCGTGCATCCGAACGGTAAATTTGTTTACGGCTCGAACCGGGGACATAACAGCATCGCCGCCTTCAAGCTCGATGAGAAGACGGGTGATCTCACCCTCATCGGCCACGCCACTGACGGCATCAAGACGCCTCGCAATTTCAACATCGATCCGACGGGCCAATACGCCCTCGTCGGGAGCCAAGACGGCAACGAGGTCCTCGTCTTCAAAATCGACGCTCAAGGCGCCTTGCAGCCGACCGGCAGCAAGGTCGAGGTCGGAGCGCCGATCTGCATTCGGTTCTTGCCAGTGGCGAAGTAAGCGGAATTTAACAAACTCTTCACTCCTACCGAGGAATCCTCATGACCGACCAACTGTTTACCCGCCGTCAGTTCATCGCCGCCGCTGGCGCGAGTGCGGCGGCTCTGACCCTGAACCGCTCCGCTGGTGCCGCTCCGGTCACGATCGGAACGGGCAAGGCGACTTACACGCTCGACGAGAACTGGGGCAAGTTGCCCGAGGGGATGAAGTACGGTCTGGGTTGCGCGATCGTTGTCGACTCGAAAGACCGCATCATTGTGACGTCCCGTTCATCGAGCCCCTGTGTCGCCATCTTCGGTAGCGACGGCAAGCTGATCGAGACCTGGACGAAAGACTTCTCCGACAAGATCGGCTTCACCCCGCAGGAAGTCGCCGGCACGGCTCATGGCCTTTACCTCAACAAAGAGGGCGATCAGGAGTTCCTCTACTGGACCGAAAACGTCGCCGGGCCGAAGGATAAACGGATCGGCGCACGTATCTACAAAACCGACATGAAGGGGAAGGTGCTTTACCAGATCGGCAATGTCGCGGCCGAGAACGATGTCTCGCAGAAGTTCGATTTCACCAACCCGACCGATGTGGCGGTTTCCGCTAACGGCGACATTTATGTCGTCGACGGTTACGGCAGCCAGAAGGTCCACCGCTTCGACAAGAACTTCAAGCTGATCAAGACGATGGGCGGCCCCGGGAACGAGCATGGCAAGTTCCGAACCTGCCATGGCATCTGGGTCAGCACGGTGAAGAAAGAGCCCGAGATCTACATTGCCGACCGGGCGAACGGACGTCTGGAAGTGTTTTCGCTCGACCTGGAGTACAAGCGAACGGTTGCCGATATGCGTGCCCCCTGTTGCTTCTACCAGCATCAGGGGCAACTCTACATCCCGGAATTGGGATCACGGGTGACGATCATCGACGCTGACGACAAAGTCGTGGCCCGGCTGGGCGACGGAGCGGGGCTCAAAAAGGAAGATCAACCGAAGAGCCCGGAGAAGTTCATCGCCCCGCACGCCCTGACGGTCGATTCAAAGGGCGACTTCTACCTCGTCGAATGGGTGGCTGACGGGCGCGTGCGCAAGTTCAAGCACACGCCGGCGTGATGGCGGGAGAGTTATTTCCGCGTGCCTGGCCGTTCCAGCCAGGCACGCGTCTCACTCGTATACGCACTCATGCGCACGATCGGGGCCGGTTTGGCGATCGGCATCTCGATCATGGCTTTGGGCACGCCCGAGTCCGATGGCTCTTCGCCGGCTTCACGCGGGTCGTTCGAACGGCGAAAACCGTCGCCCAGGGGTGCGACTTGCTCAATCGCGGGCGGCATCGGGACGACGGGAATGCGCTCGGGAGAGTCCATCAGGTGGGGCGGCACGATGGACGGCATGGCCTGTTCCGTGACCAGCGGCGGTAATTCCGGGTAGGCGTTGGCGGGCAGCAAATTTTGCGTGAACGGCTGATCGTCCGGTTTATAGTGAGGCGGCAGAATCTTGCGTGTTTCGGGCGTGATTCGCGGATCCGGCGCCTTGAATCGCGGATTCTCCTGGAACGGCGCCGGCCCTTTCGGCTGAATCATCGACGGCGGCAGCACGAGGTCTTCTTCGATTTGACGCGGGCGTGAGACGGGCGTGGCCTCGAAGGCGGGCTTTTGCGATGATGTCGTTGGCAGCGGCTGGACCGGTGGGTCATTCGAGATGTTCGTGATCGTTTCGCCATAACCGCCGAACGGACGCCACTGCGTGGCATAGTACGCGTAGGGGCTGCCGGATGAACCCGGAAGACACGATTGGTTGGGAGTTTGGGCCGGGAGTGTCTGGGTAACAACAACCGCCGTGCCGAGCGCGAGTGAACATCTCTTCAACCAGCCATCCATGGCGAATTCTCCTTTAAACGACTCGCGAACTGTTCCCAAAACTCCGCATCGCGACGAAAATACTCATTAATCAACGTTTCGGTGTCGTGGGCGCCGTCGTCGGCGACCGATTGGCGGAGCCGCCGGTGCTCGCGGCACCTGCCGCTCCCGCACCCCCGGCTCCCGCTTGATTCACCACGATGATGCCGCCGTTGCCGCCGCCCATTCCGCCACGGTTGTAGCCCGTCGGCACTCCGCTGAGGAAGTAGTTCCCCGTGTTCATGAACCTCGGCCGATTGCCGGTGAATAACGGCGAGAGGTTATCCGACCCCGGCCCACCGGTGCCCGCCAGCGGCAAGTTGGTCACTTGCTGCTCCAGCGTGTTGATGGCGTTCTGGAAATCGATCGCGGGACGCACCAGGCCGTAGTAGTTGATGGCCGTGGACGAACCCGGACGCAGGAGGTTGAGGTACGGGCTTACGGACGGCGACTGGCCGTACGGGCTGTACCCGCCGCTGCCGCCAGGTCCGGGGCGGAACATCGGCCCCTGGGCGGTCGCCGAGGCGACGTCGATTCCCCCCATTGCCATCAGTGCGAACATTGTGATCCATCTCATGGTTCTTCCTCGCTGGAGTCTAGTTGCCCCCGACGCCTAGTTGTTGTCCGTCGACCGCGCGACCCGTGGCATTGCCTAGCAGGGTGAAGCCGAGGAGCCGTTCGAGCGGCGCCAGGAATTGCGACAGATACGTATTCGTCGCGATCATGCGATTGCCGTTCACAAAGAGGCGATCGCCCGGCAACAACTGGTAATTCGTCTTCGTCTGCCCCTTGCTGGTGATGGCGACCCAATCGATCGGCAGGATCAGTTCACGGCCGGAT
>Ga0105048_10008637_pt1 | contig 16284 bp, 14 predicted proteins | sample MAT05_FD_78382 | JGI IMG/M metagenome (GOLD analysis project Ga0105048, IMG submission 78382) | Freshwater microbial communities from Lake Fryxell liftoff mats and glacier meltwater in Antarctica - MAT-05 | ecosystem: Environmental > Aquatic > Freshwater > Ice > Liftoff microbial mat | place...
ATCATCAATCATAAATAAATCATTTTGAACGCCTTAAAATTAACCCAACCCCGCTGGCATACCTCATGCCAATACCGAGGCTCCATACACAACCCAAAAACCATGAGCAAAATTCTCGGCATTGACCTCGGCACCACGAACTCCTGCATGGCCGTCCTCGAAGGCGGTAAAGCTACCGTTCTCGAAAACTCCGAAGGCGCACGCACTACACCTTCCGTCGTTGCTTTCACCAAGAGCGGCGAGCGCGTCGTCGGTCAGGCAGCTAAACGCCAAGCCGTGACCAACCCACGCAACACCGTCTTTTCCGTGATGCGCCTCATGGGCCGTAAGTTTGCTGAACTCACCGAAGCCGACAAACGCATGCCTTACAAGATCGTCGCAGCAGCCAATGGCGACGCACATGTGCAAGTCGATGTCGGCGGTGAAACGAAGACTTACTCTCCGCAAGAAGTTAGCGCCATGATCCTCGCCAAGCTGAAGGCCGACGCTGAAGCCAAGCTCGGCGAAACCATCACAGAGGCAGTCATCACCGTCCCGGCTTACTTTAACGACAGCCAGCGTAACGCCACGAAGGCCGCAGGTGAAATCGCCGGTCTGAACGTCCGCCGTATCATCAATGAGCCGACCGCAGCCGCTCTCGCTTACGGCCTCGAAAGCAAGTCAGACGAAAAAGTCGCCGTGTATGACCTCGGCGGCGGCACCTTTGACATCAGCGTGCTGGAGATCGGCGACGGTGTCTTTGAAGTGCTCGCGACCGATGGCGACACACACCTCGGCGGCGACGACTGGGACAACACCCTCATCACCTGGGTCGTCAATGAATTCAAAACCGACAGCGGTATCGACCTCAGTGGCCAGCCAGACGCGCTTCAGCGTATCAAAGAAGAAGCTGAAAAAGCCAAGATCGCCCTCAGCTCCAGCCAGAGCTACGACCTGAATCTCCCCTTCATCACGGCTGACGCCACAGGGCCAAAGCACATCATGAAGACTCTGAGCCGCGCCAAGATGGAACAGCTCACCGACAGCCTCTTTGAGCGCACCATCAAGCCCGTGAAGGATTGCCTCGCCGCCGCTAAGCTGGAAGCGAGCAAGATCGACGAACTCGTGCTCGTCGGTGGTATGACCCGTATGCCAAAGGTCGTCGAGACCGCCCGCAAGCTCGCTGGTAAAGACCCACATCAGGGTGTGAATCCAGACGAAGTCGTAGCTATCGGCGCAGCCATCCAAGGCGGCGTCTTGAGGGGCGACGTCAAGGACGTGCTCCTGCTGGACGTGACACCGCTCACCCTTTCCATCGAGACCGCTGGCGGCATCGCCACACCGATGATTCCACGCAATACCACCATCCCGAAGAAGCACAGCCAAGTCTTCTCCACCTACAGCGACAACCAGCCCGGTGTGGAAATCGTCGTCCTCCAGGGCGAGCGCCCGATGAGCCGCGACAACAAAACGCTTGGCACTTTCAAGCTCGACGGCATCCCCCCTGCACCGCGCGGCATGCCGCAGGTCGAAGTTACTTTTGACATCGACGCCAACGGCATCTTGCACGTAGCGGCCAAAGAAAAAGTCAGCGGCAAAGAGCAAAAAATCTCCATCCAGGGCAGCTCCGGCCTCAGCCCAGAAGAGATCGAAAAAGCCAAGCGAGACGCCGAAGAGCACGCGGACGAAGACCGCAAGCGCAAAGAGGATGTCGAAGTGAAGAACAAGGCTGAAGCCCTCACCTTTGAGATCGACAAACAGCTCAAAGACTGGGAAGAAAAAGTCCCCGCCGAGCAGCTCTCCCCGATCAAAGACAAGGTCGCCAGCCTGAAATCCGCCATCGAGTCCGGTGACACCGACAAGATGAAATCCCAGACCGAAGAACTCGAAAAACTCTTCGCCGCCGCCTACCAAGCCGCCGCAGCTGCTGGAGCCACAGCCGGTGCCCCCGGTGGAATGCCCGACATGGGCGGCATGGGCGACGCCGGTTCAGACGCCACCTCACCAGAAACGAAGAGCCAAGACAAAGGTAAAGTCGTCGATGCCGATTTTGAAGTGGTCGATAAGGACAAGTAAGATTGAGGCGATCCGTTCGAGTATGACTAAAGACTATCATTTTATCCGCAAAGGTGACGAGGTTGAGATAGGGCTGTTAAACAGCTCGCTGAAACTCCATCGACCAGATCAACTCGCCACCGACGTTCCACTTGAGTGGGGCACAGCATCTGATGGAGCTCGGATACTGGCATACTCGCTGTTGAACGATTGCTTAGGGACAGAAAAAGCTAGCTATCTCTGCAGTCAGTTCGTGAAACAGATTCTCGCGCCGCTAACATTAAATGAGTGGAGAATCAGTGAAACTCAACTCGCAGAGTTTTGTGAATATCAAATGCGGATTAAAGGCATGGTATATCAAAGCGTTATCGAAGGGATGAAGCCCGCGAATTGGAGCAAGCCCACAACATATCAAACTATTCCAGCCATGCCTCTCTGGACAGTGAATCCAAATATCAGCCTGCAGGCTCCTCGCAAAGAGTCTGTCTCAAAAAAGTGATGCATCAGAAAGTCCAGTCTTTGTCCTCCAGGCAACTACATCTCCTCCCCGAATCGCCGATGAACTGCGGACGGGATGGACGTAGGCCGGGTGTATTCGGCGCGCTGGGACTCGCTCACACGAGCCATGCCCTTCGCCGAATGACCCAGCTGATTGGGGGCCGCTTCACACATTCGACCACTCCAAACTCGTCGGATAGTTTGGCGAAGAGTATCATCGGCTTGGCGATCTCCACAACGCCAAACCTTCCCGGCCTACGGGGTGCCTCCGGCACACCTTGTGCCGACCATTTTCCCGATGCCGGGAAAATGGTGTTCACTCACATTTTAACCTGCGTTCCAGCATGAAGAAGGAAAGCATCATCAGACTCCATGCGGATTTCGAAAGGCTCGTAAACACGGTGCCAGATTCGGATGTGGAGTTTTGGTATGCCCACGATCTTCAGGAACAGCTTGGCTACTCGAAATGGGACAACTTTGTTAAAGTGATCGAGAAGGCGAAAACAGCCTGCCAAAATTCCGAAGCGGTGGTTGATGACCATTTTATTGAGATCAATAAAATGGTCGCTCTTGGATCAGGAGCGCAGCGCGAGATCCACGATGTGATGCTCACACGCTATACCTGCTATCTGATCGCCCAGAATGGTGATCCAGCCAAAGAGTCCATTGCCTTTGCCCAGACCTATTTCGCGGTCCAGACACGAAAACAGGAGATTATTGAAAGCCGCTTGGCAGAAGTCGAGCGAGTTGATGACGACCAGTCCTCTGGCAGGATTCGCAGCAAGGGCGATCAGGCTCTTTTTGGTGGTAACATGACCCAGGACATAAAATTGAAACTGGGAGTGCCAGACATCCGCCCGCTGGCCGACTTCCTGCCAACGCTGACGATCAAGGCCAAAGACTTTGCCAATGAGATCACCGTTTTCAAAACCGAGGCTGATGACCTCAACACCGAACCTGAAATCAGCAAAGAACACGTCAAAAATAACCAGGATGTCCGCCACCTGCTCTTGAAGCGTGGTGTCAAACCCGAGGAGCTTCCTGCGGACGAAGAAATGAAGAAAGTGGAGCGGCGTCTCGAATCTGAAAAGAAGAAGCTCCCCAAGTCCGCCAAGTCACTACCCAAGGAAAAAAGCAAAGAATGACTTTATCTCACCAGTCGTTGCCATTGAGGCAACTGCATGTTGGATTACTCGCGGTCTTCATGCTGTCATCCTGCGGTAAAAAAGACGCGCCACGATCCCCGGTCGAGGCTCAGAAGTCGGCGGCTGTTTCAGAGGCAACGATCGATGCGGCAATCGCAGAAGCTTTGACTCCAGCAGCGCCGGCGAAGTCGGATGTCCAATCTGGGCTCGAAGCACAGGCGGAGGACATCCTTGCCAGATACCCGAACAAGAATGCCCAAGACTTGCTGGGCGTGCCCGAGGTCACAGAGGCTCTGAAGGCAGGACTGACGAAGCTTTCCAAAGACAAGCGCCTCCAAGACCAGATCAATGGCAGTGTCTCTCTGGCCGCGAAGATGCAGGGGCTGTCAGGTGCGCCGGGCAGTGTCGGGCTTGATCTGGATGTGAAAAATTACGATCACGCTCGCAAGTCCCGCATGATTCAGGCCGTGATGTCTGAAGACCCGAAACAGATCGTCGGCTTCCTCGTCGGTGAGATCGGTGAAGCCGCCCCTGAGCTGAGCTACGGCGGTGTCGTGCGTGCAAGCAATGGCGTGGCGATCAAGGAGCAGATGCCGCCTGCAAGACCCGCCACGACCTCCCCGCCCGACTGACCTTTCCCAAACACTTTCCGCTCGGCCAGCCGGCACACTTTCTGTGTGACAGCAGGCCGGGCAGACAAACCAAAACAGAACCACAACCCGAAAAGCAATAACCAGATCAATATGGCTACCGCAATCACACCCCTCGGACGCCGCGTCCTCATCAAACGTTCCGCAAGCGAAGAAAAAACCGCCGGCGGAATCTTCCTTCCTGACAATGCCAAAGAAAAGCCACAGGAGGCTGAAGTGCTCGCACTCGGCGTTGGCAAGGATGACGAAGGCAAAGACGTCTCCACTCTCTTCACAGTGAAGAAGGGCGACAAAGTCCTCATCTCCAAATACGGCGGCACCGAAGTCAAGATCGACGGCGAAGACCTCCTCATCATCAACGAGACCGACATCCTCGGCATCCTCGCTTAATTCCCAAACCCCCACCCTAAAAAACTCTACCTACTATGGCTAAACAACTCCACTTCGACGAATCCGCACGTCAGGCACTCCTGCGTGGCGTCACTAAACTGGCACGCGCCGTCAAGGCCACACTCGGCCCATCCGGTCGTAACGTCATCCTTGAAAAGAAATTCGGTTCCCCCACGATCACCAAGGACGGTGTCACTGTGGCCAAGGAAATCGAGCTTTCATGCCCTTATGAAAACATGGGCGCTCAGCTCATCAAAGAAGTCTCCTCCAAGACTTCCGACATCGCTGGTGACGGCACCACGACCGCTACGGTCTTAGCTGAAGCCATCTACTCCGAAGGTCTCCGCAATGTGACCGCTGGTGCAAACCCAACCTCACTTCAGCGCGGTATCCTCAAGGCTACAGCTGCTATCGTAGCCAAGCTGAAGGAAATCAGCACACCCGTCAAAGACAGCAAAGAAGTGGCCCAGGTCGCCACAGTATCTGCTAACTGGGACACGGATATCGGCAACATCATCGCCGAAGCCATGGACAAAGTGGGCAAAGAAGGCACCATCACTGTCGAAGAAGCGAAGAGCATCGAAACGACCCTCGAAGTCGTGGAAGGCATGCAGTTCGACAAAGGTTACCTCTCCCCTTACTTCGTCACCAATCCTGAGACTATGGAGTGCAACCTTGAAGGTGCCTACATCCTCATCAACGAGAAGAAGGTCAGCAATCTGAAAGACATGCTGCCTCTGCTTGAGAAGGTCGCTCGCTCCGGCAAGCCCCTCCTCATCATCGCTGAAGACGTCGAAGGTGAAGCTCTCGCCACACTCGTGGTGAATAAGCTCCGTGGCACCTTGAACATCGTGGCTGTCAAGGCCCCTGGTTTCGGCGACCGCCGCAAGGCCATGCTGGAAGACATCGCCATCCTCACCGGTGGTCGCTGCATCACAGAAGACCTCGGCATTAAGCTCGAAAATATCGAGCTAGCTGACCTTGGCCAAGCCAAGCGCATCACCATCGGCAAAGAAAGCACCGTCATCGTCGAGGGCGAAGGCTCTTCTGACGCCATTGCCGGACGCGTTTCCCAGCTGAAAAACCAGATCGCTGACACAACCAGCGACTACGACCGTGAGAAGCTCCAGGAGCGTCTCGCTAAGTTGGCTGGCGGCGTTGCCGTCATCAACGTCGGTGCTGCGACTGAAACCGAGATGAAGGAAAAGAAGGCTCGTGTCGAAGACGCCCTGCACGCCACCCGTGCGGCTGTGGAAGAAGGTATTGTTCCTGGCGGCGGTGTCGCTCTCATCCGTGCTCAGGCCGCCATCGGCGACCTCGGTCTCACAGGTGACGAAAAGACCGGCGCTGAAATCGTCGCTCGTGCTATCGAAGCACCCCTCCGTCAGCTTGCAGCTAATGCAGGTGTCGAAGGCGCGCTCATCGTCGCTGAAGTCAAAAAGGGCACAGGCAACCACGGTTACAATGTGGCCACAGGTGTCTATGAAGACTTGATCAAAGCAGGTGTCGTCGATCCAGCCAAAGTGACCCGCAGCGCTCTCCAGAACGCAGCGTCGATCTCCGGTCTGCTCCTGACCACCGAGTGCCTCATCGCCGACATTCCAAAGGAAGAGAAAGCTGATGGCGGTCACGCCCACGACCACGGCGGCATGATGTAATCACAAAGCGAGTCGTGAGCATGCTTACGGCTCGCTAAGTCATTCAAATACCTCCATCAACACCCCAGAGATGCAAATCTCTGGGGTGTTTTTTTACGCCTTCACTCGGAATCTCGCGGAACAATCACAAGGGCGTTTCGCACTGCCAATGACGGCTTTTCAAACTGAACGAAGTCGGTCTCACTCCGGCTCCAAAGGCCCTTTGAAGCACAACCATCAAGATTGAGTGCCCGTTTGGGATCCGCCCAAGACAAGGAATGCGACTTGCCAAAAAGCTTTTTGCAGTCCAATAATCTGTCCCTTCATTCAAAAAGGGCTTCGGGTAACACCCCGAAGATTTCCCATGTCAGAACACAAATCGTCAAACAGTTGGTCCCTAGCCCTTGTGGCCTTGGGAGTGGTTTTCGGAGACATCGGCACGAGCCCGCTCTACGCGCTAAAAGAGTGCTTACATCATGCGCACCCACATCCGGGAGATCCACTCGGCGTACTGGGGCCACTCTCGTTGATGTTTTGGTCACTCATCGTCATGGTATGCTTCAAGTATCTGGGCTTCATCACCCGAGCGACCAATCAGGGAGAGGGCGGTATGTTTGCCCTGCTCACGCTGTTCCGCTCAGCTAAAAGTGCCTTCAAGCCGCAGGCCACGGGTGCTATCATGCTTGTCGGTATTTTCGGTGCCTGCCTGCTTTATGGTGACGGCATGATCACTCCTGCCATCTCGGTGCTTTCTGCCGTGGAAGGACTTGCTCTACTAGATGCCAAGCTCGGCACCGGGCTGGCTAATTATGTGGTGCCCATTTCTGCGACCATCATCATGGGCCTCTTTTTAGTTCAACGTCATGGCACAGCACTGATCGGGCGCGCTTTTGGCCCGATCATGGTGGTCTGGTTCATCACATTAGCCATCCTCGGAGTGATCAATATCAGTCACTATCCCGGCGTCTTTTCAGCGTTGTCGCCGCACCACGGGGTCAATTTCCTGATGCACCACGGCCATGACAGCTTCGTGCTCATGGGGCTCGTCTTGCTCGCTGTCACGGGCTGCGAGGCCATGTATGCTGACATCGGCCACTTTGGCCGTCCGCCTTTGGTGAAAAGCTGGTACGCGCTCGTCCTACCAGCGCTGATGCTGAATTATCTCGGCCAAGGTGCCCTGGTACTATCAGATGTGAATGCCTCACTCCAGCCAGGCTACCACCATTTCTTCAGCTTAGTCCCACAGGTGGCTCTGATCCCGGTCATCATCCTGGCCACAGCCGCCACCATCATTGCCTCACAGGCGATGATTACTGGCGTTTACTCACTCACTCAGCAGGCTGTGCAGCTGGGCTACCTGCCACGGTTAAAGATCATCCACACGAATCCCGACGTGCGCGGCCAGATCTATATGCCGCAAGTGAACTACCTCCTCATGGTAGCCTGCTTGGCCCTGGTCTTCCACTTCAAATCCTCCACAAACCTCGCGGCTGCCTATGGGCTCTCTGTGGCGCTAGACATAACCTTCACCAGCATGCTGTTCTTCCTAGTCGCCTGCAAAGTCTGGAACTGGCCTGTCTGGAAGGCCCTGCTCCCGACCATCATCTTCCTGATCCCAGAAATCGGTTACGTTTCCGGCAGCCTGCTTAAATTCATGGCGGGGGCTTGGTTCCCGCTCGCTATCGGTCTCATCATCTGGATCATCATGAAAACCTGGACGGATGGCAGAACCGTTCTGTTTGAAGCCATGCAGCGCGGCCGCTTACCTGTGCAATTCCTGATCGATGAAATCCAAAAGGATAAAGTCATCCGAGTCCCAGGCACCGCAGTTTTCATGTCTGCAAGTGCAGATGGCCTGCCTCTCGCGCTTCTCCATCATTTAAAGCACAACAAAGCACTGCATAAACAGGTCGTCTTACTCACCGTTCGCTTTGAAGATACGCCTTATGTCTGTGATGAAACACGCCACACTGTGGAGCAGCACTGCGTCGAGTTTTATCGAGTCGTCCTGCGCTATGGCTTCGCTGAATCTCCCCAAGTCTTTGATGACCTCATCCAGGCGCTCGAAGATAAGACCAAGATAAAAAAGAACGGTGTCACCTTCTATCAAAGCCGCGAGATCTTACTGACCAACGGGCCCGGAAAAATGGCGGCCTGGCATAAACGGCTCTTCGTCATGCTCAGCCGTATTTCACGCCCAGCCACCGGCTACTTCGACCTGCCGCCGCGCCAGGTCTGTGAGCTAGGCATCCAGCTTGAGGTATAAAAGCAGCGCTTAAAAGGATCTCATTTAATTGGGAATACTTAAATTTAAACCTTTCCAAAAAGGCGCATGGAGTCTAATTTCCGTAATTCATAGATTTCCCATGCTGCCGCGACGTGTCGCCCGGCTAGGGCGACGGTGCGCTATGCCTTATCAGCAAACTGCACCACGAACTCCAAACGTCGTGAGCGGTGGCGAGCAATGAGCAGCCTGACCGAGGGCGGCAGCTTCCCCACAATCCTGCAATACCCAGATGCCCTGCTTGCCAATCCCAGAAAAGCGCCCACTTTGCGCGCCCATTTTTTAATCCGCCTGACTTGTGAGTAAAACCCACCCTACCGACGATCTCCGCGTGGCCGAGATCCTGCCACTGATCCAGCCGGCACTCCTCATGCACGACCTGCCACTCAATGAGTCCGGCGCTGCATTCATCGAAAACTCACGCAAGCAGGCAGAGGCAATCCTCAATCGTAAAGATGATCGGCTACTCGTCGTCGCTGGCCCCTGCTCAATCCATGATCACAAATCGGCGCTTGAATACGCCACCCTGATCCAACAGGCTCGTGAGAAATACAGCGCTGATTTAGAGATCATCATGCGTGTCTATTTTGAAAAACCACGCACCACAATCGGCTGGAAAGGGTACATCAACGACCCACACCTCAATGAAAGCTACGACATCAACGGTGGCCTACGTGAAGCACGCGGACTGCTCATCGAACTAACCCGCATGGGAGTCCCAGCAGGCACCGAGTTTCTCGACGTCATAACCCCTCAATACATCGCCGACGTCGTCTCATGGGGAGCTATCGGTGCGCGCACGACCGAGAGCCAAGTGCATCGCCAGCTTTCTTCCGGCCTCTCCATGCCCGTTGGTTTCAAAAACGGCACCGACGGTGGCATTCAGGTCGCGCTCGATGCCATCCAGGCCGCAGCGGGACAGCATTGCTTCCTCTCCGTGACCAAAGACGGCGTCGCCGCTATCGTCAAAACAAAGGGGAACAACGCCTGCCACGTCATCCTCCGTGGTGGTAAAGCCGGCACCAACTTCGATGCAGCTGCTATCGACTCAGTGGTCGGCCAACTCACCGCACGCGGCTTACCAGCGAGCGTCATGGTCGATTGCAGTCACGGCAACAGCCTCAAAGATTTCCGCAAACAACCACTCGTGACCGACTCGCTAGCCGAGCAGCTTAACAGCGGCAGTCATTCCATCACCGGTGTCATGATCGAAAGCCACCTCGTGGAAGGGCGCCAAGACGCCAAGCCTGGCCTACCCCTAACTTACGGCCAGAGCATCACCGACGCCTGCGTCAACTGGGCCACAACCGAAACCATGCTCGACCAGCTCGCCACTGCGGTGAAGGCTCGTCGCAACAAAAAATAAGTCCCATGCTCGCCGCCGACAAAGCACGTGAAGCCATCGAACGCATGGCAGGATGTCACATGTTAGTCATTGGTGACGTGATGCTCGATCACTTCATCTGGGGAGCAGTCCGCCGAATTTCCCCAGAAGCCCCCGTGCCGATTGTTGAGGTTACTAAAGAGACCACCTTCCCTGGCGGCGCGGCCAATGTGGCACGTAATCTCTCCGCCTTCACTCCGCACGCCTACCTCATGGGCCGCGTGGGCAAAGATGCCGCAGCAGGTGAATTAAAACGCCTTCTCCATTTAGAGAGCGTGAACACCGACCCGATGCTCGAAAGTGATAAACTACCGACCATCTCCAAAACACGCATCATCGCTCGGCAGCAGCATGTCGTCCGAGTGGACCGCGAGATCATCGAAAAACTCAGTCCTGATGAATTGAAGGAAATCTCCCGCCGAGTAGAAACCATGCTGCCAGAGCTAGATGGCGTGATCATTGAAGATTATGGCAAAGGTTTTGTGACACAAGCATTCGCCGATCAGATCCTCGGCCTCTGCAAAGCCGCAGGAAAGCTCGTCACCGTTGATCCCTCACCGCACAACCCGTTATCCTGGCGTGGCGCATCATTAGTTAAACCAAATCGGCTCGAAGCCTTTGCTGCCGCAGGCATCCAGGATCACCACAGCCCAGGGCCACCACTGGAAGACAAACGCCTCCTCGAAGTCGGCGAGCAACTGCTCGACCAATGGGCCGTTGGCAAAGTCCTCGTCACACTCGGTGAGCAGGGCATGATCCTCTTTCAGCGTGACTCTGCACCGCACCACATCCCTACTTGCGCACGCGAAGTCTATGACGTCTCAGGTGCAGGTGACACCGCCATCGCCTTCCTTACACTCGGCCTCGCCGCAGGCCTCAGCGCCGAAGATGCCGCCGACATCGCCAACCACGCCAGCGGCATCGTCGTCGGCAAGCTCGGCACAGCCCGCGTGATGAAGGCAGAATTGCTAGCTGCTTTTGAGGATTAAAGAATCATGTCAAACTTCGACACACTACTCCAGAGTCATCTCGATGGCCACCTAGCCACTCTAAAGCGCCTTGATGAATGCCGCGCTGTACTCGCAGTCATTGCCGACGCCTGGGTCACAGCCTTAAAAGCAGGCAAAAAGATAATCTTCTTCGGCAATGGAGGTAGCGCTGCGGATGCCCAACATCTCGCCGCAGAGATCGTCGTCCGCTATCGCAAAAACCGCCGCGCCCTTCCAGCCATTGCGCTCACGACTGACACTTCCATCCTCACCGCTCACAGCAACGACTACGGTTTCGAGACAGTCTTCTCACGCCAAGTTGAGGCACTTGCACAGACTGGAGATATCGTCGTCGGAATCTCCACTTCAGGCACGAGCAAAAACGTCATCGCCGGCCTCAAAGCTGCGCGAGATCGTGGCTGTATCGTCATCAGCTTCACCGCCGAAAACGGCGCCGATTGCGCTGCGCTGGCCCACCACGCTTATTGTGTGCCGACGCCAGTCACCGCCTTCGCCCAAGAATGCCATCTCATGGCTGGGCACGTGCTCTGCGAATTCGTCGAGGCGGCATTTGAGGACTGATCCGACTTCTCGTCATCAGCAGGAAAGCATACTATGAACCAGCGTTTACCATTGGCAGGCATTCTCGTGGCCGGATTAGGTCTATGTTATGTGCTTTTTTCGCTCATGCTCTCGGGCGGAAATCAGCTTGGAGACTTTTTTGGTTACTTGCTCATTGCAGCACTGATTTTTGGACTGATACAGCCAAAAATTTCTGTTCTACTCATGCTGGCAGCCTGCGGTTACATGGACTGGGCAAAAAGGCTTTTGGTCGTCGCGGACAAAGTGACGCAGACAGATTTAACATACGTTCTGAGTTTAGCGCCAGGACTCATGGCCGGCATAACCTTGGGAACGCTACTGCAAGCCATCCAGGGCCGATTTAGACTCGGCTGGCTACAAGTGCAGGCCTTGCTGGTCATCTGCTTTGCCATGAGTATCTCTCTTGTTCTATCCATCAAACAGAGCGGTGGATTAATGAATGCACTACAAGAAGTAGCCAACGTTGCAGGCTACTCATTCCTGCTGTTTGTGATCCCACTTCTTTACCCAAAATATGAAGAGCAGGTCAGACTCGTTCGACGTGTGATTTTCTGTTATCTGCCAGTGGCAATCTATGGGATGTATCAGGCAGCATTCGGCTTGGCTGATTTTGAGATAGCCTATTTACGCACCGGGATGTCGATCCTCATTGGCCAATTACTGAGTGGCGAAATACGCCCCTTTTCCACTCTAAATTCACCCACCGCGCTCGGTGTGATCTGCGGCCTACTCACCCTCTTGGCATGGGCTTCAGGTCCGCTCAATTCGAGGCCACGACGACTACCAACAATCGGCATGGCTTTAACTGGCTTGATGTTTTTCTGTGGCCTCTTGGCCTCAACCTCAAGGAGTGACTTCATCATCCTTATTTTCGGTTCTATAATAACGTGGGGATCATTAAGACTAAATTTTCTACGCCTATTCTACTTCACTTCCAGCCTCGCCTTCCTAGGCCTGATCATATCGGCCAGCTGGCTCCAAATGCGGCTTGCTGACATACAAAATTTCATCTCCTCAATCATCCCACCGGACACAGCTTTCATTGAAAGTCTGACACGAGTGCAAACTTACAGTGACCGTCTGGAAGGCTTCCGCCATCTGTCTTCTAATGCGCAAGTTTGGAGCCTTTTTGGCCTCTCACCTGAAGTCGCCGAGACTATCTATAGCCATGATCCGCTCACACAATCTTTAGTATCCTATGGCCTTGTGCCAGTGGGTATAGCGATCTTCTTCGGCATCATCTTACTCAAACGTGCTCACGGTGGTATTTTACGGATAAAAGATAAACGCGAGCGCTGGCTGGCTGCGCTCTGTTTAGGTGGCGTCGGCGGCATCCTCACAACTTCCCTGCTGGGTGGATCACGCACCTCCATCTTCCCTGTCATGGTCTTTGTTTGGCTCATGCTCAGCATCCTTTGGTCACGGATCGAGCAGGCTGCTCGACCACTCTCGGAGACGACAAAAGAGCCACATTTAAACCCGCGCATGCAGCCTACAGCCGAGCCACTCTGGCACCACAGTAAGCCCATGCTAAGATTCGACGCTCCCTCACAGATAAAGAATAAACTCGAATGACTTCCGTCATCCTGGCTGCATGTCATGGTGCGCGGCTACTCATCAGCATTGGCGCGACCATCTGCATCGGTCGTCAGCTCGGAAACTCGGGCTTTGGCACTCTTTCGACAGCCTTGGCAGCGGGCGGTTTAGTCATGACTTTGAGCGAACTCGGCCTGTCCTCCGCACAGGTTGTTCTCGGCGCTAGATATCCCCGGCGAGCCAATCAATTTTTAAAGACCTGTGCTTGGCTAATGACTGCCCTGGGAGTTCTAGGCGCGCTCATGATCGGATTACTAAGTTGGTGGTTCTCACACTCTTCAGCGCTGAATGGCGTAGCCCCATGGATGCTCTTGCTCATGCTCCCAGTGCTGTTCCAAGCAGGCTTACTGTACTTCTCAGAACTTCATGCCAGTGGCCGCACTTCTCTAGCAGTGATGATCGGCACAAGTATCATCCTAGTGGGATCCATCACGCGCATGGTTGCAGCCCTGCTTGGCAGCACACCAGGTCAACAACTCGCGCTCCAGGCACTTGAAACAGTTGCCGGCTCGCTTTGGGGCTGGTGCATCATAGCTCCAAAAGTATTTCAGTGGCAGTCGTGGAGAGGCACACTCGCTGCAAGTAGAACCCTGTTACGGCAGGCCTGGAAAACTGCGTTACAAGGCCAAGCAGAATCATTCTTTCTTCGTGTGGAGGTACTTCTACTCGGGGCCTTTGGCCTCGTATCCACAGCGGGGGACTATTCAGCAGCCATGAGACTGCATGAGATCGGAGTGCAACTCGTCGCGTATCTACTCGTGCCATTCACGCCTCGTTTAGCTAGGCTTCAGAGCAATAAGGACATGTCGCGCCTCACTAGTTTTATGGAGCAGGGACTTGGGCTTATGGGGCTTCTGAGCTGGTGCCTCATGTTAGGCTTGGTAGCGACAGGGCCATTCATTTTGCCCTTGCTTTACGGTGACCGTTTCGAGACACCGACTACCACCATTTTCCTTTTGGCGCTGGCATTGATGCCAGCGATTCTTTTCCAGTTTAACTCACGCGCCGCGTTAGTGCTCGGCGGCACCCTGGGGAATCTCTATGCGCTGACCTTCATCAGCTTAACCAAAGCAGTGATACTTAGCTTGCTGTTATTCTTTGGCGCAGGAAGCCAGCAGGCAGCATTGGTCTTTTGCCTGGGATCATGGTCACTCTGGTGGTGGTCTGCCTACCGAAATGAAGCCTGCCCAAGCTTGGCCACAAATCAGGGCATCGGCCTCTGGGGTTGGCTTATCTCAAAACATGCGCGGATACAGCTCGGCAGCTGGTTGAAAGAGGTTCGGCGCACTGGAGACATCTTACCGACTTGATACACCATGAATGAAAGAATGCCCATCTATGCTGTCATAACCCCATCCCACCGGGTCCTTTATGAGCGCTTCTTCCTGCCTTCATTAAATACTGAAGAATTCGAGTTACACGCCCTAGATCTTGAGCAGAAAGGTAATGGTGAATTTTTGGCAGACGACTTCAAGCGCTGCATTCTATTTAAAGTCGAGCAGATCATCGCCTCCATCCTCCGTCATCCTGGCCAGATCATCCTGTGGTCTGATGTGGACATACAATTCTTCGGCCTCACAGCAGCCAAAGTGCGTGCCATCTTTTCAGAAGAAACGTTAGACTATGCAGTGCAGCGCCTCACCTCAAAAACAGATGAGGCTTGCGGTGGCTTTTATGCACTGCGCTGTTCACCCGTGATGTTGTCCTTTTTTCAGGCAGTCATGCAAAGCACCATGCATGAGACAGAGGGAAATGAGCAAAACGCGATCAATCTTCTTCTTCACCGCTCCGGTGCCCCTAAATGGCAGCTCATGGGGCCAGAATATTATGCACGCACCCATGGCGTCTGGCTCCCGAAAAACGCGGTGATCCATCACGCCACATGCATCGTGGCAGGTGATGCCGTGAAGCAAAAAACCGAACTTTTAGAGCAGCTAGCAGACTTTAACCACTGGTCTATAACGCGACGGGGCTGGTTCCGCATCACCTCTGTCTTCAAAGCTCTATTGAGAAAAACCGGGCACCGAATCCTCTAAAACTATGAACCAAACTAGTACTCCTTACGACTCCACCTTTTACCATTCCTATATTGGCGAATCAGAGGCCTCTGCGTCCGCAGTCGTCCCGCATCTGATCCAGCTGATCCAGCCGAGTTCCATTATCGACATCGGCTGCGGTGTCGGCACATGGCTGAAGTATTTTAAAGAGCAAGGCGTGTCGCGTCTGCGGGGTCTTGACGGTGACTACGTGCGCCAGGAGGACTACCGCATCGAGTGGGATTGCTTTCATGCGACGAATCTAGAGAAGCCGGCCCGCCCACAGGAAGCGCCCTTTGATCTTGCCATCTGTATGGAAGTCGCCGAGCACCTGAATGCAAGCGCGGCAGATCGCTTCGTGGCCTTCCTCACAGGCTGTGCTGACATCATCGCCTTTTCCGCAGCCATACCTCATCAGGGCGGCACCGATCATCGGAATGAGCAGTGGCAGAGTTATTGGGCAGAGAAATTTATCAGCCATGGCTTCCAGGCCTCTGATCTACTCCGCCGCCGCATCTGGGGAGATGCGCGTTGTGCTTACTATTACCAGCAAAACATCGTTCTCTACGCGCGCACGGGCTCCCCATCGATCAGCCAATTGAGTCAGGCACAGTGGCTCTCAGAACCTAGCGCGTGCCAGATTCTTGACGTAGTGCATCCCGCCAAATGGCTCACCGCCCATGACGACAGTCAGCTCGGCATGAAACGTATCAGCCGCGCTCTACCTAATGCTCTGCGTATGGCCGTGGAACGCCGACTCGGACTGCGCCAGAACATTGCCGATTAAAGCAACAAAGATGACACTGCTCATCATCGACCCAAATTTCAGCCGCACTAGCCCTTCTATGAAAGGGGTCATTGCAGCGCTACCAAGACTCAAGTCTAGCGGGCTGCGGATTGAAGCCTGGGCCTGTCATTGCGACTCCGATCTACCGCTAGACTCGGTAGATCCGCTGCCAGCATGGACACAGATCCGATTCTTCAGCGGCCTCATCTTTTCACTCATGGTGTCATGGCGGGCGTGGTGGCGATTCACCG
>Ga0105048_10008639_pt1 | contig 16284 bp, 11 predicted proteins | sample MAT05_FD_78382 | JGI IMG/M metagenome (GOLD analysis project Ga0105048, IMG submission 78382) | Freshwater microbial communities from Lake Fryxell liftoff mats and glacier meltwater in Antarctica - MAT-05 | ecosystem: Environmental > Aquatic > Freshwater > Ice > Liftoff microbial mat | place...
GTTTGGTGGGACGAGAAGCTAGACGGGTTCTTGCTCAACGAGGGTGACGGTTCCACCTACGGCCCCGTCCTGCCCGCCGACGAGCGCACCCACAGTGAACTCGTGGACTGGATTTTCCACCTGAGAGACAAGGTCTGGTTCACGGCGCAGCACTTGGACGACTTGCTTCAACTCATTCCGAAGCACATCGGTGACCCCCGCAACTGGGGTAAGAAATAGGCGGGGTGGGCCTACCTGGACGGTGAGCGGTTCGGGCGGAAAGCCCGTCCGCTGGTCTAGTGAACAGAGGGCCACTGACTCGGGGGGACTGACAACCTGGCGATATGTTCCCGAATGTTCGGGGTTGTTCCCCGGTGTTCCCGAATAGTGTGGGGATAGTGTGGGAGGCGGGCATAGTGTGGGGCTTAACGTCTCGCCCACACAAACGAAAAAAAGCCCGGGTTTCCCCGGGCTTTTCGCTCAGTAGCGGGGGGCGGAATTGAACCGCCGACAAATCGCTTATGAAGCGATTGCTCTAACCCCTGAGCTACCCCGCCTCGACGGCCCCGGGCGACCCCGGTCGCGGCCTCGTCGCTAGGTTACGACGACGACCGCGTCCGACAAGACCGGCCGCGACGGCCACCGGTTCGCGCACCCACCGGGGTTCGTGCTTCCTCCCCGCCGGTGGCGTGGGGTACACTTCACACCACCTACCCGCCTCCCCCTCCCCTCCGACACGAACGGAGAACGATGCGCCTCCTCCTCTCCCTCGCCGGCCTCGCGGCCGCGGTCGCCGCGCTGCTGACCGTCCCCCGACCGGCCGACGCACAGCCCCCCGCCGTCCTCAACCGCGTCCCACCGCCGCCCGAGTTCAGCCAGCCGCAGTCCGCACCCCGGCCGGCGCCGTTCCCCGTCACGATGGTCGATCAGGGACAGTTCGACCCGCGCCTCAAGGGCTACTTCCTCCCCGAAGGCTTCCGCCTCGAAATCGTCCTCAACGAGCCCGAGGTCGTGAACCCCGTCGGCATGACCTTTGCCCCCGACGGCAGCCTGTTCGTCATGGAGTGGCGGCCCGACCCCGTCACCCGCGACCGCTGGTTCCCCGTCGCCGAGACGTTCCGCTACCGCGACGGCACGAGCCGACAGATCACCACCATGAAGAAGTTCACCACCGACCTGGTGAAGCACTTCACGCCCAACAGCAAGACCGGGAAGTTCGACCCGCCCCGCACCATCATCTCCGAGGAGCTGCCGTCCAGCATCCTGTGGCACGACGGCTGGCTGTACGTCACCGGCCGCGGCACCGTCCGCCGCTGGAAGCAGGCGCCCGCGGGGAACATCAGCGGCGTTGACGCCACCCGGCCGCCGGCCCCCGCCGACCCGTGGAACATCCGCGAGGTCGTCGCCCAGGGCTTCTGCGGCTTCCACCACCATCAGGTTTCGGGCCTCACCATTGGTAACGACGGCCTCCTCTACCTCACCAGCGGCGACGACGACAACTACGTCGAAGGCTCCGACGGCAGCCGGGCGACCGTGCTGCGGACCGGGGCCGTGTTCCGCTGCCGGCCGGACGGTTCCAGGATGGAGACGTTCTCGATCGGCTACCGCAACCCGTACCGCGACCTGGCCTACGACGACGCCTTCAACTGGTTCCACGCCGACAACGACAACGAGGACGGCAGCAAGTTCATGGGCTGCCGCATCATGCACGTCGCGGAAGCGGCCGACTTCGGCTGGCGCCTCCGCTACGGCGCCCGCTGCTGCCGCCCCGACGACGCCCGCGTCTCCGTCGCCGGCGAGCTGCCGGGCACGCTGCCGCCGATGATCAAGACCGGCCGCGGCTCCCCGGCCGGGCTCCTCATCTACCACGACAGCCGCATCCCGGAGCCGTACCAGGGGTTGCTGTACTACCCCGACGTGTACCGCCGCGTCGTGCGGGCCTACCGCACGGCCAAGACCGGCTCGACGTTCCAGATCACCGGCGAGTTCGAGTTCTTCAAGAGCGACGACCCGCTGTTCCGGCCGTGCCAGATGATCAGCGGCCCGGACGGCGCGATCTACGTCTGCGACTGGCGGACGGACTCCGGCGGCGCCGGGAAGCTGTCGGGCGACGGCGTCAACGGCCGCGTCTACCGCATCCGCTGGGCCGGCACCCCGACGACGCCGGAACTGCCGCTGCGCGGCATGGACAGCTGGGCGAAGGTGAAGGCGCTGCCGGACGAGGGGCTCGTGGACGCCCTCGGCCTGCCGGACCTGACCGACCGCGTCGAGGCGCGCAAGGAACTCGTCCGCCGCGGCGGGAAGGCCCGCGACGCGGTGCTGGCCCGCTTCAAGGCCGACGGGATTCGCGGCGACGCCAAGCTCGTGGGGATGGGCGTGCTGTCGGCCGGGTGGAACGGCGAGGTCGAGGGCGTGTTCCGCCGCCTCCTCGCCGACGAGTCGTCGGACGTGCGGCGGCTCGCCGTGGACGGCCTGGCGCTGAACTCACCGGCCGGCGACGGCCGCACCTTCGAGGTGCTGCTGGTCGCGCTCAGCGACTCCGACCCGGCAGTCCGCCGCGCCGCGGCGCTGGGGCTCGGCCGCGTCGGCGTTCCCGCCGCGGCCGACGCGCTCCTCGGCGCCTGGCGCACGGACGAACAGGCCGACGTGTACCTCCGCGACGCCCACGTCCGCGGCGTCGAACGGCTCGGCAAGGCCGGCGTCGACGCGCTGATGTCGCTGGCCCAGAGCGGCGACGCGGAGTTCAAGGCGGCCGCGGAAATCTTCCTGACGCTGCGGTCGCGCGAGGCCGCGGACGTGCTGCCGCAACTGCTGGCGAACCCGCACTGCACGCCGGCGCAGCGCGAGTCGCTGGTCCGCTCCTACACCAATTACCAGCTCGACCCGCCGGTCTCGCTCGACCCGCTCGCCGACTACCTCCGCACCCGCCGCGACGAAACGCCCGCCGTCGTCGCCGCGGCCGCCGACGTGTTCGCCGCGTCCGACGGGAACCTGTCGGCGAAGGGGCGCGAGTTCGTGGCCGGCCTCCTCGACCACGCCGCCCCGACGGTCCGCACCGCGGCGGTGAACGCCGTCGAGGCGACGCGGCTCGTCACGGCGGCGCCGAAGCTGATCGAGGCGCTCGGGCAAGCCGACCGCGCCCCGGCCGAGCGCGTGGCGCTGGTCAAGGCGCTGCGCGTGCTCGGGTCGAAGGACGCCGTCGTGCCGATGACCAACATCATCACCGGTGCCAACCCGCCGGCGCTGAAGCTCGAAGCGCTCCGCACCCTGGCGGCGCTCGACGCCAAGGCCGCGCAGTTCGTCGCCGAGCCGATGCTCGACCAGCCGGACGCCACGCTTCAGACGGAAGCCGTCATCCTCCTCGGGGCGACGAAGGCGGGGGCCAAGCTGGTCGGCGAGCGCTACCTCGCCAAGCGGCTGCCGCGCGAGCTGTTCCCCCAGGTGTCCGACGCGCTGCGGAAGTTCACGGCCGACGACCCGGTCATCGCCCGCCTCCAGGCCGACGTGCTCCGCGGCGGGCTGCTGCTGTCGCTGGAGCCGGCCCAGGTCGAGCGCATCCGGGCGCTCGTCGCCACCCGCGGCAGCGCCGCCCGCGGGCGGGAACTGTTCCTCAACACCCGGCTGCTGAACTGTGCGACGTGTCACCGCGTGGAGGGCGTCGGCGGCGCCACCGGCCCCGACCTGACGCGAATCTGGGACACGCACACGCTCGAAAAGATTCTCGAAGCCATCGCCGACCCCAGCAAGGAGATCAAGGAGGGCTTCCAGGCCTTCACCGTCACCGGCTCCGACGGCCGCGTTCACAGCGGCCTCAAGGTGTCGGAGACGGCCACCGAGATGGTCCTGCGCGACGCCAACGGCCGCGACATCCGGCTGGCGAAGGACGAGATCGAGACCGTCACCCCGTCGCGGCTGTCGCTGATGCCCGACAACACGGTCGCGCCGCTGACGTTCGACCAGTTCATCGACCTGCTGGCGTTCCTGAAGAACCGGCCGGAACAGGAACTCCTCCGCGGCGTCGCCGTGGAAGGCTCGGTCGTCACCGGCTTCTCGGCGAACCTGGGCGTGGCCCGCGCCGAGGTCGCGGCCGACCCGGCGTCGAAGGCGGCGAAGTGGGAGCCGGCCCGCGCCGAGGCGAGCGGGCTGTTCGACCTGAAGAACGTCTTCCCCACCACCGCCCCGGCCGGCGTCTACGTCCGCACCTTCGTCTACTCGCCGAAGGACCAGTCGGTGACGGGGATCGTGCTGGCCGACGACCCTGTGCGGGTGTGGGTCGGGGATGTGTCCGCGTTCGACCGGCCGGGGGCGCCGGTCGCCGCGACCGAGGAGACGTTCCCGGTGGCGCTGAAGGCCGGCTGGAACGCGGTGCTCGTGAAGGTCGGCAACGGCGGCCGCGGGCACCGGCTCGGGTTGCGCTTCTCGGGCGACGGCGTCCGCACCGCGGGACTGCCGCAGTAGACGCGCGAAAGCCCGGGGACGGCCGTCCCCGGGCTTTCCGTCACGTTAGATGATGCCGCCGTGGATGCGCTCCGGCGTCAGGTGGCTCGGCTGGTCGTTGAACCAGAACCGCCGCCACTCGCCGCCGATCTGGCGGAGGTCTTCCGAGTTGTACAGCAGCTGCTGCATGCGCACGTTCGGATCGCTGCTGTACTGGTTCAAGAGGCAACCGCTGTTGGCCGTCAGGCCGACCACCGCGACCGCTCCGAGGATCAACTTGCGGACCATGACCCGCCTCCGTTCCCGGACTGAGCTCCCCCGCCGCACGGCACCGTCCCCCAACTGTGCCGTCCGACCGACCCTACGTCCGGGTCACAACCGTATCATCGGCAGCGGTCGGAACGGTCTTGAGTCTTACGCCGAATTTTCAACCCCACCGATCGGTGGGGCGGAAATGATTGTTTCCGCCGCGCCCCCCCCACCGTGTCGCGGAAACATGTCACGCGGCTTGAATGTCGGCCGAAAGCCCACCCGTTGCAACCGGTGGGCGTTACCCAACCCCTAACCTGATCGGAAGATCGGACTTGCTGGAAGTACCCTTCAGGTAGGCGCCCACTGTCAGGCGCAGCCCCTCCTCGAAACTCACGGCCGGCTCGTAACCCAGGTCCAGGCGAGTCCGGCTGATGTCGGCGCGGGAGAACTTCACGTCGCCGGCGCGCGGGGCGCCGAAACTCGGCTGCAAGTCCGTTCCCAGAAACCGGTTCAGCGCCGCGATCAGCTCGCGTACCGAAACCGTCCGCCCGGTGCCGACGTTGTAGACGTTGCCGCTCACCTCGGGCGCCTCCGCGGCCTTCATCAGCGCCTGCACCGCGTTCGCCACGTAAGTGAAGTCCCGCGACTGGGTTCCGTCGCCGTGAACGGTCGGGCACTCGCCCCGGCTCATCGCGGCGGTGAACAACGCGATCACGCCCGAGTACGGGCTGTCGGAGCGCTGCCGGGGGCCGAAGATGTTGAAGAAGCGGAGGCGGACCGTCTCCAGACCGTAGGTGTGGGCGAAGGCCTGGCAGTACAGTTCGCCGGCGAGCTTGGCGGCGGCGTAGGGCGAACGCGCCGCGACCGCCTGATCCTCGCGCTGACCGCCGTCGCCGGCCGAGCCGCCGTAGGCGCTGGAACTCGCGGCGTACACCACCCGGCGAACCCCGGCGCGGCGGGCGGCGTCCAGGAGGTTCAGGGTGCCCGTGGCGCAGGCGGCGTGCGACACGGCCGGCGTCTCGACGCTGCGGGCCACCGACGCCAGCGCCCCGAGGTGATACACCACGCCCGCCCCGCGGGCGGCGTGGGTCACGGCAGCGGGGTCGGTCAGGCTCCCTTCGAGGATTTCGACGCGGTCGCCGAGATGGGCGAGGTTCGAGTGCAAGCCCGTGCTGAAGTCGTCGAATACCCGGACGGGGCGGCCGGACTTGATGAGCGCGTCTACGAGGTGGGAGCCGATGAAGCCGGCGCCGCCGGTGACCAGGGAAAGCTCGTCCACGCGGGCCGCCTCCGTGCGGGAATGGGAGGGGTAGTGTAGCTGGGGTGTTGCACCGCCGCAAGCGGCGAGAGGAAGTGATGAGAAAATCCGCACGCGGGTTTGACAGCGCCTCGGTTCTCGGTCAGCATGGAGCCCGACACGGAGTTCGCCCACGGCGGGGGCGTCAGGAGGAACGCCCCGCCGCCGACCACGACGGTTCGCCCGCGGTGGAACCATGACGACGCCCGCCAGCCCCCCCGGCCTGTCCGTCGAGGGCGAGTTCCTCGCACCCGACGACCTCTCCCCGGCCGCCGCCACCTTCCCGCTCGGCCCCGTCACGGCGAACGTCGCCGCGTCCGCCGCCGCGCCCCCGGACACCGGCGTCCGCTACCACGCCCACGCCGAAATCGCCCGCGGGGCGATGGGGGCCGTCTTCCGCGGCCGCGACACCCTGTTCGGCCGGCCCGTCGCCATCAAGCTGCTGCTGGACGAACACCTCCACCGCGCCGAACTCCGCTGGCGGTTCGCGGAGGAGGTGCGCATAACCGCGGCGCTGCAACACCCGTCCGTGGTGCCGGTGTACGACTCGGGGACGTGTACCCGCGGCCGGCCGTTCTACGTGATGCGGCTCGTCGAGGGGGTGTCGCTGGAGGTGCTGCTGGCGGCCCGGCCGGACCCGGGGCACGACCGGTCGCGGTTCCTCAAAGTGTTCGAGAAGGTGTGCGAGGGGGTGGCGTTCGCCCACGCCCGCGGCGTCATCCACCGCGACATCAAGCCGGACAACGTGATGGTCGGCGCCTTGGGGCTGGTTCAGCTGATGGACTGGGGCGTGGCGAAGGTGTTGGCCCACAGCCCGGTCGGCGTCCCCACCGCCGAGCCGTCCGCCGACGGGGCGGCCCCCCCGGAAAAGCTGGAAGACTTGCAGACGCGGTTCGGCCACGTGCTGGGCACGCCGGCGTACATGTCGCCGGAGCAGGCCCGCGGCCACCTCGACCGGATGGACGAGCGGACCGACGTATTCGCCCTCGGCGGCCTCCTGTGCAACATCCTCACGGGGGCGCCGACGTACGCCGGGGCCGACGCCCGGTCGGCGTACAAGCAGGCCGCGAAGGCGGACCTGGCGGACGGCTTCGCCCGGCTCGACGCCTGCGCGGCCGACCCGGAGCTGGTCGCGCTGTGCAAGCGCTGCCTGGCCGCGGACCCGGCCGACCGCCCGCGCGACGCGGGGGTGATGGCGGCGGCGCTGGCCGAGTGCCTGTCGCACGACCTCCGCCGGGCCGAGCGCGACCTGGTGCGGTTCTTCGACCTCACCCCCGACCTGTTCTGCATCGCCGGCATGGACGGCTACTTCCGCCGGGTGAACGCCAACTTCAGCCGGGTGCTCGGCCACCCCACGGCGCAGCTGCTGGCCGAGCCGTTCCTGAACTTCGTCCACCCCGACGACCGCGCCGCGACTCAGGACATCGTGGCCGGGCTGAACCGGGGCGAGTTGTGCGTGCGCTTCCGCAACCGCTACCGCGACGTGGGCGGCGAGTACCGGTGGTTCGAGTGGCAGGCGAAGCCGCTCGTCGGCGAGGGGATGATCTTCGCCGTGGCGCGGGACGTGACCGACACGATGCGGCTCGAAGGGCAGCTGCGGGAATTGGAGGAGGAGGAGTGACTTCGCCGCTCGCGGCGGTGCACGCGGTGCACCGCCGCGAGCGGCGGTCGGCTCGCCGCATCTGGTGGAAGTCGTGCCGCGGCGAGGGGCGGAAGCGCGCCCAGAAGCGGGTCTACCTCGGCTGCGGCTTCCTGTCGATCGTGGCGGGGCTGCTGCTGCTAATCCTGACGGCCGCGCAGGCGGAGTGGAGCGGGAAGGTGCTGGTCGGAGGAACCTGCCTCGCCATCGTCGGCATCGTGAGCATCGTTCAGGCGGTCACCAACACCATGCCCGAGGACTGGAAGGACCTCGATTGATTCCGCCCGGCCGTGATAAGCACCCGCCCGGACGCGGGTGCTCGGGTTTTCAGCCCGGAGGGCGCCTTCGCTAGCCCGGGGCGGAAGCCCCGGGCGGCGTCGGCGGTGTCACAGGCGCGTCGCTCCCACGACCTACGCCCTCGCCCGCCCGGGGCTTCCGCCCCGGGCTAGCGAAGGCGCCCTCCGGGCTGAAAACCCGAGCCCGCCATGCGGGGATTCCGGCAGCGTTACTGACCTTCCGCCCCCGGCCCGCCCGCGGCACAATGGGCGGGGAATGAAACTCCTCCACACCGCCGACTGGCACCTGGGCGACCGCCTCGGCCGCATCGACCGCACCGACGACCTCCGCCGGGCGGTCGAGCGCGTCGCCGCGCACTGCCAGCAGGAAGCCGTGGACGTGCTGGTCGTCGCCGGCGACCTGTTCAGCGAGCTGGCCCGCCCCGACGCCCTCCGCGAGACGATCCGCCACTGGCAGGACGTGTTCCGCGAGTTCCTGGAAACCGGCGGCACCATCCTCACGCTGACCGGCAACCACGACAACGAGAACTTCTGCCAGACGCTCGTCCACGCCATGTCGCTCGCCGCCCCGACCGTCGGGAAGCCCGGCGAGCTAATCCCGCCCGGCCGGCTGTACCTCGCCACCGACCCGACGTTCGTGAAGCTCGCGGACCGGGAGCACGGCACCGAGGTGCAGTTCGTGCTGATGCCGTACCCGACGCCGAACCGCCTACTGCAGGGCGACGCCGGCCAGAAGTACGGTAGCCCCGACGAAAAGAACCGCCTCCTGGTGAAGGCGTGGTCCGACGCGCTGGCCGGCCTCCGCGCCCACCCGAAGTACGACCCGACGGCCCCGAGCGTGCTGTCGGCGCACGTCCACATGTTCGGTTCGACCATCGGCCCGTCGCTATTCCGGCTCAGCGCCGAGGACGACGTGGTGGTCAACGGCGACGACCTGGCCGACCAGTTCGACTACGTGGCGCTCGGCCACATCCACAAGCCGCAGGCGCTGACGGCGCCGCACGTCCGCTACTCCGGCAGCATCGAGCGGATGGACCTCGGCGAGCAGGCCGACCAGAAGGGCGTGGTGCTCGTGGACCTCGGCCCGGACGGGTTGCGCGGCGAGCCGGTGCTGCTGCCGCTGCCGGCGACGCCGGTCCGCGAGATCACGGTTCACGACCCGGGGCTGGACATCCCGCAGTTGCGTGCGGAGTTCCCGGACGCGACGACCGACCTGGTGAACCTGCACATCCACTACACGGCCGGGCGGGACGTGCTGGAGGACGTGTTGGCCGACCTCGACGGAATCTTCCCGCGCTGGTACGCGCGCGACTGGCAGGAGGCGGGGGCGCTCGGCGACTCGCTTGCCGGCGCGGAAACGGGGCCGGCCCGCGGCTTCGGCGAGACGGTCCGCGACTACCTGGCGCAGGAACTGACGAACCACGCGGAGGCCGAACGCGAGGCCATCCTGACACTCGCGGACGACTTGCTGAAAGAGTTCGAGAACTAACCAAGACGGATTGGCCGCGAAAAGGCACAAAAGACACAAAAAGTAAGACCGAGGCAAGATTTCATCTGTTCTTCGTCTTGGTCTTCTTTTTGTGTCTTTTGCGCCTTTTCGCGGCCAATCTCTGCTGCTTCTTCGAGTGCGTGATGATCCCGCAGCGCGTGAAATTGTCCGGCTTCCTGTCCTACAAGGACGAGCAGGAGGTGCGGTTCGAGGGGTCGCCCCTGTGGATGCTTTCGGGCACCAACGGCAGCGGCAAGTCGAGCGTGTTCGACGCCGTCACGTTTGCCCTGTTCGGCGCGCACCGCGGCGGCACCCAGGGGGCCACCGAACTCATCAACAAGGAGTCGAACACGCTCGCCGTGGAGTTCGACTTCACCGTCGAGAAGCAGCCGTACCGCATCAAGCGCACCGTCCGCCGCAAGACCGCCGGCGTCGCCGGCACCCAACAGGTGTACCGCGGCGTGCCGCCGACCGCGCTGTCGCAGACCGGGGCGACGCGCGAGGTGGAGTGGCAGCCGGTCGCCGACACGCAGCTGAAGGCGAAGTTCGACGCCTGGGTGCGCGACACCATCGGTCTCGACTACGAGACGTTCACCTCCTCGGTGCTTCTTCTCCAGGGGAAGGCCGAGAAGCTGTTGGATTCGACCCCCGCCGGCCGGGCCGGGGTGCTGGCGCGGATCGTCGATTTGGAGCGCTACCAGAAGCTCCACGGCAAGGCCGACGACCGCCGCCGCGAGCTGAAGGCCCGCCTCGAATCGCTCGCCGGGCAGCTCGAAAGCATCCGCGTCGTGCCCGACGACGAACTGGCGAGCGCCCGCGCCCGCATCGCCGTGGCGGAGGCGGCCCGCGCGGCGGCACAGGACACCATCGACACGCTCTCGGCGGTCGAACTTCAGGCCCGCAACTGGGCCGACAAGAACAAGACGCTCGCCGCGGCGCGGGCGAAGCTGGAGCAGTCCGAGTCGCTGCTCGGCAGCGCGGTGAAGGTGGAGCGCGAGTACGCCCGGCTGCGCGAGCTGCGCGACGTGCTGCCGGCCGTCGGCGTGATCGTCACCGAGCGCGGCCGCATCAGCACGTCGGAGCGGACCACGCTGCGGCTCGCCGAGACGAAGGACGGCGTCGCCGACGAGCGCCGCAAGACGGAGAACGCCCTCGACCAGACTCGCAAAAAGCTGCTGGCGCTGAAGAAGTCGCTGACCGAGAGCGAGGCGAAGCAGGCGGCTTTGAACGCCCGGCTGCGGGAGCTCGCCGGCGTGATCGAGAAGGTGCGGCAGGCCGAGGACGCCGCGGCCGAGGCGGCGCGGCTGACGGACGAACTCGCCCGCTACCCCGCCGACCCCGACGCGGCCGCGCGGCTGGTGCAGGACCGGGTGGACGCCCTCGCCGTGGTCAACACCGCGCTGCCGAACCTGCTTCGCTTACTCGACGAGCGGAGTGCGCTGATTCAGGCCACGCACCGCGAGGCTGAGGCGCGGAAGGACGAAGCGCGGCTCAAGGCCGACGGCGTCAAGCTCCGCGGCGAGCTGGACGCGGCGACGGCCGAGCTCCAGAAGGTGCGCACCGAGCGCGAGCGGCTCGACGGCGCCGCCGCGGAGGCGCGGGCGCTCGCCCAACAGGCCCGGGCGCTGGCCGACGAGTTCCAACAGCTGACCGGCGCGAAGACGTGTCGCGCCTGCGGCCAGGAACTCACGCCGGCGCACTTCGACGCCGAGCGAAAGAAGCGCGACCTTGACGCCGCCGTCGCCGAGCGGAAGGCCGCCGCCGCCGCGTCCGCCGCCGCTTCCGCACGAGAGAAAGAAGCCGCACTGACCGCCCGCGAGGCCGACACCCGCAGCCGCGTCGAGGAGCTGCGCGACAAGTTTAAGACGGCCGCCGGCGACGCCAAGCAGGCGGCCGCGGAAGCCGTGCGGCTCCGCGAGTCGTGCAACAACTCGTATTTCCCACTGCCGCCCGAGTACAAGCAGAAGATCGGCCCCACGCCGCCCGCCGACTGGACGACCACGACGTACCCCGACCGCGTCGTGGTCACGGCGCTGGAGCAGGAGGGGAAGGGGGCCGACGCCGCGAAGCGGCAGCTCCGCGCGGCGCAGGACGCGGCGAACGAGGCGCGCACCGTTCGCGCCAAGCTCGACTCGGCGCGCGACCGGCTCGCCGCGGTGCGGGCGGCGCTCCCCGCCGGCGACCCGGCGGCGCTGCGGCAGGAACACGCCGCCGGGCAGGCCGACGAGCAGGCCGTCGGCAACCAACTCAAGGGCGTCAAGGCGAGCATCACCGCGGCGGAAACCGAAGTCGACCGCTTCCAGCGCCAGCTCTCCGCCGCGGACAACGACCTCACGGCGCTCGCCGGCCAGCTGCAGACGGAAGACGTGACGCGGAAGCACAGCCAGGAGGCGATCGACCGGGCGCTGAAGCACCTCCCCGCGGAGTGGCGCGACCGCGCCACCGCCGCCGGCATGGGCGAGCGCGCCGCGTGGACCGAGGAACAGGAGGCGCTGACCGCCGCGGACACCGAAGGGAAGTTCACGAAGCTCCAGGCCGCCCGCGGCGGGCTCGTCTCGCTCCGCGCGGAGATCACCACGCTGGAGGTCGAGGCGAACGCCTTCCCGCCCGAGGCCCGCCGCAACCCGGACGACGTGAAGGCCGAGGTCGCCGCCGCCCGCACGTCCGCCGACGGCGCCGCCCGCGATCTCCTGACGGCGCAGCGCGACCACGCCGGCCTCGAAGACCTGCGCCGCCGCCGCGGCGAGCTGGCCGACCAGCACAAGGACGCCGACCTGGGCCACGCCCGCACGAAGGCGCTGGCGGAACTCCTCGGCCGCGACCGGCTGCAGCGACACCTCGTCCGCAAGGCGGAGCGGCAGATCGTGGACTACGGCAACGCCGTGCTCGACCGACTCAGCAGCGGCCAGCTGTTCCTCCGCCTCGTCGGCACCGAGGACGGCAGCGGCGCGGACAAGGCGCTCGACCTGGAGTGCGCTAACCGCGTGACCGGCGGGGCGGCGATCAACGTGGCGTTCCTCAGCGGCAGTCAGCGCTTCCGGGTGGCGGTGGCGCTGGCGCTGGGGATCGGCCAGTACGCTGGTCGGCAGCACCGGCCGATCGAGAGCGTCATCATCGACGAGGGCTTCGGCTGTCTCGACCGGGCCGGCCGGCAGGTGATGATCCAGGAGTTGCAGAACCTCCGCGGGCACCTGCACTGCATCCTGCTGGTGAGCCACCAGGAGGAGTTCGCGGACGCCTTCCCCGACGGCTACCGGTTCGAGCTCCAGGACGGCTCCACGAAGGTGACACGGCTGGCACGCTGAAGGGTGCTGGCGAGCCGACCGCCGTCAGGCGGCGGGTGAAGAACGTCACCCGCCGCCTGACGGCGGTCGGCTCGCCGAGCAGTTCGCGCGCTACTTGCCGCTCCGCCACGTTTCCGTGCATGAAGTGCCTCACTTTCCCCCATTTTTCACAAATTCTGCACGTTTTTTCGGCTCCCCGCCGCAAGCGATTTCACGCCGTAACACCGCTTCGGGGTGAAAGTTCCGTCGATTCGTTATTCCCTAAGTCCCGAAGGGCACAGCACTTGCCTTGTTGACAGTGACTCGAAGGGGCGGGTAAGCTCGTTGGTAGTTGGATCGGTCACGACGTTCGAGGCGCGACTCGCACCGCACGCCTCGAACACGCCGCCCACCGATGCCGACCGTTCGTATCCCGTCCGTCGATATCCGGTCCCATTTCAATTCCGGAGGGTGTCATGCTCGCGCGTCGTCCCCGGTCCGCGTTCACGCTCATCGAACTGCTGGTCGTCATCGCCATCATCGCCATCCTGATCGGCCTGCTGCTGCCGGCCGTGCAGAAGGTCCGCGAGGCCGCCGCGCGGACGCAGTGCATCAACCACCTGAAGCAGCAGGGGCTGGCCCTGCACAACTTCCACGACGCCAACGGCCGCTTCCCGGCCACGCACAACATCGGCAAGACGTGGTACACGACCTACGTCCGCCAGGTGCCCGCGGCCGGGATGGCCGGGTCGTACCCGGCCGACGGACCGTTCCTCAGCTGGGCCACCCTCATCGCCCCGTACATGGAACTGGACAACGTGGTGAGGCAGTTCAACCGGACCGCCTGGCCGTGGTGGCAGTACCTCAACGGCGGCCCCGCCACGTCGTCGAACACGGTGAACGCCGTCCCGGCTAAGGTGATGAAGTGCCCGTCCGACCCGCGCAGCGCCTTGACGTACGTGGACCCGGGCGGCGACGCGGCCCTCACCGACTACCTCGCCGTCCACGGGTGGAACCAGTTCGCCGAGGCCCGCGGCCAGAACGGCATCCTGTACGTGAACTCGGGCGTGCGGATGACCGGGATCAGCGACGGCACCAGCAACACGCTGTTGATCGGCGAGCGGCCGCCGTCGAACACGATGCTCTACGGGTGGATGTGGGCGGGGTCGGGGAACAGCCCGTACTTCGGGACGACGGACGTGTGCCTGGGCGTCCGCGAGATCATCCCGACGACCGGCGACTGCCCCGGGGGGTGCCCCACGGCCGGGACGTTGAACCAGAACCCGTCGAGTTTCAACCGCGACTTCTACCGACCCGGTGACCTGAACGACCCGCAGGACTTGCACCGGTTCCACTTCTGGAGCCTCCACACCGGCGGCGGGGTGTGGCTGTTGGGCGACGGCAGCGTGCGGTTCATCACCTACTCGGCCGGAACCGCGACGATCGGCACGGTCAACGGCCTGTCCCTCACCGTGCTGGAGGCGATGGCCAGCCGCGACGGCGGCGAGTCGTTCACGATCAACTGACCGCCTCGTGCCGCCCGGGGACGGTCGTCCCCGGGCTCTCGCCCCTCAAGACCACCGAGGACCACCCGTCATGCACCGCATGCCGCGCCTGTTCCTTGCGGCGGTGCTCGCCCTCCCTGCCGCCGTCGGCGGGTGCGACAACGCCAGCAAGTCGACCCCGAACCCCGACCTGAAAGTTCCCGACGTGCCCGCCGGCAAGCGCACGCCGCCGCAGGCGAAGTAGGCCGTAACCTGGCACGGGGGTTGCCGTACTTTCGGGTGTGGATTCGCCCGGAGGCAACACGATGAGCAAGAAGCACCACGGCGGCCCGGCCCCCGTTCCGCCCGGCAACCAGCGGCCGACGGGACCGGAAACCGACGCCGAGCTCGCCCCGTCCGACCCGCCCGCGGGTGCCGACTTCAACGAGCAGGACCCGAAGCGGCGGCTCGGCGGCTACACGACGGCCGGCGAGCACTCCCGGCAGCAGCCGGGGGCGCTCAACGACGGCGGCAGCGCCAGCCGCAAGGGGTAGCCGACAAAGTCCTCAAGTTCCGTTGCCGCTTGCGGCTTCGCGCTGGGCAGCGCGAAGCCGCAAGCGGCAACGGAACTTGAGGACTCACCCCCCCCGGTCCGCGGGGGGTTTCTTCTTGCGCTTCGCGTCCGGCTCCGCCGCGGGGAAGCACACCTCCATCATCGAGAAGTCGTCCGCCAGCGTGTCCGAGCCGCTGAGCGCACGCGAGTGCTTCAACTGCACCTCGATCATGTCATCGCGGCCCACCAGACCGGCGAGGTAGCCGAGGAACTCGTCGAACGGCCACATCTGCCCGGTCGCGGCCACGTCGATCTCGAACACCCCGTCGCTGAACACCACGAGCCGGGCGTCGACCGGCACCGGCACCGTGCGGTTGTCGTAGGGCATCCCCGGCATCATCCCGGCCGCGGGGCCGTCGGCCAGTAGCTGTTCGACATGCCCTGCGTGCCACAGGAGTGCCGGCGGGTGGCCGGCGTTGCAGTACGTGAGGGTGCGGTCGGCCGGGCGGTACACGCCGTACCAGAGGGTGAAGTACTTGCCGTCCTGCCGGTCCATCGGGAACGATTCGTTCAGCTTCGAGACGACCGCCGCCGGGTCGCGGAGGTTGGTGTCCGGCAGCGCCTTCGCCATGAGGAGGTTGCCGACCGACACCGCCAGCAGCGCCGAGCCGACGCCGTGACCACTGACGTCGAGGAGGAAAATGGCGAAGTGGTCGGCGTCGAGCCAGTGGTGGCCGAACATGTCGCCGGCGAGCTGGGTGGACGGCACGAACTTCCAGTCGATCCGCACCGGCCCGGACGCGAGCTTCGGCGGCAGGAGCGACTGCACGTACCTCGCCGCCTGGCCCAGCTCGGCGGCGAGTTCCTTCTGGCTCTCCGCGAGCCGGTGGTAGGCCTCGTTCCGCTCCAGCAGCGCCGTGTAGCCGCGGGAGTGGTACTTCACCCGGGCGACGACTTCGAGCTTGTCGGGGAGCTTGACCATGTAGTCGTTGGCGCCGAGGGCGAAGGCGCGGGCCTTGATGACCGGCTCCTCCTTGCTCGACAGCACGACCAGCGGCACGTCGCGGGTGGCGGGGTTGGCGCGGAAGAACTTCACCAGGAGGAGCCCGTCCACGTCGGGCATGACGAGGTCTTGCAGGACGACGGTGGGGCGGAAGGTCGCGGCCACGTCGAGGGCGGCGGCGGGGTCGGGGCAGTACTCGAACGCCACGTCCGGCTCGCCGGCGAGCATCTGGCGGACGGTCTGGCCGACGATCGGCTGGTCGTCCACGAGGAGGACGCGGACGGGTGCGGGGTCGGGCATGGCGGGCTCGGGGGCGAGTCGGGTGTATTACACCCCGGTAAGATGGCGAAGGGAAGGGGAGGGGACCGATGGCGACGGCGGGACCGGCGGTGCGACCCGAAGAATCGGTGTGTGTGGACCTCGGAATGACTCCCGCGGTGTCACGGGAGGGATCGTTGCGCGGGCACCCCTCCCCCTTTGGGGGAGGGGCCGGGGGAGGGGTTTCCCCACCCGCGCCCGTTCAAGCTGGAGGACGCGCGGACGCACCTAACCCCCCCGGCCCCCCTTCCCTTGGAGGGAAGGGGGGAGATGA
>Ga0105048_10008640_pt1 | contig 16282 bp, 14 predicted proteins | sample MAT05_FD_78382 | JGI IMG/M metagenome (GOLD analysis project Ga0105048, IMG submission 78382) | Freshwater microbial communities from Lake Fryxell liftoff mats and glacier meltwater in Antarctica - MAT-05 | ecosystem: Environmental > Aquatic > Freshwater > Ice > Liftoff microbial mat | place...
CCCATGCCAACGAGGGTACGGCGCGGATCGCCTGCAAGGTTGGTTCGACAAAGCTTTCAACCTGGCGCGATAGGCCAACGGCCAACCCCAGCGCCACTGCTACCAATACCCCGACCCCAAAGCCTTGCAAAACCCGCACGACACTGGCCGCAATATGAATGTGCAATTCGTTGCGCCCAATCATTTCGCGCGCGGCCTTCAACACATCAAGCGGCGACGGCAGTTGGCTGCGTTCAAAGATGCCCACGACAATGACCAATTGCCAAAGCGTCAACAAGATCAATGGCAAGACCCAAGGCCGCCAGGCTGGTCCTTGCCAGGATGGGATTTGCAGCGACCGAATACGCGGTGCCACTGACTCGGTCACCAATGGTTGTTCCATCTTCATCCCCGTTTCTGACTTACCCATGTTCGAATAAATTCCCGAACCCATCATACCAAAACACATCTACCAAATCAAACCGGCCAATTAGGCTAATCACTCAACGTTGTTTAACAAAATTGTCTAGCAAAGTTGTCTAAGTGGCGCACGCACGAGCCATGCGATCTCGTGCGTGCGCCACTTACCCTTATGGTGCCAACCGTTATTTACTCGGCTGCTACAACCGCTTCAATAAAGCTAGGATTGAAGAGTTTGTCCAGCACCGCCTGTACATCGACACCTTCTTTGACCTGATTTTCGGCGGTGAAGATCGGGATAATCGCGGCCAATGCGTCATATTGTGCTTGGCCAGGGACGGGGCTTTCGTCGAGCACTGTGCGTTCTACCAATTCTAACTTGGCAACATCGAGCGAGAGCTTGGCTTCGTCGGCGAGAATTTGTGCGGCTTCGTCGGGGTTGTCGAGAATCCATTGGCGGGCGCGCTCATATTGTTGCAGGACGATGGTTACATATTGCGGATACTGCTCCACAAATTCCGTGCGCGCATTGAGAAAGCCATAGCTGTTGAAATCAATATTGCGATAGAGCAAGCGTGAGCCTTGTTCCAACTCGGTCTGGGCCATAAAGGGATCCAGACCGGCCCACGCGTCGACATCGCCCCGTTCGAGCGCGGTGCGACCATCGGCATGTTGCAGGTTGATAATCTCGACATCTGCCGCGGCAAGCCCATTCTCATGTAGAGCGCGCAGCAGGAAGAAATAGGGATCGGTCCCCTTGGTGGCGGCGATTTTCATGCCCTTTAACTCGCTCACTGCCTGAATGGGCGAATCTTTGCCCACTACCAACGCCGTCCACTCTGGTTTGGAAAAAATATAAACCGCTTCGATGGGGGAACCATTGGCGGCGGCGAGCAATGCCGCGGCTCCAGCTGTCGAACCAAAGTCAATCGCCTCGGAGCGGAGAAACTCATTGGCTTTGTTGCTACCGGCACTCAACACCCATTCCACTTGGATCTCTTCTTTGGTCAGCTCTTCTTCCAGCCAACCAAACTTGCGCAAGACCAGGCTGCTGGGATTGTAATAGGCGTAGTCCAGCCGGACAATGGTTGGCTTGGTCGCGGCGGGTTCGCCGGCCGCAGGAGCTGCGCCGGGCGCAACACAGGCCGTCAGCACCAGGGCAGATAAAAGGACAAACATGATTAACGCGCGCAGCTTCATTACTCTTCTCTTTCTGTTGCAGGTTCTATTTGGTTCTGTTAGGGTAGCAAAAGAAACGCCGCCAGGGGTAGCCTGGCGGCGTTTGCAAAACGTGGACAATGCCACGTGTAAGCCTTATCAGCTAGACCAGACTGGACTCATGTTCGCGGAAACGGTCTGGGTTACGCTGCGGCGCACTTGGGGGTGCTCGCGCAGTTGACCGCTCCGCAATCGACAGCAGCAGGGACAGCAACTGAGTTGAATGCTCATCTGACTATGTTCTTCCAAAGTAGCACGGCGTTGGAACAAGAATTTTCTTCATTCTGCGTTTTGGGCCTAGGCGGCTCTTTCCAAGCCACGGGTGTGATGCGCCAGCCCAAAGTGTTCTAAAATCTGGGCGCGTAGTTGGGCCAGTGAGGCATGACTACGATTACGTGGGCGGGGCAGTGCCGATTGATAGCTTGCCAAAATTGTGGCGGGACGTTGACCCAGGATCACAACACGATCAGCCAGATAGACTGCTTCATCAATATCATGGGTTACCATCACCACTGTCGCGCCGGCGGATTGCACAGTGTCGGCCAGCAAATCTTGCATCTGCATTTTGGTCAACGCATCAAGCGAAGCAAAGGGTTCATCCAGCAGCAGCACTTGGGGCCGCCCGACGAGCGCGCGCGCTAAGGCTGCTCGCTGTGCCATGCCCCCCGAAAGTTGATGGGGCAACGCATCGGCAAAGCCCTGCAGGCCAACCTGGGTTAACCAGGCCGCCGACTGCGTTTGATCCTCGTTGCGGATCGCCAGTTGCACATTCTGGTGGATCGTTTTCCACGGTAGCAGGCGCGGCTCCTGAAACATGAGCGCACAGCGCCGATCCACGCCTTGCACGGCGCGCCCACCAATGGCAACGGTGCCCGCCGTGGGTTGTTCCAGCCCGGCAATCAACCGCAGCAGGGTAGATTTGCCACAACCGCTCGGTCCGACAATCGCCACAAACTCACCTGCGGTAATCTCTAGGTCGATCTTGGACAACACAGGCGTTGGCGTGGCGGTCGTTTGATTTGTTTTAGCAAAGCTTTTGCTAATGCGTTCAAAGGTAACCGATTCAGACATGCATTTCCTCGCAGACGGCCAGAAAATAAAAAGCGCTCAGGCTGTTATGACCTGGGCGCTTGTATGAGCAACGCTTGCGGCCACCATCTACACCTGCGCGGAGACAGTGGCGTTTCGATTCGTCTTGGCTAGGCGCTATTGCGGGCCAACGACGAAGAACTCTGTCTCCGCTGTCGACAACAGCAACAACACTCCATGGATTTGCGAACGGTATCGCGCTTGACGAACATGAGCTTACCCTTGCGTGAATTCAAGACTAGAATAGTTGCAAACTATAGTTGAGATGCGGCCTCCCTGTCAAATCTGCCTAGCCAGAAATAACTATTCGGTTGCGCGGCCTTTGCACAAAATTTCCCAGGGCCCGCGCTGGCAGATTTCATCCTTTTGGTTCAAGACTTCCATTTTGAAGATCACCAAACCGCCACCCAATCGCCGCATCTCTTTTTTGTCTTCGATGGTCACCCGCAGGCGGATCGTGTCGCCAATAAAGATGGGCTTGACAAATTTCCATTCCAGGCCGCGGAAGGCCATGATCGTATCTTCCATAAACCCCAGCCGCACCGCTTGGCCGCTGGCGATGCTCAGGATCAACAAGCCATGCGCCACACGCTGGCCAAACATCTGGGTTTTGCTATATTCGGCGTCGGTGTGGATCAAATTCCAATCGCCCGAAATGCCGGCAAAGTTGACAATATCCGTTTCGGTGATGGTGCGGCCCACGCTTTCCACTTGATCACCAATTTCAAATTCCTCGAAATACAGACCAGCCGGTTGCGCCAGTTTACGTGTGCTCATGGGGTGTGTCCTCTCTACTTAAGTTCAATCCATTAAATCATTTGATGACCGAAAATCTCTGCAAACATCGCTACCCTACGACTTCTGCTTTTAAGGCTATTGCAAAAAATAAATATCCTGCAGCATTCGGGGAAAGGGCCACACCTATTTTCTATGCTGGGTGTGATGCTGGCCTTTCCCGGAATGCTTTCACCTATTTTATGGGAAACTTTATTTTTTAGAATGATCTAAAAGACCGCTTCACTAGCGGATGGGGCGTGATCCAATTCATTGTTCATCATTGCGATTTTCGCAAACTATTCTATGTGATAAGCGTCGATTATAGAAGCAATCACGACCGTGGTAAAATTATGCCCAGTATAGATCGGGTGGAAAACGGTGGTTGATCGGCTGTAAAGGAGGGAAACAATGCAATTTGAAAATCCGTTCAAACGGGTGGAACGGCTCAAGAAGGTCACCAATGTGCCCAAGACAGATCAAGGCGAGCGCGTGCCGCCAGGGCAATTTTTGACCGAACGCTTTCCGGTTCTGCACTATGGCGACACGCCCCATTATGCCAACCTGGAAAAATGGGACTTTCGCGTCTTTGGCTTGGTCGAGGAAGAAAAGCGTTTTAGCTGGGATGATATGATGGCCCTGCCCACCCAGCAGGAAACTGTAGATATTCATTGTGTGACGCGTTGGAGCAAATTGGATACGGCGTGGACGGGCATTCCCTGGCGCGAATTTATCAAGTTGCTGGGCGTAAAATCCACGGCGACTCACGTGATGGCCCATTGTGAAAATAACTTCACGACCAATATTGCGCTGGATGTGCTAGACGATGACGACACTATGTTAGCGTATCTATATGAAGGAAAGCCGTTGGAACCCGATCATGGCTACCCCATGCGCTTGTTGGTGCCCAAGAAATATTTCTGGAAAAGTGCCAAGTGGATTCGCGGGCTGGAATTTATGGCGAGCGATCGCCCCGGCTTTTGGGAACGCAACGGCTATCACATGGAAGGTGATCCGTGGCTGGAAGAGCGCTTTGGTTGGTAAATTGGCACAGCGTGTGGCTGGATATGGCTGGGCGTGACTGGGCGTGACTGGGCGGGCCTGATTGGCATTTGTCGGAAAACAGGCGCTCAAGTAAAATGATGGATCATCACTAAAATTTCGATAGGGGGAAAATAATGGCTGGACTTAATGGCAACACGACAAATGGCGCTTCTTCATCAACGGGCACCTTTGCCGTCAAAGCAGGGTTGGCGCAAATGTTCAAGGGCGGCGTCATTATGGATGTTGTCACGGCGGAACAGGCACGCATTGCCGAAGAAGCAGGTGCCTGCGCTGTGATGGCGTTGGAACGTGTCCCGGCAGACATCCGCAAGGATGGCGGGGTGGCGCGCATGAGCGACCCGCGCATGATCAAGGAAATTATTGCAGCTGTCACCATTCCGGTAATGGCCAAAGCTCGCATTGGTCACTTTGTCGAGGCGCAAATTCTCCAGGCGTTGGGGGTCGATTATATTGACGAAAGCGAAGTGCTGACTCCTGCCGATGAGGACAACCACATCAACAAGCACAAATTTACGGTGCCCTTTGTCTGTGGCTGTCGCAATCTAGGCGAAGCATTGCGCCGCATTGCAGAAGGCGCGGCCATGATCCGCACCAAGGGTGAAGCTGGTACGGGCAACGTGGTGGAAGCTGTCCGCCATGCCCGCACTGTCATGGGTGAGATTCGCCGCCTTAAGGGCATGGATGAAGATGAACTCTTCACCTATGCCAAAAACATTCAGGCACCCTATGCCTTGGTCAAGGAAGTGGCCGAACTGGGCAAATTGCCAGTGGTGAACTTTGCGGCTGGTGGTGTGGCGACCCCCGCCGATGCCGCCTTGATGATGCAATTGGGTGTTGATGGCGTATTCGTCGGTTCGGGCATCTTCAAGAGCGGTGACCCGGCCAAGCGCGCCAAAGCGATTGTGCAGGCCGTGACCCACTTCAATGATCCCCAGATTTTGGCAGAAGTCAGCGAAGATCTGGGCGAGCCCATGGTCGGTATCAATATCGACACCCTGTCCGAACAGGAAAAAATGGCCCACCGCGGCTGGTAAACCACCGACAAGCTGCCCGGCTATGCGCCATGAAGGTTGGTGGCTTGGCAGCTTGTATGATGTCCCGTAGAGACTTATGTCATCAACTTTATTAAAAATTGGCGTCTTGGCACTCCAGGGCGCTTTTGCTGAACATATTCAACTGTTGCGCCAGTTGGGGGTCGAGGCGGTCGAGGTGCGCAAGCCCGGCCAACTCGCCGAACTCGACGGCTTGATCATTCCCGGTGGCGAAAGCACGACCATGGGCCTCGTCGCCGAACGCTGGGGCTTTGTCGAACCCTTGCGCGCTTGGGTGCAGGCGGGACGGCCTGTCTGGGGCACTTGTGCTGGTATGATTCTCTTGGCAGAACGTGCTGCTGGCCAGAAGCAGGGCGGCCAACCGCTGCTGGGTGGGCTGGATGTAACAGTCAACCGCAACTATTTTGGACGCCAGGTGGATAGCTTTGAAACTGACCTGGTGGTGCCGCTGTGGGATGACGTGCCCTTTCATGCCATTTTCATTCGCGCCCCTGCGATTATGGCCGTGGGGCCCACGGTCGAAATATTGGCGCATGTGATCACGCCTGCCGGTGACACGGTAATTGCGGCGGCCCGCCAGCAAAATATATTAGCGACGGCATTTCACCCCGAGTTGACGAATGATACTCGTTGGCATGCGCTGTTTGTGGAGATGGCGCGCGGCCAGCGTGCCTGATCATGTTGTTGCGCGTATGCTAGATAGATTGGGGTCGGCCATAATCCTCTATTTTGGTTGAGAAAGTCTATATAAAAAACCGAAAAAAGAACTTGACGAATGGTTAGGTTCGTGTTATACTATACCCTCAATATTTAGCGATTATTATTCTTGGTTATCGAAGGAGTCCGACCATCGGAAGAACTGCCCCTTACCGAAACGCTCAACCAGAAACGCGTGTCAATCATCAAATTCGTGCACGCGAGGTTCGGGTAATTGATGGAGAAGGCGAACAGCTTGGTGTAATGCAATTACGTGATGCACTTACCATTGCTAATGAGCGCGAATTGGATTTAGTGGAAGTTGCCCCCACCGCCAATCCGCCGGTTTGCCGCTTAATGGATTATGGTAAATATCTCTACGAGAAGCAGAAGCGTGAGCGCGAATCGCGCAAGACGCAAAAGCAAATCGAGATCAAAGAGGTAAAGTTAAGTCCACGGACTGACGAACATGATATCCAGGTAGCGCTCACCAAAATTCGCAAATTCGCCAAAGATGGCGCTAAGACACGCGTGCGCATTCGTTTCAAAGGGCGTGAGATGGCGCATCCCGAAGTAGCGCAGGAATTGCTGAAGCGCGTTGCGGAAGACGTTAAGGATATTATTACTGTAGAATCTATGCCCATGCTCGATGGCCGCAGCATGATTATGTTGCTGTCGCCAATCTGATGTTGGGCAAAGGCTGTTCGTATACAGGGTAGTAGCTGTATTTGACAGCATACAAGTACATATGATGAAATAAAAACGGGCAAATGCCCGTTTTTATGTGTCTGCCAGTTTCAAAGTAGATCAAACGTAGGTCAGTTGGGTTGAGTTGGCTCTCTGCCGTAGGTCATGTGGTAGCGCGATCCCGTAACGTGTTTATGAATCGCAGAAATTTCCGCTCAAGCAGCGATAGAAGGAGGCTAAGATGCCAAAACTAAAGACCCATAAGGGTACAGCGAAGCGCTTTCGCATTACAAAAAATGGAAAATTAATGCGTATGCGCGCCGGTCGCACTCACTTGCGCCGTAAGAAGAACAGCAGTCAGAACAGCGATTTGCGCCATAGTGTTTCCAGCACCGTGAAGGCACATGTGAAGCTGGTCAAAAAACTTGCTGGTAGTGCCGTCAAGTAAGTTTGCCGAAGTTCGATTTGTGATTGATTAACCAGCACGTGATCGGCTCCTAAGTGAATCAACTTAGATTCCGCCCTCACGGAAAGGAACTTGTAAAATGCCTCGTTCACGACCAAAAGTCTATGCCCATCGTCGGCATAAAAAAGTTTTAAAATTTACCAAGGGCCAAATGGGCTCCAAACATCGCCTCTTTCGCCGTGCGAATGAAGCGATGCTTAAGTCTCTCTTCTATGCTTTCCGCGATCGCCGCAATCGCAAACGCGATTTTCGCCGTCTTTGGATTGCCCGAATTAACGCTGCGGCGCGTCTGAACAGCCTGAATTATAGTCAGTTTATCCATGGTCTAAAGCTCGCCAATGTACAAGTGGACCGCAAAGTGATGGCATACATTGCGATCCACGATGCGGGCGCTTTTACCAAATTGGCTGATGTGGCCAAGGCGCAACTAAGCTAAATCCCCTTTTTGAACTGGCAGATCTACGACGGCAGGCGCATATGCGCCTGCCGTCCTTGTTTACCCATTTGTTTATCCATAGTCCACTGCGTAACCTTACTAGATGCAGGCGATGACGTGAGTTGCTGCCTTTTCCACTTATGATCACCAGTATCGATAACGTTCGTATTAAAGCGGCGCGTAAATTACAGCGACGTCGTCAGCGGCATCAGATGGATGCCTTCCTGCTGGAGGGGTTGCGTCTGGTGGGTGATGCGTTGCAAAGCCAGGCCCCGTTGCGCGAAGTCTATTTTGTGCCAGACCTGGTGGAGAGTAACCCGGCTCTGCATTTGTTACTAACCCAACTAAATGCGGCCAAGGTTGAATGCATTGCTTGTAGCGCTCAAGTTTTGGCTACGTTGACTGAGACCCTGACGCCACAAGGCATTGTGGCCGTAGCTGCATTGCCACAGTTGCCGCTACCAACAAGGGTTAGTCTTTGCTTGATTTTGGACCAAGTGCGCGAGCCGGGCAATGCCGGCACGCTGCTGCGTGCGGCAGAGGCCGCTGGGGTAGAATTGGTTATCTTTGGCCCCGAGACGGTTGACCCATTTAATGACAAAGTTGTGCGATCGGGGATGGGCGCGCACTTTCGCCTGCCGCTGCGCGTTTGCGATGACTGGCAAGATATTACGGCCCTTTTGCCACGCGATCTGCCCTTCTATCTGGCTCAGGCTGATGCCGCGCTGGCCTACGATGGGGTTGACTGGCTGCCCGCCGCGGCGTTGATTGTGGGCGGTGAAGCCGCGGGGGCTAGTACACATGCCTTTCAATTGGCCCAGCCCATTGCGATTCCAATGCATAGCCAAGTAGAGTCTTTGAACGCCGCCATTGCGGGCGCTGTGATCCTCTTCGAGGCGGCCCGTCAACGTCGTCAAGCGTGTGCCTTCTCCTAATTCTTCTGGCTGCTTACGCTATAGTAAACGCTACGTTGACATCTACTCCGCTTATGGTATGATAATAACCAGCTATATGCTCGATATTTTAGTGTAAATACCAGGGCAGTGATGGAAGTTCTCAAAAGATAGATGAGGCCATGGTGGAAGGGGCGGATTTCAGCGCGTTCCAAGTGTTATGGTTTATAATTGCAGGCTTTGTTCTCGGCTTTGCAACCTCGATGCTATGGGAGTGGCTCTACTATCGGGGAAAACGCATGGCACAGGTGGCTGCGTTGACTGTGTTGCCAACCGTTCGCGCCGATAGCCAAGCTGTCCCCGCTGATGACACGTTGCCAGCAGATGAATCGTGGGCGATGCCCTATCGCGGCTCTGGGATTTATCTGGAAAACGAGCAACATGCCACTGCTAGCGCAGGTACGTCAACCCCCGCTGCTGCCGCGTCTCTATCTCCGCTATTATTGGACGAAATCGACGAAGCAATAGACGAGACTGAGCCAGTTACGCCCCCCAATCATTTACGGGCCCCACGCATCAATCCGGCAACCCTGGCTGCCCTACAATCGGCAGTCGCGCAGTCGCCCATTGCCCACTCGGCGGCCCATACCAAAGTCTCTCCTGTTTCACCGGCAAGGGATATCGCTGCCCCAGTCACGCGTGATCAACCTGATGCAAACGCTCTCCCGGCCCAAGCACCCGCGGCAGATGAGGTCCATGTACGCGAAATTGTCAGCTACGGTGCGCCATCCGCCGATCTGTCATCTGCAGATGACGCAGCAATCGCCGCCGAGCCTGACGCGTCAGAGATAAAGGTAGTAGAGATTCTGCCGGGGCCAGTTCCTGTGCCCGTTGCCAACCGTACCCACCGTGCCGCGGACTACCCAGACGATTTAATGTTGATCAAAGGGGTAGGCGAAGCCTATAAGCGGCGATTATATGGTGCAGGCATCTATACGTGGCGTCAGGTTGCCGAAAGCGACACCGAAAACTTGCGCCATATCACCCGCGCCAAGCCCAATGCCAATATTGATGGTTGGCATGCACAAGCGCAAGCGCTCGCCGAAAAATATCAGCGCTGGCATACGACCTTTCAGGGGCCGCTTGATGATTTTACCTATATCGACGGCATTGGTGCCATCACTGCGGACACGCTTTACAAAGCTGGCCTCTGTACCTATGAACAACTGGCTGCGGTCCTGCCCGATGAATTAGCCAAGATCGTGCCTGCGCCCACCGTTGGTGATGAAAATGATTTTGACGGTTGGATCAACCAGGCAGTGCAACTGGCCAATGCCAAACGGCACAATCCTGGATCCCACGTATGAATGACACCCCGCCACCCTATTTTGAATGGCCGCTCGACCGATGGAAATTACTGGTGTTGGCCTTGCTCTTTCTCCTGCTCGTCCTGGGCGCTTTATTTTGGCCCTAGGCCCTGCCCCACGCGCGTATGCTATCGGTGATAAAGCTGAATAAAATTCATATGGATTGACATTTTTTCCAAAACAGAATACAATGCAAAACAGTCTGGGTCGGTGGCGGAATGGCAGACGCAACGGACTTAAAATCCGTCGGTTCACGCCGTGTGGGTTCGAATCCCACCCGACCTACTACCTTTTAGGAGTTACGCATTTGGTGAAGTTTGACTTTTCATAAAAGCCGGACTTTGATTGCGTAAGTCCTAATTTTTTTATACCTTCACAAGTAGGCGATCAATCAAAGGGAAATAGCGTGGCCTTGCCTACCATTGCAGGCTGTCTAGGCTAAGCACTAGAGCGCAAGTTGGCTATCTGTATCTCTCTAATAGATAAAACCCTTAAAAGTCATACCTACGCTCTCGTATATTAGGAGGCTTATTTGTATGACTTTTACATGGTTCGTCTATAAGCTTCTTTCCTATCGAACTCCATTTTTGTAAATGAACAAAACGTAAGTAAAATACGTTCATCTATGAAAATGTTTTGCTGAGTGAAAGGTTTTTATTATGCAATTACTGCTTCTACCCCAACAGGCATGGCAAAAGGCAAAAACGGTACCTTGGTTCAAGGTGACGCGCGTGGTTGCTCTACTGACGGTGCTGTTGAGCGCTACAGCGTTGACATCAACTGTGTATGCCGATGAAGATGTACATACCGTTGTGCGGGGCGAAAGTCTGGGGATTATTGCCCGCAACTACAACATTAGTGCCCGCGAACTCATGGCCAGCAATGGCATCAGCGACCCGGACTTTATCTACCCTGGTCAGCGCTTGGTCATTCCAGGGTTGGCCGCTCCCGAAAGTGGCACAAAATCTGCTGCCAACAAACCGTTGCCCAACGGCGATGGATATCACACGGTTGGTCGCGGGGATACCCTTTCGCAGATTGCCAAAAGCCATGGCATGGAGCTGAGCGAATTGATACGGCTCAATGGCTTGTCCAATTCCAACTTTATCGCGACCGGCCAGAAATTACGCCTGACAGCGCGCGTGGCACCCGTCAAGTCGGAGAAAGAATCCAAACCGACCCTGGCTGTGATTCATGTTTTCAAAGCTGGCGATACACTAGAGGCGCTTGCCAAGGACAACTATACGAGCGTCGAAGCCATCTTGGCGGCCAATGGTCTGCCCCACGAAAAGTTTGTCTGGGTAGGGCAGCGCCTGCGCATTCAACCGGGCCTGGCCCCAGCAGCCATCGCCACCGGCGCACCGGCACCCGCCGATGGTCGGCGCTGGATCGAGGTGAATCTATCGACCCAAACCCTAACGGCCTGGCAGGGCGATGTGGCCGTGATGAACACCTATATCAGCTCGGGATTGCCGGCTACACCCACAGTCACCGGTCGCTTCAACATTGGCACCAAGTATAGTAGCCAACGCATGACCGGCCCCGGCTATGATCTGCCGGGTGTGCCTTGGGTGATGTACTTCTACAGCGGTTATGCCATTCATGGCGCCTACTGGCACAACAACTTTGGGCAACCCATGAGCCACGGTTGTGTGAATATGAATTCGGGCGAGGCGCAGATGCTCTATAACTGGGCCCCGGCTGGCACCGAAGTGTACGTTCATTATTGATCGCAAACAAAATCAGTAGATCGGCTACCCCTGATCTACTGATTTTTTATTTGCCGACAAATCTTATACCTTCGCCAGGTTGGCAAAGACTGGCTTTAGAAGAGGATAGAGTTGACGGTATTGCGCATAGACATTGTTGTAGGTGTGTACGGCTGTGGCATTCGGTGTGGTGTTACCGGTTAGGTGAATGGTAGCTGCGCACGCGGCATCAACACTTTGCCAGACACCAGCACCAACACCCGCCAGCAGGGCGGCCCCATAAGCGGCCCCTTCGGCGGTATTGACTGTCACTAGTTCGCTATCGAGTACATCGGCTAGAATCTGTCGCCACAAGAGGCTACGTGCCCCCCCACCTGAAATCCGTACTTGTTTGATTGTGCTTAGGCCGATACCCTTCATCAATTCAAAACTATCACGCAGGCCAAACGCAACCCCTTCTAGTACAGAGCGTGTCATGTAGGGGAGGCTATGGCGCACCGTGAGTCCAATAAAGGCCCCACGCGCCAGGGGATCTGGGTGCGGGGTCCGTTCGCCGGTGAGGTAGGGCAGAAAGAGCAAGCCCTCGCTGCCGGCGGGCACATTGGCAGCGGCCTGTACTAGCTCATCATAGCCAACGCCCGGCGTTACCGTATCGCGATACCAGCGCAGGCTACCGGCAGCCGAGAGCATGACGCCCATCAAATGCCAGCGGCCAGGCACGGCATGGCAGAAGGCATGGAGACGACCTTCGGGTTCAAAGAAAGGATGATTGACACTGCCAAAGACAACGCCCGATGTGCCCAAGGTCAGAGCAATGATGCCTTCTTCGACCGCGCCCACCCCGACAGCCTGGGCTGCTTGATCGCCGCCACCGGCAATGACAGGAGTGCCGACGTTGAGCCCGGTTGCCGCCGCTGCCGTCGCACTAATCCGACCCGTAATGGCAGGGCCTTCATAGACGGTGGGCAGCCAGGCGCGGGGAATATCGAGCGCACTGAGCACTTCGCTGGACCAGTCACGCTGGTGGAGGTCAAGCAACAGGGTACCAGCGCCGTCTGCGCAATCAATGCCGAACTCGCCGGTGAGATGGTAGCGGACATAATCTTTGGGCAGCAGGATGTGTCGCACGCGAGCATAGATTGCTGGCTCATGCTCGCGGACCCACAAAATTTTGGGGGCGGTAAAGCCGGTCAGGGCATCGTTGCCCGTCGTTTCGATCAGCTTGTGCTTGCCTACCAGGGTGCGAATTTGATCGCATTGCGCGGCGGTACGTTGATCATTCCAGAGAATTGAAGGGCGCAAGACCTGTCCTGCCGCGTCGAGCAATACCAAGCCATGCATCTGCCCCGTCATCCCAATACCCTGGATGGCAGCCGGATCGATGCCTGTTTGGCTGAGCAGCGTACGAATACTGTTGATCGTACCTTGCCACCAGAGCGCTGGATCTTGTTCGCTCCAGAGTGGCTGTGGTGTTTCAAAATCATATTCCGTGGCCGCGACTGCAACTACATCACCGTGCTCGTTGATCAAGAGGGCTTTGGTGGCCGTGGTCGAAACATCAATGCCAAGCAGATAGGTCATGAGCTTATCCTTTACTTTGTCGCTCACTGGTCCACCCTGTAAGAAGCGAGCTGCTGCCAGGGAAGATAGACTGCAACATAGCGGGTGTCCAGATGAGTCTGATGGTTAGTTGTATAATGGGCAAACCAAATCACCGCCTTGCCAGATCGGGTTGGCCTGGGCGGTAAGCTAGCAAAGAAAATATACAAAAGGCCATATGATATGTAGCCGATCCGGCGTACTTTGTCAACCTGCTGCTAGTGTGGTAGTTCTTCCTACTTGTGTGGGTCTTAGCCAGCATTTGGCTGCTTTGTGCGCAGTGGGGATTGTGCGACGATTGATTGATAAATGCATAACCAGGTTAGCAAAGCCTAGCCAAAGAGAAGGAGTCTAGATTTGATCAGGGAAACTCAGCCGGTACCGGCCAGCCGAATGCATGTCGTTGTCGGCGCATTGCTGCTCGTCATGGCAATTTTCGAGGCAAAGCCATCATTGGCGCAAAGCCCGGTATCTGTGCCGACCGATGTACAAAATGGGGAAGTCAATTCACCAACCAGCCCCAATCTGCCGACCAAAAGTGAGCATAGTGGTAACGTGACCGAAGCCGTGGCGGCCCGTTTATTAGCAAAGCCACCGCTGCCTTTTACCGAACCACAAGTGGGGCCGCTGATTAAACGCGCCTATCAAGATGATATTGAGCGCCGCACGACTGCCTTCTTGCCCCAGTCCTTATCCCATCTGACGCCGGTGATAATTCCCGATGAAGAGCGCTGGATTCGCGTCGATCTTAGTGAGCAGACGTTGGTCGCCTATGAAGGCAAGAAACCCGTGCGCGCGTTTATTATTTCATCGGGCTTGTCGCGCACCCCAACCGTGACAGGGCAGTTTCGCATCATCACCAAGGTTTCCGAGCAAACCATGACTGGCGGCGTTGGGGCCTATTATTACAATCTGCCGGGTGTAAAATGGGTACAATACTTCTATCAAGATTATGGCTTTCACGGTACCTATTGGCACAACAACTTTGGCCACCCCATGAGTCATGGCTGCATCAACATGACCAATGCCGATGCCAAGTGGCTTTTTGACTGGGCCGGCCCCACGTGGGATGGCAAAACCACCTGGTACAAGAGTAATGCAGAGAATCCCGGTACCTATGTCATTGTGACCAAGTAGCTACGTGCCGTAGTTGCGGCTTATGCTATAAACAGCGTGATGATCCAAAACAAAAGCGGTGCGGCCCTCGTGGCTGCACCGCTTTTGTTTTCTTGTCTATACTCGACAACTCCTCCGGCTAGGAAGGATGGATCAGGTCCTTGATACTAGAAGCTCCAAAGACCTGTCCTTATCCACTGCCGTTGTTTACTTACTGATAATGGGTAAGTAGAGAATCGTATCTGGTCCGGCGTTGGTTGCGCAGCTATTGCTGACGTCAACTTCCTTGGAGCCGATGACGACATTGCCATAGTTGTCGGTGATTTCTACACGGAGGGTGTAGACACTCGTCGCGCCACACAGATAGGAATGGCTGGCTTGTGCACCCTGTGAAATCACATAGGGGCTGCCATCGCCAAAGTCCCAGCGGTATTGTACCGCGACTGGCGGTACCAGATCTGCGCTGCGCTGTTGCACACCATAGGCAGCTTGCGCATCAAAGATGTGCAGGCTGCTGCTCATCGCCACGGTATCGCTGATCTGAACCGTAGTGGGCGGCTGCGACCAGTTCCAATCGAGGAAGGCACCCAACAACTCGCTGCGTGTGGTTGGCGTATAGGCGAGCGTGGGACTGAACTCGCTATTCATCCCTTCCAGACCAAAAGTCGCATAGATGCTGCGGCCCAGGTAGGTAATCCCCGGGTCTTCCAGCGAGGGTTGATCGCGGTGGGCCATGGCAACTGTGCCATTATACATATTATAAGGCCCTTGATAGGTGAGAATTGGCAAACCAGGATAGTACGGACCATCCGCCGGTTGAGGGCTTTCCTCGCCATTGTGGCGGCGGTTATCGATCTCATCTACATATAGTTGATTGTTAACTAGTACCGGTTCGATCTGGCCGCGGATTTCGCCACTGGGATTATCGGTTGTATGCACATTGATGTAGAGACCATCAGCCAGCGCTTGCTGAACTTCGGTTACGGTCAGGCTCGGCGAGATAATCCCCGAAACACTGAGGGTATCGGTGATCGGCTGGGGTAGCGCAAGGCCAGCCAAGCTCGCCAAGTTGCGGATAACGGGGCCATTCACACCTGCATCACCGACGTGGATATGCATACCCGTAATCGTAATCGGTTGTGTGGTGGAGGGCATCACAGTGACCGAAAATTCGGTGTAGTTGCGCTCGACATTATGGAAGATCGAGAACTCACCCTCAGTCAGTGTTGTGACCGGTGGCACTTCTTGCCCACCAGTAAGTACACCAGAAGCCACAATCTCCTGCGGCAAAGTGAGATCAACCGTCACATCTTCCATGAAGGCTGGTGCACTCGCTGCCGGGCGGATAAAGTCTTCGGGGGCAACGCCGTCCGAAACGCTATCTTGGATCCAGTTGGCCCCTAAGCCTATCGAATAGAAGAAATGGGCTGCATTGGAATCGATTTCATCGGCACCAATGGTGGCCGACATATCCTGACCCATCACGACAATCGAACCGCCAGCGTTGAGATACTCGACCAGGATATCCATATCCGGCTCGAGCAAGCCAGCGCTACTGACATAGTTTTTACCTGTGAAATAGACAATAGAACGATAGCCAGCCAGCGTTGCCGCATCGGGTAATGACTGCGTATCATAATCGAGTATGGTATAGGTATAGCCAAGTTGCTCCAGCGAATCGGTGTAATACCAGCGATAATCCGTCATGGGGAAGCC
>Ga0105048_10008644_pt1 | contig 16278 bp, 9 predicted proteins | sample MAT05_FD_78382 | JGI IMG/M metagenome (GOLD analysis project Ga0105048, IMG submission 78382) | Freshwater microbial communities from Lake Fryxell liftoff mats and glacier meltwater in Antarctica - MAT-05 | ecosystem: Environmental > Aquatic > Freshwater > Ice > Liftoff microbial mat | place...
ACCCGTGCGACTTCGCGGGCGCGTTTCGCCCCGGCCAAGAGCACTTCCTCGACCAAACCCGGGTCGCGCTCTAGCAGCTTCCGTTTGGCTCGGGCCGGGGCGAAATAGCGATCGATCTGCCCGTGCAACATTTTTTTGGCGTCGCCGTAACCGAACGGGCGACCGTTGCGTTTCTCCGCATCGGTAGCAGGAACGCGATACAGTTGCGCAAGCGTTTCTTGTTCCGATGCGGTCGCAAAAAGTTTGTACAGCGCGAATATGTTGCAGGTATCCGGGTTCTTGGGGGCTTCCACCGGGGAAGAATCGGTGACCACCGCCATCACCGCCTTTTCGAGCGGCTTGCCCTCGGCGAAGATTTCGATGGTGTTGCCGTAGCTCTTGCTCATCTTTTGGCCGTCGGTTCCGGGCACTTGGGCTGCTTCCCCGAGGCGTTCCTGCGGCATCGGGAACACTTCGCCGTAGGCTTGATTGAAATAGCCCGCCATGTCCCGCGTCATTTCCAGATGTTGAACCTGATCCTTCCCCACGGGCACGAGGTGCGAGCGCACGGCGAGGATGTCCGCCGCCATGAGCACGGGATAGGTCAACAGGCCGACGCTCGTGGAAATGCCCTTCGCGGCTTTATCTTTGAACGAATGCGCCCGTTCGAGCAACCCCATGCCGGTGACGGTCGAAAGCATCCAAGCCAGTTCCGTCACTTCGGGAACGTCAGATTGCTTATAGAAGGTCGCTTTTTTCGGGTCGAGGCCGAGTGCCAAGTAATCGAGGGCGACATCGCGAACATTCTCGGCGAGAATCTGCCGGGCCGGGCGGGCCGGGCGGTTGGCACGCTTCGCCTCCTCGGCTTCCTTCGCCGCGGCATCGGGCAACGTGGTGAGGGCGTGATAATCGGCGATGAAGTAAAATGCTTCGCCCTGATCCTGCAAAGCGATGTGCTGTTGGATGGCCCCGAAATAGTTCCCGAGGTGCAGTTTCCCCGAAGGTTGCACGCCGCTGAGAATTCGCAATCGGTCGTCGTTCGGCACGGTCGGCTCCGGGAATCGCGTTGGGCTTGGCAGGGCACGGCCCGTTCCGTTACAGTATCCGCATTCCGTTGGAATCGTACACCCCGTGCGTGTGGTATGGATACCGCCCCTCCCCCGCTGGAACTCGAACTGCCACCCCGGCCCGACCCCACGGCGGCCGAGCTTCAACGCCGGGAAGAATTTCTCATCGCCGCCCTGAAAACCGCCATCGCGGAGCCGAAAGAACACCGCCTGTTTCAATCCGGCAAACTGCCGGGTTTGTTCCCCGCACGCACCGGGCTATCCTCCGAGGCGGCGCTCGATGCAATTAAACGGGGTTACCTCGAAAGTGTCCGCACCGAATCAAAGGGCAAATTCATCGCCGAATGGGTTCGGGCCACGCCCCGGGGTGTGGATTGTGTTCACGCCCACGATTCCCCCAAACAAGTGTTGCATGAACTGAAGGTGGTACTGGCTTCCTCGCGGGCCGGGGTGCCGGGTTGGCTCGTGGAAACCAGGAACGAACTCGACACAATCTCGGCGAAGTTTGAAGACCGCGCCCGCGAAGTGATGGGTAAGCTCGATGAACTCAGCCGACGCTTGGATGTCGCGTTGCGGAGGGTCGAAGCGCAAGGGCCGGACGTGCCCGCCGCGATTTCGCAGTTGGTGCCGTGGGCCGTGGATGCCTTGGAGTACTTGGATCGGCGAACGCTGGCCGGGGCGCCGAACCCCTGCCCGCTCGGGGAACTCTTCGAGGCGATGCGCGACAAACGCCCCGCGATTTCGATCCCCGAGTTCCACACCGGATTACGGCGGTTGAACGACAATCGCGCCGTTCGATTACTCGGGCGACCGGGTCGCAATGCGGATGCCGAGTTCGCCCTGCTCGTAGGGCAAGAGTTGTGTTCCTTCATCGAGCGCTAGACCGTGAACGATGCCCCCTTCACCGCAGACGCTCTCCGCCGCATTGAAATGACGGCGGCTTGCATCGATTGCAACGCGATTGCGAAAGTGCCGGGGGCGGGGGAAGTCCACGATTCCGTGCAACGGATGCACAACGGCGTGAAGGTGCGAGCCGATGGTTACTGCGGCCCGTGGATGACCGAAATCATCCGCCGGTTGAAAGGGCACCACGAACCCCAAGAAGAATGGGCGTTTCACCTAGTGCTCCGCCATGCCCGACCCGGCACATGCATCGTCGAACTCGGCAGCTACTGGGCCTATTATTCGCTCTGGTATTTGAAAGCGGTGCCGCACAGCCGGGCGACGCTCGTCGAACCCGATCCGAATTATTTGAACGTCGGCAAGAACAACTTTGAATTGAACGGAGCTTGGGGCGACTTCCGCGAGGGTTGTATCGGCGGCGAATCGAAGCCGGAGGTGCCGTTCACGTGCGAGAACGGCGATGTTCATTCGGTTCGTCAGTTGACCGTCGATGAGTTGCTCACGGGGCCGGTGGAGCTGTTACTGGCCGACATTCAAGGGGCCGAACTGCGAATGCTCCACGGGGCAGTGGAAAGTTTGAAACGCGGCAAGATTCGTTTCCTCGTGCTTTCGACGCATCACCATAGCATCAGTGGCGATCCGCTCACGCACCAGAAATGCCTAGACTTCGTGCGAACCCACGGCGGCCGGGTGCTGGCCGAACACGACATTCACGAATCGTTCAGCGGCGACGGTTTGATCGTCGCCACGTTCGATCCCTCGGATGCTTCGATCCCGCCGATCCGCGTCAGCCGCAATCACGCGGCGAACTCGCTCTTCCGCCCGTTGAACTACGATCTCGCCGAGGCGTGGGAAACCATCGAAAGATCGAAGAATCCGAACGTCGATTCCGCCCACCCTCAGCCAAAGCCGAAACGTTGGCCGATGCTCGGGCGATTCCTAGGCAAGAAATAGATTTGACTCAAAACTGTCAGATATGGGCTAACAACTACTCTTAAATCCGAACGAGTGAGAATGAAAAGTGATTCGTTGACAGTGGACAGTCCGTAGTTAATTGACAAGCAACTTCACCAGTATCGCCTTCTGGGCGTGCAGCCGGTTCTCGGCTTGATCGAATACCACACTTTGCGGGCCGTCGACCACGGCATCGGTGATCTCTTCGCCGCGGTGGGCCGGCAGACAATGCAACACCTTGCAATGTTTCGGTGCTTTCGACAACAAGGCTTCGTTCACTTGGAACCCCGAAAACTTCTGTAATCGCTCTTCGCGTTCCGCTTCTTGGCCCATGCTCGTCCAAACGTCGGTATAAATCGCGTCGGCATTCTTCACGGCTGTAGCCGCATCGTGGAACGTCTTCGGCAGATTCTTCTCGCCGAACTTCGCGGCGAATCGTTTCAGGAAATCTCCGTCGAACTCGTATCCTTTCGGGCAAGCCAATGCGAGTTTCGCCCCCACCACAGCACACGCGATTGCCAGCGAGCGCGATACGTTGTTCCCGTCGCCGATGAATGCTACGGTCTTATTCTTCACATCGCCGAAGCATTCCTGGAGCGTGAGAATATCGGCGAGTGCTTGGCAGGGGTGCGAACGATCGGATAAACCGTTGACGATGGGAACGCTGGAAGCATTCGCGACCGCTTCCAGCGTTTCGTGCCGAAAGACGCGCATCACCATCGCATCGACGTACCGGCTCATCGTGCGGGAGAAATCTTCGAGGGTTTCGCGCCAGCCGAGGCCGATCTCGTTGCCGGGGAAGAAGAGGCTGGTTCCACCCAATTGAGCGATCCCGGCTTCAAAGCTCACGCGGGTGCGCAGCGACGGTTTCTCGAACACGAGGCCGATCACTTTCCCGGCGAGCCGGGTGTTGGGCATACCCGCCTTGCGTTCCGCCTTCAGTTTGGCGGCATCCGCGAGAAGTTGCTGCACACCCTCGGGCGAGAAGTCGAACAGATTCAAAAAATGAACCATTGGAAGGAAGCCTTCGTGGAATTATTCCGTCCGAGCCGCGAGCGTAAGCGACCGGTCGCTCACGCTCGCGGCTCGGAAAAAATCGATCACATCTTCATCAACACATCCGCGAGAATCGCGCAGCCTTCGTCGATCTGTTCCGCAGAAATATCGACGGCCGGTAACAATCGAATCACCGTTTGATGGGTGCAGTTGATGAGCAGCCCGCGTTCCAAACATTTCTGCACGATCGGGGCGCCGTCGATGGCGAGTTGCAGGCCGATCATGGTGCCGAGGATGCGAATTTCCGCGATCTTCGGGCACTTGGCTTTCAAGGCTTCAAAATGGTGGCGGAAGCGTTCGCCGACTTGCGTGGCACGTTCGAGCAAGCCCTGTTCCTCGAATGTTTCGATCGTGGCTAGCGCGGCCCGGCAGGCGATGGGGTTGCCGCCGAAGGTGGCCGCGTGGGTGCCGGGTTTCAACTTCTCCGCCACCTCCGGCTTTGCGATTAATCCCCCGAGTGCGACGCCGCCGCCGATGGCTTTGGCGAGCGTAACGACATCGGGCACGATGTTCCAATGTTGGTGCGCGTACCACTTCCCGGTTCGCCCCATGCCGGTTTGCACCTCGTCGAACATCAACAGCATTCCGCGATCATCGCAGAGCTTCCGCAAGCCTTCGAGGAAGCCGGGCGGGGGAAGGTTGATACCACCTTCGCCTTGGATCGGTTCCAAAAGAATCGCGGCGGTTTCGTCGTCGATGAGTTCTTTGGTCGCGGCGAGATCGCCGTAGGGTGCGTAGATGAAACCGGGAAGAATCGGTTCGAGCCCGGCGTGATACTTGGGCTGAGCCGTGGCCGACAGTGAACCGTAGGTGCGGCCGTGGAAACTATCGGTGAAGGTGATGATCTTGTACTTGCCCTTCGGCTTACCGTTCAGGCGTGCGAGCTTGATCGCGGCTTCGTTGGCCTCGGTGCCGCTGTTGCAGAAAAAGCATTGGCCGCCCCAACCGGTGCGATCGCTGAGGGCCTTGGCGAGGAGCGCCTGCGGTTCGGTGTACCAAGAATTGGGAACGTGGATGAGGATGCCCATTTGTTCGCGCACCGCTGCGACGACCTTCGGCGGGCAATGGCCGAGGATGCCGCAACCCCAGCCGGGGAAGAAATCGAGGTAGCGATTCCCCTCGGCATCCCACACCCACGAGCCTTCGCCGCGGACGAGGCAGACCGGGTATCGCGTGTAGTTACCGATGAGGTATTTCTTGGCGATGGCGATGGTTTCGGCGGTAGTCATCGGAATCTCACTTGGAATATAATCGTTGCGATTGTCTTGACGGTGCAGATCAGACTGATGACTCACTCACGACTATGAACTGTCAACTATTTATCTGTGTCGAAGATTGATAGTCATAGTTGTCAGTCGTTAATTCGTTTCAGACTTCCGAATCACGGTGCCCGCTGGGATCTCGGTGAGGAACTCACCGAGGAGAGCGTGAGGGTTGCGACCATCCAAAATTGCGGCCCGCTTCGCTCCCGCATCCAAAGCTTCGAAGCAGGCTTCCACCTTGGGAATCATACCGCCCGCGATCACGCCTTCCGAGATCATGTTCCGGCACTGGGCGACCGTGAGGTGAGCATAGAGAGAAGTAGGATCGTTCCGGTTCGCAAGAACTCCGGGCGTATCGGTGAGAAAAAACGCGGCCTCGGCTTTGAATGCCCCGGCTATCGCGGAAGCCACGGTATCGGCATTCACATTCAGCCAACCGCCCGATTCCTCGCGGGCCAACGAGGGAACCACGGGCATACTGTCATCCATTTGGAACGCTCGCACATCAACCGAATCGACTTTGCCGACGAAGCCGAGATCGACCGGTTGCAAATCGAGGCCGGGGAGCATCAATCGGGAACCGCGAAGTGGAAATGCCTTGGCATCTGCAATGCCTTCCGCCCGCCCGCCGAGATCGCGGATCGTTTGGACGATCCCTCGATTGAGATCGCCGAGCACTTTCACCACGATTTCCAGCGTTGCCGCGTCGGTGTAGCGTCGGCCTTGCACTTTCACCGATTCGATCCCGGCGGCGGCCATGGCCCGATCGATCGGCTTACCGCCCCCGTGGACGAGGATGATGCGGATGCCGAAGGTTTGCAAGGCGACGAGGGATTCGAGCGTGCCTTTGGTCGTCGTCGGCTCTTCCATCGCGCTGCCGCCGAGCTTCACCACGAAGGTGGAGCCCGCGAGGCTTCTCAATCGGTTGGCCGCCGATACCAAGATCGGTGCGATTTCCGTAATTCCCAACATGCCGAGTCGCCCGCCCAATTTTTTGACCAAATAAGAATGCTAGAACCCCGCACCCGTCATGGCCAGAGAAAGTGACCCCAATTCGAGAAACCTTCGCAAACCCCGCCGTGGAATTGTGAGAAAAGCAATCCCTGCAATATTTCCGCCGGATGCGAACTATCATTGTTATTGGGACTACGCGGTGAAACTGTAATTCGGGGCTAAACCCATTCAAGACGACGTTCCGCAGCAGACTGCAATCGTGTCGATCCACTCCGAAACTTAATTGCGGGCCACACACCGCAGCAGAATCGGTGCCATAGAAAAACTCCCCTTCCCCATTTCGCCCCGGCACGGTATCGCTTCGGATTGCCGAGGGATTCGTGAGGGGGTTCTCCTATGTTTCGCCGCACATTTACCGCCGCGTTGCCCGTGCTCTTGGGGGTCGCAATCATTTCTGTCGGGCCGGGGTTGCGCGCCGACGATCTTCACCGCAACGGCTTCTCGGGCCGAGATGCCTTTTGGGTGCGTGGGGATGCGAACATCCACTTCGAAGAAAAGTCGCACAAGATTTCGGACGAGAAGGCCCGAAACGCGACCACATCCGAATACATCAAGATCGAAGCCAAACCGGCGCCCGGTTCGACCGACGCCGAGTTCGTTCACTACTACTACGAAACGCCGCGCGTCGCCATCACGGCCGAGTTGGTGGCTCGCCTGTGGGTGAAGGGATTCAAACCTGGCGTTCAATTGAAGGCCCGGGTGGTGCTTCCCCGCGAGAAGGATCCGCGGAACGCGGATGCCGCCCTCACCACGTTCATTACCGGGGATACTTACACCCGCGTTCAACAATGGCAGCAACTCTCGCTCGGCGATGCCCGCGATTCCCTCCGCAAAAACCTGCCGGTGCTCACGGCGAAGCTCGGCCGGGCCGTGGATGCCAGCGATGCCTACATCGATCAACTGGTGTTGAACGTGTACACCGCCGCGGGGATCTCGGAGGTTTGGATCGACGATCTCGAAGTCGGCCCGGTTCCCGCGAACCAAGGGGGGGAAGTCGGCGAGAAACCGGGGAAGCTCGGCAAACCGTTGGCCCAAGTGAAGGGGCGGATTCCCTCGGTGGAATTCTCGAACGGCGATTTGCTCGTCGATAACAAACCGTTTCTCATGCGGGCGATCCGGCATTCCGATACGCCGCTTTGGGTGTTGGACGTGGCACGGTTCAACACGATCTGGTTCCCGGGTGAAGTCTCGAACGAAACTTACGAAGAAGCCGTGCGCGGGAAGTTCTGGCTCGTGCCGACGTTGCCGTTGCCACAAGCCGATTGGGATCCGGCCAAGCCGAACCAAGGCGATCCCGCCCATATGCAAAAAGATGCCGATGCCCTCGCGGCCCACTTCCGCCGATTCTTGGCCACCGATGCGGTACTGATGTGGGATTTCGGTTCCGGTCGAACGACGGAACAGATCAAGCGCGTCGCCGCAGTATCCGAAGCGGTGAAGAAATTCGATCCGCGACGGCCCCGGGCCATCGACCTATGGGACGGTTACGAAGCGTATTCGAACTACGTCGATGCCGTGGGTGCCCACCGTTGGCCGCTGTTCACCAGCCTCGATATGAACCACTACCGCGATTGGCTGGCCCAACGCAAATCGCTCACGTCCCCCGGTAAACTCTCGTGGACGTGGATTCAAACCCATTTGCCCGATTGGTACATGAAGTTGAACATGGGCCGAGCCGATATCGATCGCTGCGAGGAACCGATCGGCCCGCATCCGGAACAAATTCGAGTGTTGACGTACCTCGCGCTCGCCTCCGGATACCGGGGCATAGGCTTCTGGTCCGATAAATTCCTCTCCGATCAACTGCACGGCCGGGATCGGCTGTTGGAAATCGCTTTACTGAACGTGGAAATGGAACTCTTGGAACCGGTGCTGCTGAACGCGCAGGAACCCGCGAAATGGTACCCGACCAGCCATCCGATGGTGAAAGCCGCGGTGATCCGCGGGCCGAAGGAAGTGGTGGTGTTGCCGGTGTGGCTCGGAGCCAACGATCAATACTGCCCCGAACAAGGCACGGTGAGCAGCCTAACCATCAATGTGCCGCTCGTGCCGGAGGGTGCGATCCCGTGGTTGATTTCTCCCGCGGGCGTGGATGAAATCAAGGATTCCCGCCGCGTGACCGCCGGTACAGAAATCACCCTGCGCGAATTCGATACCACCGCGGCGATCGTGTTCACCACCGATTTGAGCGAAAAGGGAAAAGTCGTACGGTGGCAAGATAACACTCGCCACAAGCTCTCGCCCACCGTGGCCCACTGGGCGCGGGAACAAGCGGTGGTGCAGTACAACAAGGCTCTCACCGTCCACGGGAAAATCCTCGCGGCGGGCGGCCCGAACTTCCCCGAGGCGAACGACCTTTTCTGCGAAGCCAAGAAGTTGATCGACCGCGCTTCCTTATTCACCGACAACAACCAACCCGATCTCGCCTACCGCGAGGCGCGCCGGGCACTCCGGCCGATCCGCGTACTGATGCGAGAACATTGGAACAAAGCGGTGGAACCGCTCGATTCGCCGAGTTCCAGCCCCTACGCCGTGAGCTTCTTCTCGCTGCCCCGGCATTGGGAACTCACGAAATACATCCAGCAAACCCGTCCCGCAGGAAACGTACTCGCGCACGGAACGTTCGAACTCGGCGGCCCGACGCCGCCCGAAGGGGCCGCCGTTTCTTCCGTGCCCGGTTGGCTCACGCGTAAAACGTTCCTCGATCCGGTCGTCGGTATCGCGTCCATCGTTCAAACGGACGCCGATGGAATTATCGATCCGCCCGCAGAACGCCAACCGTACAAGAAGGATCGCAATTTCGTACCCGGCCGCATCGTGCCCACGGCGGCAGACATCATCGATTCTCTGCCGAGGCCGGACCTCGGCCGCCACTGCTTGAGGTTGCAAATCCGACCCAAGCCCGCCAAAGAAGGGGAAACCAAGCCACCCGTGGCCCTCGAACGTTCTTTCCTCGCCGTGGATAGCCCCACGGCCGAGTTCGCCCCCGGCTCGTGGGTCCGAATCAGTTTCTGGGTGAAGATTGCCAAGCCCGGCATCGTTTCCTCCGCCGATGGGGTGTTGGTGTACGACACCAACGGTGGCGAACCGCTGGCGATCCGACTCCTCGCCCACGACCGTTGGAAGCAGTACCACATGTACCGGCAAGTTCCGGAAACGGGCAAACTCGGCCTCACCCTCGCTCTCACTGGAATGGGTACGGTCTACTTCGACGATGTGAGGATGGAACCGATGGCCCCGTTCGCGGTCGCGCCGAGCACGACCAAGAGCGAACAGTTGCCGAAGCCCCGCGCGACGATTTCGCCGAGCTTGCCCGAACTGCTGAACAAACCCCGCCCCATCGAGGGGAAATAAGGAAATGGGATAAACCGCCAAGGCGACAAAACACCAAGGAAGAATCTTTGCCTTCTTGGCGTTTTGGCGATTTGGCGGTTGAATCCTCCCACTCTCCCGGTTCAGAATCAATTCGATTGCCGCCGGTGCGGGCGGGGAACATAATGCAAGTGTTCCTTCAGCAAGCTTCGAGCGGCCCAATATGCCGATTTCCGTCCCGTGCCCGCATTGCCACAAAAAGTGGAAACTCAAGGATGAATATGCCGGGAAGCGGATCAAGTGCCCCAACCCCGAGTGCGCCCAGATTATCTCGATCCCGGCGGCACCGAGTTCCAACGGGGATTTGATCGCGGCGCCGGTCGCACCCCCACAAGCGAAACCGAAACCCCCGGAACCGAAGCCGGTGGAGAAATCGCGAGAGGAGACTCAAGCCGAAGCGGAACGCCTCGCCGCGGCGATGCTCAATGAGGAACCCGAGAAGAAAGACACCGCGACCGAGGAAGTGAAAACCTTCGAGTACGCCTGCCAATTCTGCGATCACAAGTGGCTTCTGCCGGTCTCGCAACAGGGGAAAAACGTCCTCTGCCCGGAGTGCAAAGCTCGCCAGAAGATTCCGGAAAAGAAGGAAGTGAAGATCGATTGGCGCGATCCGAACGCCCAGCGGCCGAGCTTGGCACGCGGTCCGGAACTGCCGGACGATCTGAAGGATCAGCAAACCAAGACCGTGAATATCGATTCGCTGGTGCAAGCCGGTGCGATCCCCGAAGCCGAGGTGGAGCCCCTCCCTTTGGGAACGAAGCTCAAACGTGGCTTCATCGTATTGGTCGCAGTCTGCCTGATTGGGCTTGGCATATTCTCGATCTTCCGCGGCCGAACAGAACGGGGCGACAACAAGCTTTACGAAGCGGCGGTCGCTTCGATCCAAGATGTGAAAGACGATGGCGGCTTCGCCTTGAGGCAAGCGGCGCTCTTCCGGGCCGCGTACAACACCGCCGCCGGGGAAGCGACGATCCGCTTGAACGACAAAACGAAAGTGAAAGAATCGCTCGGCCTCTTCAGCAAAGCGCGGCAGGAACTCGAAGAATCGCCGAAATCCTACGAACGCGATTACCTCCTCGGCGAACTCGCCGTGGCGATCCTCAGGTTGGGCGGCACTCCGGAACAAGTGATCGGCGAGATCCGACTGCCGTGGAAGCCCGAACTGCAAATGGGCAACAAACCCCGTTTCAACGGCAACGGGAACGACGTTCAAGCCGAGTTGCGAAGGGTACTATTGGCGTTGAAAGCCGAGGGCAAAGCTGCCGAGTTCGATTTCCGACTTTCGGTAATTCGCCGCGTTTCTCGGGTGTTGATCGCCAAGGAGCAGTTGGAAACATTGAACGAAATCCTCTCGCAGGGGTTCCACGAACCGGAAATGATCGAAGCCAAGGCGCACGTGGCCTACGAACGCATGCGCATGGGCGCAGCCCCGAACCAAGCCGCGCAACCCGGCGACGATTTCAACCCGAGCTTGGATAAGCGATACCAAAACATCACCGGGCCGGATGCCCCCGCGCTCGCCAAACGATCCGGTACGCCGGAACAACGTTTGATTGCCTTAGCGCTCGTGGCGGAATTCTCCGACGATCCGAAACCCGCCCTCGCCGCGGCGTTGGAGATCGCAAAGCGGGAGAAAGCCACCTTCGGTAAAGGCATCTCGCCGATGGTGCTGATTCGCCTGAGTTACACGGCCGGGAAAGCCGGGGAGAAGGGCTTCGCGGAATTGCTTTTCGATTCCAACGTCCAAGCGTTAGCCGAAGCGGAATCGATTCGCGGCCGGGCGGCAAGCCCCAACCCCAAGATCGACGTCGCCGCATTGCCGAAGCCCCCCGTTACCCAAGCCGTGGTCGGGCACGCTTGCGCCGCCCTCTACGGTTGCCGGCAAAATGCGCTCGCCGCGCGAGACAAAAAGGCGGCAAAAGAGTACGAAGGATGGAATGCGGGAACCTTCCGCCCCGCCGGGCTTTTGGGTTTGGTGCTCGGATTGCAGGATTCGCAAGAGAAATAGCCGATGGCCAAAGCGAAACGCCCACCGCCGCGTTCCCGATTCGTCGGCCCGCTGTTCCGTTGGGAACTCGTGCGCCTCGCCCGTCGTGGACAAGATGCCCGAGCTCGGTTCATTCTCGCCTTCTCACTCTTCCTCGTTCTCACTGCTTTCAGCCTGATCTGGTTCCGGCACTCCAGCCCGCTCGAACTCTTCCTCGGTGAAAGCCAACAACTCAATATCCGCGATTCCGCCAAGTTCGGCGAATCGTTCTCGCTCACGTTCGTGCTCGCGCAATTGGGTATCCTCACGCTGTTGACTCCCGCCTACGCCGCCGGGGGGATCGCCGAGGAAAAGGATCGCCGCACGCTGGTATTCTTGCTGGTGAGCGATCTCACGCCGAGGGAAATCGTCTTCGGCAAGTTCCTCGGCCGGGTGTCGTTCCTCCTCGGCATCCTGTTCGCGGGGCTGCCTATTTTGGCGATCACGCAACTGCACGGCGGCGTGAGTTTGAAGTTCCTTTTGATGAGCTACCTCATCACGGGGAGTACCGTGTTCCTGCTTTCGGGTATCAGTGCCGCGTCTGCGGCCTCGGCGGAAACGTTGCGCGGGGCACTCTTCCGCGCCTACGGCCTCACGGCCATCGTCGTCGTCACCGGCTTCGGCGTTTTCGTTTTCCTCAGCCCATTCGCCATCATTCTGATCATCCACAGTTTCGAAGCGGGTTCCCCGCAAACCTTCTGGATGATCTCCCTCGGCTACTCCGCATTCGAGATCGCCCTCGGTTGCATCGGCGTCATGCTCGCGGTGCGATCCATCCGCAAGTTGCGGGCACGCCTCACGATGGCGAACTCGGAACCGCCCCGTTGGATCTCGGAACGTTACCGCCGCGACGACTTGTTCAAACTCCAGCATGCCCACGCGAAGGCCACCGAAGAAGCCCGCAAACTCTCGGCGGAAACCGAAGTGCTGACGCCGGACACCGATGCTCCACCCCCGTCAAAACGGGTTCCCATCGCACCGGTATCGAAATATTCCAAAGCTCGGGTGAAGCAGGCCCGCCTGATCGCGCCGGGGAATACGGGGCGCGTTCGCCCACCGCGGCGGCCGGAAAACTTCGATATCGACGCCGAAGAAACGAACCGACCGCCCATCGGCACCGGCGATCCGTTCCTGTGGAAAGAACAATACACCCAAGGGACGAAACGCACCGAAGACGACGACGCGATGAAATCGATGATGTACCTCCTCGGCGGTGTACTCGCGCTGATCGTCGTGTTCTTCCTCGCGGTATCGCTGCTCAGCGTGATCGGTTCCAACGGACGGAGCGATGGCTTCCGCATGGCGAAATCGCTATTGCTCATCGCCGGGGGAACCGGGATGTTCACCCATTTGCTCACCATGGGGACCAGTGCCTGCGGCACGATCTGCCGGGAACGCCAACGCCTCACGCTCGAATCGCTACTGACGATCCCCGTGCCTCGCCGCGATATTCTGCTGCCGAAGTGGAAAGTCTGTTTGACACGCGGTTGGTGGTGGGGCGTGCCCGCCGCGTGCATCTTGGCGCTCGCCTTCGCAGCGACCGACGAACCCGCGATGTTCTTCCTCGGCCTGCCTTTCGTGCTCGGGGCGATGCTGTTCGCGTGCAGCTACGGGATTTGGCTTTCGATCCGCTGCCGGAGCGTGAACCGGGCGATCATGTGGTTCCTGCCGTTCGCGGGTTTTTTGGTGCTCTTCCCGGTGATGATTTGTTCGTGGTTGACCAAGACCAACGCGATCGTCCTCGCCCCGATCATGGGAATTGTGTTGGTATTGATGTTCGCGGCTTCGTACGCATTCTGGAAATTATCCGAACGAGCGTTCGACCGCGAAACGATCATTGCAATGTGATTGAGGGTGGAAGTATTGGACGCGGGCCGTACTCCCGGTTACACTCGCTGAGTGTAGCCATTTTCCTCTCCGTTCGAGGTTTCGTTATGAATCGAATCGCCCTTCTACTCTTGGCTCTCGTGCCGAGCATCTCACCCGCCGCGCCGCTACCCGAACCGATCGTGAAAGGGTTGAAGAACCCCGAATCGGCGGTAGTTTCCACCGACGGCCGCGTGTTCGTCACGATCATCGGCGAACCGAACAAACCCGGCGACGGTTCCGTCGTCGAAATTAAGGACGGCAAAGCCACTACCATCGCGGATGGTTTCGACGATCCCAAAGGGATGGTTCACCATCAAGGGAAGCTCTATTTCACCGACGTTACTCGCGTTCGCCGCATCGATCTCGCCACGGGCAAAGCCGACATCTGGGCCGACGAAACCGACTTCCCCGCCAAGCCGGTCTACTTCAACGACATCTGCGCCGACGAAAAAGGCACCCTCTACCTCAGCGACATGAAAGCTCCCGCCATCTACAAGATCGCGGCGAAGCCCCTGCCCAAGGGGAGCAAGGAAACCCCGGCCCGAACCGTCACCCTCGTGACCGACGGCACCAAATCGGAGTTCCTCAAGCAACCCAACGGCGTGCTGATGGACAGCATGGATCACTTGCTGATCCTCGACATGAAAACCGGCGACCTCAACCGCCTCGCGCTCGCCACCGGCAAAGCGGAGAAGATTGCCGAGGGCTTCCTTGGCGGCGATAGCCTTTGCTACGACCACTTCGGCCAACTGTTCGTAACGAGTTGGACGCAAGGTAAAGTGTGGGCGATCCCCCGGCCCGGCGTCGCACCCATCCTTATTGCCGAGGGCATGCAAAGCGCGGCCGACTGCTGCTACGACCCGATGAACAAACGGTTGCTGGTGCCGGACATGAAAACGGGCACGGTCGTGCCGATTTCTAATCAATTGCCCGGCTGGGAAGTCGATGTGACGCCGATGCCGTACACTCCGGAAATGGCCTTCCCCAATCTGAAGTTTACCGGTTGGGATTCCGGCGCGGACAGCGGCGTGGTCACGCCCCTTCGCCCCATTGTGCTCACGCACGCCAACGATGGCTCCAAACGTACTTTTGTAGCCACGCAACACGGCGTCATCCACAGCCTCCCAGACGACCAGGCCGCCACGGCCACCACCGTATTCATGGATCTCCAAAGCAAAGTGCTCTACAACGACAAAGAGAACGAGCAAGGCTTGCTCGGCCTCGCATTCCACCCGAAGTTCAAGGAGAACGGCGAGTTCTTCGTCTTCTACACGGATAAGACGAAGAAGCTGGAAAACGTGGTCTCGCGCTTCCGCGTCAGCAAGAGCGACCCGAACAAGGCCGATCCCGCCTCGGAAGAAGAACTCCTCCGTATCAGCCACAAATTCTGGAACCACGATGGCGGCACGCTCGCCTTTGGCCCCGATGGAATGCTCTATATCGTTCTCGGCGACGGCGGCTCCGGCGGCGACCCGGACGATCACGGCCAAGCCCTTGACACCGTCCTCGGCAAAATTCTCCGCATCGATATCAACGCCAAGGGGGACAAGACGCCCTACGCGATTCCGAAAGACAATCCTTTCGTGAACACGCCGAATGCCCGGCCGGAAATCTACGCCTACGGCCTCCGCAACCCCTGGCGAATGACCTTCGACCGCAAGACCGGCCAAGGCTGGATCGCCGACGTCGGCCAGAATTTATGGGAAGAAATCAACCTCCTCGAAAAGGGTGGCAACTACGGCTGGCGGCGGCGCGAATCGCAACACCCGTTTGCGCCCAATGGCGAAGGCTCGAAGAAGGAATTCATCGAGCCGATCTGGGAATACCACCACGACCTCGGCAAGAGCATCACCGGCGGCCACGTGTACCGCGGTAAGCTGCTACCCGAACTCGAAGGGCACTATATCTACGCCGATTACGTGACCGGAAAGATCTGGGCGTTGAAGTACGATGAAACGAAGAAGCACGTCGTGGCGAACCGCAGCCTCGCGGAAGGCGGCTTCCCGATCCTTTCCTTCGGCGAAGACGAAACCGGCGAAGTGTATTTCCTCACCGTTTCGCCCACCGGCAAAGGCATTAGCCGCTTCGTGCCGAAGAAGTAACGAACCTTCTTGTTAGCCCGACGCGCGAGAAATCGGAATCACTCTATTCGTCGTGTTGGATACCCTCGCTCGCGCGTCGGGCTAACAAACGCACTCATCCCACCCGTTGCAACGGGTGGGCTTTCAGTGATCTTCACCCACTCGGGAAGCCATGTTCAAATTCCTGCCGATCACCGCCATACTGTTGAACGTGATCCCACTGTTCGCCCAAGAGAAAACCCCGCCCGAGAAAATCGATCTCGACAAACTCATGATCGTGAAAAAAGGTACTCTGCCGATCATCCTTTCCGCCCCGCACGGCGGGCGGATCGCCGTACCCGGAGTGCCCGTTCGCGTCGGCAACGGCATCGATAAATTCGTGATCGCCAACGATACCAACACCGATCTGCTTACCGAAAAGCTCGCGGCCGCCATCAAAAAGGAAATGGGCGGCGAACCGTACGTGGTGATCGCTCACTTCCAACGCAAGAGCCTCGATGTCAACCGCCAGCCCGAACTCGCCTACGAATCGGAGAAAGCCAAACCGGTGTACGACGCATACCACAAAGCGTTAAAGTATGCCTGCGACGATGTGCGGAGGCAATGGGGCCGCGGTTTGCTCCTCGATATCCACGCCCAAGCGGCGGAGAAGGACACGATCTTTCGGGGAACGGTGGGCCGAAAAAGTGTGAAAG
>Ga0105048_10008645_pt1 | contig 16277 bp, 16 predicted proteins | sample MAT05_FD_78382 | JGI IMG/M metagenome (GOLD analysis project Ga0105048, IMG submission 78382) | Freshwater microbial communities from Lake Fryxell liftoff mats and glacier meltwater in Antarctica - MAT-05 | ecosystem: Environmental > Aquatic > Freshwater > Ice > Liftoff microbial mat | place...
CGCCGTCACGTTGATCGCCACCGCCGCCACACCAGTGGCAGGCACGCCGCCCCGGCCGAGCACTGGCAGCGTGCGACTGGCCGCTGCCCCCAGCGGGCCTGCCCCCTGGTGCAACCCATCGGGTGGCACCCGAGGGGCGGGTGTCGAGCAACCGAGCCGGCGTGAGCGCCTGCAACGTCGACCTGTCGACCGACTTCGGGGTGGGAACACCGGAGATGATGCCGAACGAGGTCGACACCGGCCCGTCAGGCAGCCACTGCGAGTTGCCGGCCTGGTTGCCGGTGACAACGCATGTGCCCAGCCCCGTGGGCGTGATCAAGGTACCGGCGATGGTGCACGGACCGCTGACGGTGTACACGACAGGCAGGCCCGAGTTCGAGCCGCCGTACAAGGTGATCTGGAACGGTGCCGAACCCACCTGCACGGAGCCGATCGGAAAGAACGTGATGAACTGCGGCAGTTGCCCGCCGATCGGGCTGATCGCTCGGAGCACCGCCGGGCCCGGAATGCCGTTCGTGCCGATGGGCAAGCCGGTGCCCAACTGGCCATCGGTGTCCTCGCCGGCGCAGCGGATCTCGCCGTAGGTGGTGATCGCGCAGGTGTGCGCCCAACCGGCGTCGACCTCGCGGAACTCGATCCCTCCGGACACCAGCACGCGCACTGGGGTGGGCTCGGACAACCGCGGCGGCACCGACGGCAGCAGGTTGCCGAGCTGCCCGAATCCGTTGAAGCCCTGGCAGTAGAGATCGCCGTCGGCGCGCAGTGCGCACGAGTGAAACATCCCGGTGCCCACGTCGATGATCGTGGCATCACCGGGGTTGACGAAGTACGACGGCCCGCTGGCGGGCAGCGCTTGTGTCCCCCCGATCGCGCTCATCGAGTTCTTTCCCCAGCAGCCGGCGCTGATGCCTGCGTCGTGGAACAGTGGTGCCGGACGATCGAGGATGGCACACGTGTTGTCGCCGCCGGCATCGATTGCACCGGTGAACTCACCCCCGTGCACGCTGGTGGAAACCAGGAACGGCGAATCCCGGCTACCGGTCGTCAAGCCATTGCCCAACTGCTCGAACTGATCGGTGCCCCAGCAGTAGGCCGCGACATCGCCCACGAGCGTGCGCTCGACCACACCACAGGTGTGGCGTTCGCCGCTGGCGATGTTCACCCAGAGGAACCCGGTCGAGGTGACCACCGCTGAAGGTTGCGAACGGTTGGCTGTGCTCGCCGGGCCGTTGCCCAGCATGCCAGCCCCATCATGGCCCCAGCAGAACGCGGCCGACGCCACGGTCACGCCGCAGGTGTGGTTGTCGCCGGCGCTGATCGAGCGCCATGCGGTCTGCCCCGCAGGCATGCCGACGAGTACAGGAAACGTCTGCAATCCCACCACCGAGCCGTTGCCAAGCTTTCCGTTGAGCGCTTCGCCCCAGCAGTAGGCGTTGCCGGCCGAGTCGACCGCACACGTGTGGGTGACACCCGCCGACACGCTCACCCACGAGCCACTCGCTGGATCGGCCACGAGGAACGGCTCGTCCTGGTCGCCGACCACGTCGCGATTGCCAAGCTGCCCGAAGTCGTCGTCGCCCCAGCAGTACAGGTCGCCGGAGTTCGTGACCGCACACGTGTGGTACGCGCCGGCACTCACCGTCGCCCACGTGCCCGGGGCGATGATCGGGACGATCTGGAAGCTGATCAGCGCTTGCGGCGCGGGCCGCCAGACGGCATCGCCTGCCTGGTTGCCGCGCAGGGTGCAGGTGCCGGTGTCGAGCATCGTCGCGGTGAAACCGACCACGCTGCAGACGCCTGGAGTGCTCGAGCCGAACGTGACCGCCAGCCCGGATGTGGCGGCGGCACTCACGTTGAACGCCATCAGGCTGAACTGGCGGTCGACGATCGGAGTGAACGTGATGAGTTGATCGAGCTTGGGGGTGGCCACCAGGACCGGCGTCGGGTGGGTGGGAGGACCGTTGGTGCCGGCTCCGATGCGCCCGTTTTCATTGAGGCCCCAGCAGTATGCGGCGCGACCGAACGCGGGGCTGGTCAGACCGCACGCGTGCTGGCCCGCTGCCGACACGGTGGCGAAGATCACCCCGGCCGGCGTCGACACCGGTGTGGGTGCCGGCTTGCTGCCGGTGGTGGCACCGTTGCCCAGATCCCCGTTGGCGTCGATGCCCCAGCACCACAGCACACCATTCCCGGTGCGCCCGCAAGTGGTTCCATCACCCGCGTTGATCGTGTCCCACAGTGAGCCAACGCTCGCCACCTGCTGAGGCGTCGACGCCGATGTCGTCGGGACACCGTTGCCGAGCTGGCCGTGGAAGTCGGTGCCCCAGCAGTAGCCATCGCCGGTCGCACCGACCGCACACGTGTGCTCCGAGCCGGCCGAGATCGACTGGAACGTCACTCCCAACGGCAACGTGACAGGGTGCGGGACCAGGCGATCGGTCGTCGTCTGGCCGTCGCCGAGGCGGCCATCCGCGGCCTCGCCCCAGCAGTACGCCACGCCGCTCGCGACGTGGCCACAGGCGTGCTCGGCACCCACACTGAGGCTCTTGAAGGTGACCCCTACCGGCATGGTGACGGCGCTGGCCTGGTCGACCGAACCCGACCCGTTCCCGCCGTCGCCCAACCGACCATTGTCGGCGAACCCCCAGCAGTACACAGTGCCACCGGTCGTCAAGCCACACGTGTGCCGATCGCCGGTGCCGATGCTCGCCCAGGTGACACCCATCGGGTTGGCCACCAACGACGGCCCCGGTCGATTCGTCGACTGGTCGTCTCCCAGCTTGCCGTTCAAGCCACTACCCCAGCAGTACGCCTCGGCACCACCGGTGCGAATCGCGCAGGTGTGGAGTCCGCCGGCGCTGATGCTGGCCCAGGTCACGCCCAACGGCGCGGCCACCAGCGACGGCTCCGCCATGTCGGTGGTGAGCCCCACTCCATTGCCCAACTGGCCCGACGCGTCGGCTCCCCAGCAGTGCGCGTTGCCATCGGCGGTGATGCCGCAGGTGTGCGAGGCGCCGGCGTCGATGGCGACCCACTCGTTGCCTGGTGCGGCGTCAGCCACTGCCGAGGTGGGGACGACTGCGGCCGGTATCGCCGCCGGCAACTCGATCGGCTGGACACCAGAGACGGCCACGAACACCACTGCGGCCACCACGGCCATCAGCGATCTGGGGAGCACTCGCGAGCGGGCAGGAGGACTGAAGGTCATGGTGTGCAGGACGACCGAGTGGGCCGCGGGTTACAGCCGCCGAGCAGCCGATGCGCGGCCTCGGCGGCAAGTAGGTTCGGCACGTGACCGAATCCCACGCAGACCCAGCCGACGACTCGTCGGGTTCCACCACCGATCCGGCCACCGGGCTCAGCGCCGCGGAGGTCGCCGACCGCATCGCACGCGGACTGAACAACGCCATTCCATCCGCGCCTACCCGCACGGTGGGCCAGATCGTGCGCGCCAACGTTTTCGCACCCATCAACCTGGTGGTGGGCATTCTCGCTGCGTTGGTCATCGCCGCCGGCAGCCCGAAGGATGCGCTGTTCGGCGGAGTCATCATCGCCAACAGCGTCATCGGCGTCGTGCAGGAACTGCGCGCCAAGCGCGTGCTCGACCAGCTCAGCGTGGTCAACGCACCGCGGGCCCACGCGGTGCGCGATGGCAAGGTGGTCGAGCTGCAGGTGCACGACCTGGTGCTCGACGATGTGGTCGAGCTGCGCGGTGGCGCGCAGGTGGTGGCCGACGGCACGGTGCTCACCTCCGAGAACCTCGAGATCGACGAAGCGCTACTCACCGGCGAGGCCGACCCGGTGGTGAAGGACGTTGGCACCGATGTGCTCAGCGGCAGCTCGGTGGTGGCCGGCACGGGGCGGATGGTGGTCACCAAGGTGGGCGCGGAGAACTACGCCGTCAAGCTGGCAGAGGAAGCTCGCCGGTTCACGCTGGTCAACTCACCGCTGCGCAACGACATCAACCGCATCGTCACATGGGTCGGCTATCTCATCATCCCAGTGGGCCTGTTACTGGCCAGCAGCCAGTTCTTCCGCCGCGACGTGGGGTGGCAGGAGAGCATCATCAGCACAGTCGCCGGCCTGGTGGGCATGGTGCCCGAGGGGCTCGTGCTGCTCACCAGCGTGGCGTTCGCAGTGGGTGTCGTGCGCCTGGCCAGCAAGCGCTGCCTCGTGCAGGAACTGCCCGCCATCGAGGTGCTCGCGCGTGTCGACGTGCTGTGCGCCGACAAGACCGGCACCATCACCGAAGGCGCACTGGAGGTCAGCCAGGTCGAAACCTTCGACACGGTCGACGCCACGGTCGCCACCCAGGTCGACGCCGCGCTCGCTGCACTCGCCCAGCTCGACCCCGACCCCAACGCCACCTCGGTCGCGCTCGGCAAGTTCCTGCCACAGCCCACCACCTGGGCCGTCACCGGCCGAGTGCCGTTCTCGTCGGCCCGCAAGTGGAGCGGAATGACCTTCACCGACCATGGCGAGTCCAAAGGCACCTGGGTGCTCGGCGCACCGGAGAACGTGCTCACCACCGCCTACGACGGCGCACTGCGCGAGCAGGTGGAAACCCACGCCACGCTCGGCCAGCGGGTGCTGGTGCTGGCCACCGCCACGGAGCCGTTCGTCGACGGCCCCGATGCCACACTGCCCTCCGTCACTCCGGTGGCGCTGGTGCTGCTGGAAGACATCGTGCGCGCCGATGCGCCCGCCACTCTGCAGTTCTTCGCCGATCAAGGCGTCACCGTGAAGGTGATCAGCGGCGACAACAACGTCACCGTGGGTGCAGTGGCCCGCCGAGCCGGCATGTCCGGCTGGGAGAACAACGTCAACGCCACCACGCTGCCCCCCGACGACAGCCCTGAGTTCGCCAGGGCGATCGAGGAGGGCGTCGTGTTCGGCCGCGTCACCCCGCACCAGAAGCGGGCCATGGTGAAGGCGCTGCAGGCCAACGGCCACACCGTGGCGATGACCGGCGACGGCGTCAACGACGTGCTTGCGCTGAAGGACAGCGACTGTGGCGTGGCCATGGCATCTGGTAGCGAAGCCACGCGCGGCGTCGCGCAGTTGGTGCTGATGGACAACAACTTCTCCGCGATGCCGGCGGTGGTCAACGAGGGCCGCCGGGTCATCAACAACATCGAACGCGTGGCCAGCCTGTTCCTGGCCAAGACCACCTACTCGGTGGTGCTGTCGGTGCTCACCGGCGTGTTCGCACTCGCCTACCCGTTGCGACCCATCCACCTCTCCATCCTCAGCTGGTTCACCATCGGCGTACCCGCGTTCTTCCTGGCGCTCGAACCCAACGACCAGCGGGTCAGCACCGGCTTCCTTCGCCGCGTGCTGGGCAAGGCGGTGCCGGCGGGACTGGTCATCGCCGCCGCCACCATGGGCGTGTTCGCCATTGCTCAGCTCGATGAGAAGATCGACAGCGACCATGCCCGCACGTTGGCCGTGCTGGTCGCCGGCTCGGTGGCGCTGATGAACCTGTACCGCGTGGCCCGCCCGATGAACCGACGCCGGGCCGCACTGGTGGCCACCATGATCGTCGCCTTCGGCTCCGCGTTCCTCATGCCCTGGAGCCGCGATCTGTTCGAGTTGCCGCTCACCGAGCTGTGGGCACACCTGATGGCGTTCGGCTTCGTCGCGCTGGCCTGGCCGCTGTTGGAGCTGGGCAGCCGCTTCGCCCAGCGCTGGCACCATCACGACTGACCCGACGACCGGTCGGCCCGGTTGGCACCATCGGCCCGGTTCGCAGTGTCGGTCGTGTCGGTCAGGCCGCATTCGTTGCGGCGGTTGCGGAACTGGCGTCGAGCGCCGATACTCTCGCGTCAACGGCTTCCCCCCGGTTCAGAAACTCTCCTCCCGGGAGGCATTCATGTCGTTCAAGGCGCGCCTTCGGCTCCCCCGCCGCCGCCAATCGGCTCTGCAGTTCGAGTCCGACAATCGCTTGTGGAGCATCCTCCACCCAGCACCCGACGACCCAGTGGTCATCGCCGGGTTCGGTGAAGCCGCCATCTTGGCGCTCGACGCGTGCGGCCTACCGGTGCACCACGAGGTGCTCGTGTTGCTCGACGAGCGGCGCACGGTCACCGCGCTGCTGCTCGACCCGCCCGCCGACGTGGGCGTGTTCGTCGGCTTGGCCGCCGTGCCGGGGCTCGAGACGCCGTTCTGCCAGACCATGAGCATCTGCATCGAACCGGTGGTCGCGGCCGGGCCACCCAGCCTGGTCGACCGGCGCGGCTACCACGCGCTGCGCCGCGCGCACATGGCGCAAGGGTTGCTACTGCTCGACGTGCTCCTCACCGACGGCGACACCGTGCGCAGCCTGGCCATCGGCTGCGACCCCGACCCGGTGTGGTTCGACGAGTTCGACCCCGACGCCGTGCACCCTGCGGCGTAGCCCGTGCGCCGTCTCGCCATGTACCGCCTCGCCGAATCGCGCTGCCGGTCGCGTGCTCCGCCTACCATCGATCGCCATGAGCACCATCTCCGTCGTCACCGGCGCCAACAGCGGCATCGGCCGCGCCACCGCCATCCACCTCGCCGCACAGGGGCACACCGTGTATGGCACGGTGCGTAGCCTCACCAAGGCCACCAAGCTGCAGGCCATGGCCGCCGGTGCGGGCGTGGAGGTGCAATTGGTCGAACTCGATGTGGCCGACGATCACTCGGTGAAGGACGGCTTCGCGCAGATTCTGGAAGCCACGGATGGCGTGGTCGACGTGCTCGTCAACAACGCCGGAGTCGGTGGGAACGCCACCGCCGAGGAGTGCCCGTCGAGCGTTCACCTCGAAGTGATGAACATCAACCTCTGCGGTGCGGTGCGGTGCCTGCAGGAGGTGCTGCCGGGCATGCGCGAGCGCGGCCACGGCAGCATCGTCAACGTCACCTCGGTGGTCGGCCGCCTCGCTGCGGTCGCGCAGAGCCCGTACGTCAGCTCGAAGTGGGCGCTGGAAGGGTTCAGCGAGCAACTGGCGCAGGAGGTGGTGCCGTTCGGTGTGCGCGTGGTCATCGTCGAGCCGGGCATCACCAAGAGCGCGATCTTCGCCAAGAACCTCGAGATGCCGAACCTCACCGGTGCCTACGACGCCGCCTACCGGCGAATGTTCCAGATGTACGCAGCCGGCATGGGCCACGCCACCGACCCGTTCGAGGTGGCCAAGGTCATTCATCACGCCATCACCACCGACCAGCCGAAGCTGCGCTACGCAGTCAGCTGGGGGGCGAACGAGCTCATCAGCGGGCGCGCCGCGATGACCGACGAGCAGTGGGTGGCCCTCGGCAACGTGGCCGACGACGATGACGATGCGTACTACGACGGGTTCCAGGCCGCGTTCGGCCTCGACCTGCGCAACATCGGCTGAGCCCCTGCGCGATCGGCGAGTTCGTTACAACGCTGGGCGGTGCAGCACGGCTGAGGTGGGGGTGAACACAACCGTCGCACCGGCCACCACAGCGGTGCCGTCGACGATGAGGCTGTACTCGCCCGGCTGCGGGTGCGGGAACACCATGGTGATCTCCGGCCTGGCCTCCACGTTGACACGCGTCGAGCGACCCACCGTGGCATGCAGTGCGCCGCTGTTCCACTGCGTAGGCACCGCCAGCGAGTGAGCGCGCAACGACGGGCCGACGGTGACGAGGTAGCCCCATGGGTACTGCGCCAGCGTGGTGGGCAGGTCGGCGGGTGTGACGGGGATGCTCATGTCAGAACACTCTGCACTCTGCGGGCACGGTGAGCAACGGCAGCGGATCGACCGCGGCGCCACCGCCGGGGTGTATCTCGAAGTGCAGGTGGTAGTTGCCCGGGCCGGGGTTGCCGGTGTCGCCGGTCCAGCCCAGCACCTGCCCCGCCACCACAGTGCTGCCTCTGACCAGGCCCGGCGCGAAAGCATCGAGATGCGCGTAGATGTAGTACGTGCCGTTCGCAGCCGTCAGCTGCCAGAGGTTCCCCGACAGCGAGGCGCCGTTCTGCGAGCTGCCGGCTACGACCATCAGCGTCAGCGTTCCGTCGGTCATCGCGTAGACCTCCTGCCCCTTGGTGGTGAGGATGTCGGTGCCGGCGTGTGTGCGACCGCCGCTGCGCGGGTCGCCGAAGTTGTCGAGGATGTCGCAGCGCGGCGACGTCGCCACCGGGAAGTTGGCCGACCACGGTGGCCGTAGCCGCTCAGCAGGCTTCGTGGCAGACGCGCCCTCGACCACTTGCTCGACGGCCGAGGGTGCGGCACCGGCCGTGCGCGGCGACGGCGCCGCCGCAGCAACCGCGACCACGGCCAGCAGCGCGCCGGCGAGGCCGGCAACGAGGGCGGAACGAGAATGTGCAGCGCGAATCTTCGACAAGAGTATTTTCTCCAGGACCGGGGACAGTGTCGGCGGTCCGCCCGGCGAGCAGCCTATCGGTGACACATTCCGTGAACCGGTCAGCGCCCTCGCTGCGATAGAGACAGCATGCACACCGCAACGCTGCCGCCACCCGCGAATCCAGCCCCACCCCAACCCGTCCGAGGCTTTCCTCCAGCTCCGCGTGCAGGGTCGTCGACGGGATGGGCGCCGCCGGAGGCGTCACAGCGCCGACGGGCGCCGCGCACCCGCCGCACGGTCGCACTGGTGACGCTCGGCACCATCGCCGCCGGAGCCAGCACCTTCGTGGGCAACGAGGCGGTGCTGGCCATCGCCTTCCTGTTCGTCATCTCGTGGCCGCTCGAGCGCCTGTTCCGTCGCCACCCGGTGCCGGTGCGCCGCCTGGCGCTGCGCACCGACCTCGCCTACGCGGTGTCGCAGCCGGCGCTGCAGGTGGCGGCGCTGGTCGCCGGCCTCGTCATCGGGGGGCTCTCGCTCGCCTGGCTCCCGGGGCTGCTGGTGCGACCGCTGGTCACCTCACTACCGGGTTGGTTGCAAGTGGTGAGTGGGGTATTGCTGTTCGATCTGATCGTCTACTGGGCGCACCGGTGGGGCCACACTGTGCCGCTGTTCTGGCGCTTCCACGCCGTGCACCACAGCACGAAACACCTCGACTGGATCTCCGGTTTCCGAGCGCACCCGTTCGACGGGATCATGATCGCCCCCGCCATCTTCTTCCTCATCGCCGCCGGGTTCGACAACACGCTCACCGGCGTGCTGGCACTCGTACAGTTCCTCGTCGGCCTGGGCGCTCACCTCAACGTGCGCTTCAAGCTGCGGCCGTTGTGGCCCGTGGTGATGACCCCCGAGTTCCACCACTGGCACCACGAACTGTCACCGGCGGCACATCACAGCAACTACTCCACGTTGCTTCCCGTATGGGACATCGTCTTTCGCACCTATCGCATGCCGCGCCACGAGCGCCCGCAGCACTACGGCATCTCGCAGCACATGCCCGACGGCATCGCCCGCCAACTCGTGCATCCGCTGAAGGGTCTGCGCTCGGACTGGCATCGCTGGCGAGCCGATCGTCATCGTCGGGTCGCGCTGAAGGCGACATTGCGCCGGATGCGCCGCGGCGACCAGGCCGACCTCGCCACCCGTGCAGACCACGTTCACCGCGTGTGACCAGAGGAACTGGCACGCTGTTGGCTGTGACCGCGCCCGAGCGCACCGACCCCGAGCTGCTCGCCGCAATCGCGGCGAACGATCGTGGCGCGCTCGAAGCGCTCTACCACCGCCACGGCCGCTGGTTGCTCACCCGGTTGCACCAGCGCTGCACCGACCCCGACCTCGTCGACTCGGCGCTGCAGGACACGTTCGTGTCGGTGTGGCGTAGTGCCCGTAACTACCGGGCCGACGCCGGCGAGGTGGGGGGCTGGCTCTGGGCCATTGCGCTCCGACGGCTGATCGATCTGCTGCGCCGCCGACCGCACCCCACACCAATGGCCACGCTGCCCGAACCCGAGCCCCTGCCTCCGCCGGGAACCCCCACCTACGACCTGCTCTCCCGGCTGCCCGCCGAGCTGCACTCGGTGGTGCAGGCCGTCTACGTCGACGGGCTCACCACAGCGGAAACCGGCGTACTGCTCGGCATCCCGCAGGGCACCGTCAAGAGTCGCCTGTCGCGGGCCAAACCGCTGCTCCAGGAGGTGCTGCGATGAACACCGATCACATCGACCAACGACTGGAGGCCAACCTCGATGCCATCATGGGCGAGATCTGCGCGCCGCCGCGCAGTCGCTTGGAGCGCGCCCTGCTGGCCGTGCGAGTCCCCGAGCCCACCGCTCGGCTCGTGGCCGCGACGCCCGTGCTGCGCTGGGCGTGGTTCGCAGCGGTGGGCGTGGTGCTACTGCTCGCCGCCTCGGCCGGCGCCGAGCAGTGGCAACCCGGCGACCAGCTGGCGGTGTTCCTGGCGCTCGCACCGGTGGTGCCGGTGCTGGGCGTGGCGCTCGCCTATGGCCCTCACGCCGACCGGGCCCACGAGGTGGCAGTGGCCGCCCCGCTGTCGGGGCTGCGGCTGATCTTGCTGCGTACGGTGACCGTGGTCGTGGCAGCCGCCGCCGTGTCGCTGCTGACCGTGCTGGCCGCGCCCACCGGCGGATGGCTGCAGCTGGCATGGCTGCTGCCATCGCTGGCCACCACAACCACTGCGTTGGCCATCGCCACGCACGTCGGCGTGCGCCGCGCCACCATCGGCGTGGCCATCGGGTGGCTGGCGATGGTCATCGTCGTTGCACAACTGAGCAACGACGCCACCGCGCCGTTCCATGCGCCGGGCCAACTGGTGGCGCTCGCGGTCGCCGTGCTCGCCGCGGCAGTCGTCGCTATCGACCGCGACCGCCTCGATCGGTGGGTCGACGGATGAGCGCCCCGACACTGCACCTGCACGATGTGGAGCACCGAACGTCGGCGCGCTTCACGTTGCACGTGCCGGCGCTCACCATCGGGCCGGGTGTCACCGCCGTGCTCGGGCTCAACGGGTGCGGCAAGACCACGCTGCTGCGGCTGCTCGCCACCGTGGTCGCGCCCACGCACGGCACCGTCACCGTGGCGGGGCTGCCGGCAACCGACGCCAACCTGGTCACCATCCGTCGCCGGCTGGGCTATCTCCCGCAGGACGACTCGGTGCCACGCCGGCTGACCGTTTTCGATCACGTCGACCTGGTGGCTGTGATGCGCGAGCTCGGCGACGACACCCGCCGGCGACGAGCCGCAGTGCACGGCGCGCTACGCGAGGTCCACCTGCACGACCTGGCTGGTGAGCGCTGCGGCCGGCTGTCGGGCGGTCAACGTCGTCGTGTTGCGCTGGCCGCGGCGCTGGCCGGCGCGGCCGAACTGCTGGTGCTCGACGAGCCCGACGCGCACCTCGACCACGAGCAAGTCGACCACCTCACCGAGTCGCTGCGGGCGAGGGCACCATACGCCACCATCGTCGTGGCCACTCACGACCCTGGCTGGGCAGCGTCAGTGGCCGATTGCACGATCCAAGTGGTCGACGGGAAAGTCAACCAGTAGCCCTTCGGTCGCGACGCCACCGCCAACCGTGGATGTCACGCCGCGACACGAACGAAGGGACACGACGGGACGCGTCGGCGTGGATCGCCTCGGATGACGACGTTGGCCCTGAATCGGTGGCGACTACAGCGCAGGCGCGTCGGCGAAGTCGCCGTCGAGGATGGCCCTGTCCTCCGGGTCGGCGATCTCGATGGCCAGCGCCTGTGCCCACTCCGCAAGGCCATCAGCCTCACGGCCCACCGCCAGCAACGCTCGTGCTCGGGCCTCGTGCGCGTAGGCGTGGTCGAAGTCGGCGGCCAGCTCGCCGGCCCCGCCGGTGGCAGCGAGGCACTCGTCGGCGTAGTGCAGCGACCGCTCCGCCAGACCTAGCAACAGGTGTGCCTTCGCCAGCATGTAGCGCGCGCGGGCCTCGTTGATCGCTGTGGCGCCGCGGGCTCGCTGCCAGTGGTACGCCGAGGCGTAGGCGCGCCGCAGCATCTCCTCGTCGTTGGCGGGTGTGCGCTCGGCCTCCACCATGGCCCACACACCGTTGTTGCACTCGATGCCCTGCGCCCGGTGCCAGTCGCCGGTGGGGTCTTCGCTCGCAACTTCCACGCCGAGCACTTCGTCGGGCAAGGGCTCGCCCGTTTCGAGCAGGGTCTTGAGGCTGTCGAGTATCCACACCCAGCCGGTCTTCACGTGTGCCCAGGTGATCGGGCTACGGGCCAGGTCGGCGTGCAGTACGTCGAGGCGCGTCAGCCCGTCACCTGCCGGTGTGATCAGCCACTCCACCCGGCCGGGCGGCTCCTCCGCCATCGCTGTGTCGTACACGAAGCGCCAGGTCATCACCAGCCGGTGCGGCGGCTCCGCCACCTCCAGCAGCCCTTCCACCGCATCGCTGCCGTCGGGCAGCACGTAGCGCACGGGCTCTCCGGCGGCGAGTGTGGAGGTGAAGGCTGTGTTGTGGAAGTAGCGACTGGTGAAAGTCGGGTCGGTGATGCGCTGCCACACCTGCTCGGGCGTGGCCTTGATGTAGATGCGGTAGCGGTGGGGTGTCATGCGATGTCCTGAGTGGTGGAGCCGCGCTCGACCTGCAGTTGCAGGTCGATGAGCGCATGGGTGAACGGTTGTGCGTACTTGCCGATCCAGCGGTCGGCGAGCTGCTGGATGGGAACCGGGTTGAGGAAGTGCAGCTTCGAGCGGCCGGCACGATGGGTGATGACCAGGTTGGCCGCCTCGAGGATCGCCAGGTGCTTCATGACGCCGAAGCGGGTCATCTCCGGCACCACCGCGCAGAGCGCCTGCACACTCTGGCCGTCGCGTTCGTACAGCGCATCGAGCAGCGCCCGACGCGTGCTGTCGGCCAACGCTTTGAACACGGCAGCGGACTGCTCACTGGATGTTGCGGACGCGAGGTCGAGTTCCACATCGGCATGATATGTGACGATTTAGTCACCTGTCAATGCCCCGTCGATCGATCCTCGATTCTTGACAGGAATAGTCGGGTATCGAGGTAGGTTGCAGTTGCTACCGCATCACCCGCAGCACAAGGAGCTCACCATGCCCGTCCGCCTCGGCGACACCGCACCCGACTTCACCGCCCCCACCACGCAGGGCGAGATCAGCTTCCACGAGTGGCTCGGCGACTCGTGGGGTGTGCTGTTCAGCCACCCGAAAGACTTCACCCCGGTCTGCACCACCGAGCTCGGCTACGTCGCCAAGATCAAGCCGGAGTTCGACAAACGCAACGTGAAGGTCATCGGCCTCAGCGTCGACGACGTCGAGAGCCACCTGCGCTGGGAAGGCGACATCGGCGAGACCCAGGGCACGCCGGTGAACTTCCCGATGATCGGCGACCCCGATCGCACCGTGGCCGACCTCTACGACATGATCCACCCCAACGCCAACGACACGATGACCGTGCGCTCCGTCTTCGTCATCGGGCCAGACAAGAAGGTGAAGCTGACCCTCACCTATCCGGCCAGCACCGGCCGCAACTTCGACGAGATCCTGCGCGTCATCGACAGCCTGCAGCTCACCGCCGGCTACAAGGTCGCCACACCGGCCAACTGGAAGGACGGCGACGACGTCATCATCGGCGCTGCCGTCAGCGACGAAGACGCCAAGCAGCTGTTCCCCAACGGCTGGACCACCGTCAAGCCCTACCTGCGCATTCTTCCCCAGCCCAACAAGTAGCCGCCTCCCAACTCGCTATGGCGTCGGCGCCACCACGGCCACACCGTGCGTGGCGCACGCCGTGGCAAGGCGGTGGTCGTACGTGACCACACCGTCGAGCGCATCGCCCAGTTGTAACGCAGCGGCAAGGTGCAATGCGTCGAGCGACCTCAGCAGCGCCGGGTCGAGCAGCGCGGCGCGCTCGCACACCGCCGTGCTGAGAGCCAGCAACGCAACGCCATCGAGCACCTGTCTGGCGCGAACCATCGCGTCGGGAGCAGCCCGCCGAACGGCGCGCATCAGCTCGGTACGTGTCAGATCGCTCGACACCACAGCCAGATGGCTGCGCAGCCACTTTTCCAACGGGCGCGTCTCTTGCTCTGCCACCACCAGCTTGACCAGCGCCGAGGTGTCGAGATACCAGGCCATCTCAGCGGTCGTCGGCGTCGCGCATCGCCGCCAGCTCGGCGGAAACCGATGACTGACCAGCCCGTCGACGAGGGGTTGGCGGCAGCGAAGACAGCGAGCTACGGGCGGGCCGCAGCTCGCCGGCTTCAGTGAGCTGCGCCAGCGGATCAGCGAGTAACGGAACCAACCGAGCGACCGGCCGGCCTCGGTCGGTGACCACCAGCGACTCGCCGGCAGCGGCTTTGCTGACCACGTGCGAGGCGTTCTGCTTGAGCTCGCGGATACCGATCGACGCCATGTGCTTCATTGTAGCACATGGCGTTGGAAGCCATCTAGCGCTTCCAGGGTGGGCGGGTGTCTTTGCGCATGGCGAAGCGCAGGGCCATCCAGGTGTCGTCGATCGTGCAGGCCTTGTTGTCGTCCCACCCGGCTTTCGCCAGCTGGTTCCTCAGCGACACCTCGGTGATGTCGGTGGCCATCGCGCTCTTCGGCTTCGGCCACGCCACCCAGATGAAACCGGCGGGTTGCGCTGCGTCCGCCAGCGCGGGCCACTCGTCGCGCAGCGCCGACCGATCGGTGAAGAACGCGAGCACCACGTCGATGGGCGGCATCATGTGGCGCTGCCAGATGGCCTCGCCCGCATCGCCCAGAGTGGTTGCGAAGCCGACGGGCGCGTGCAGCACCGTGAACACCACGTCGCCGACGATGCCCAGCTTCTTGGGCAGTGGGGTGTTGAGGGTTTCGCTCACTTCAACGCTCGGTTGCACATCACGCGGTCGACCTCGATTCGCAGCACCACACGATCGGTGCGTTCCTTGGGCTGACGGTAGCGCTGCGCGTAGGCGACCACTGCGCTCGCCACCGACTCAGGGTCGTCGAGCACCGTGACCGCGCCCTCGAAGGTGGCCCAGCGAGCACCGTCGAGCTGGGTGACCGACGCACGGCCGCCGCGCCGTGCATTGGCGGCCTTCACCGCGCCGGCAAAGGTGATGACCCGCACCGCACCGTCGGCGAAGGTGAAGCCCACCGGTACCGCGTGGGGAGTGCCGTCAGCGCGTTGAGTGGCGAGCACCGCCAGGTGGCGCTCGGTGATGAACTCGGCGAGTGCGGGCGAGAGCTGCATCAGCCGTCGGCTGCGATGGCGCGCAGGATGCCCAGCCGGGTGGCCCGCCATGCCGGGACGACCGCAGCAATCACGCCGGCCAGGAACGCCAGCAGCATGATCCACAGGATGTTGGTGACCGGGATGGTGTAGGTGTCGAAGCCCTGGTCGCGCAGCGCGACGATGATGACGTAGCCCAGCACCAGCCCCATGAGCACGCCCACCGCGGCGCCGTACAGCGAGGTGATGACGCTCTCCCAGCGCACGGTTGTGCGCACCTGCACGCGGGTCATGCCCACCGCCCGCAGCAGGCCGGTTTCGCGCCGTCGCTCGTACACGGCCAGCAACAGCGTGATGACGATGCCGAAGGTGGCGATCATGATGCTGAGCAGCAGCAGGCCGTAGATGAAGCCGAGGCTGCGATCGACGATGTCGGCTCGACTGTTGATGAACTGCTCCTTGTCCTGCAGCTCGCCGATGCCGTACTCGGCCACCACCACATCGACCGCCGCCCGGAACTGCTGATCGCTGACGCCGGCGGCACGGGTGAGCGACACCACACCGGACGGGGTGGCCACGCCCGTGCCTACGAACGTGTCGCGGTGGTACGTGCGTGCCGGGATGAATTCGCTGCGCTCGTAGATGCCCTGCACCGTCAGCGGGAGCTCTTGCCCGTCGACGCGCAACACCAACTGATCGCCGATCGCGAGTTCCTCGTTCTTCGCCTCACCTTCGCTGAGCAGCACGCCGGACGGCGTGAGTGCAGACATCGAGCCCTCCACGAACACCAGGTTCACCAGCCCCTCGGCGGTGGCAGGGTTGATGACAGCGCCCACAGCAGAGTTGCCCTCTGCGTCGGCCACACCGAACGCGAACCCGAGGCCGCTGGCGACCTCCACCTCGGGCACTTCGTTGAGCCGGTCGACGAACTCCTGACCGAAGCTCACCGCCCCACCGTTGGAGCTGTTGACCACGTAGTCGCCGATGAACGTGCTGCCGACCACGTCGCGGATCTGCTCCTTGATGCTGGCGGCGAACACCGAGGCGCCGGTGACCAGTGCCACGCCGATGAGCACCGGCGCCGCAGTGCGAGCCGTACGCCGCGGGTTGCGCTGCACGTTGCCGCGCGCCATGGTGCCCGTGACGCCGCGTAGGCGTTGCACCGGGGCGCCGAGGACCCACGCGATGGGCTTGGCCAAGA